>Ga0181612_121193_pt1 | contig 12565 bp, 19 predicted proteins | sample HoacroProtozoa21_FD_119630 | JGI IMG/M metagenome (GOLD analysis project Ga0181612, IMG submission 119630) | Hoatzin crop microbial communities from Cojedes, Venezuel. Combined Assembly of Gp0051906, Gp0051904, Gp0051908 | reverse complement strand
TTTTTGATCTATTCCACGTTCGGTGGAATTATCCCCCGTGCATCCAGCGCTGCGATAAAGAATGCCTGCCTTTTAACACTACATTGGTGTTACAAGGTTTTATTCCCGGATTTTCGGTGACAATGGCAATTAGTGGAGTTTTACATCTTGTGTTTCCTGTTGCCAGCTGTTTGCCTTCAGCTTTCCCCATCTCCAGTATCTAAGGTAACTAGAACCAGCCTGGGTCTCTTCCTTGCTTTTTTTGCCATCGCATATGTACCCAGCCTTTCTTCTTCAAAGCAAAATAGTCTCCATTTTTTGCAGAAGGCCCCGAGATGGTCAAGTCTGGATTATTTCCACGTACAACTGCCTGTGGCACAAATGCAGGTGGACCCAGATACCCCACCTCCCAGCAGCACCAGTTCACGCACAGCTGGCCACTGCCTGGGAGCCAGGGCCAGCCACCACTCATCTCCAGCCTCTCTGAGCCTTCGAGGAGAGCAGATCAGATGGCCTTGGCCACCCAGATGTCAAAATAGTCCAAGACACATGCACTCTCTATTTTTTTTTCCCTCTTTTGCAGGCAAACAAGCAGAAGCACACGACTAACCCACTGGCGATGTGCTGAAATGGAAAGGCTTTAGAGGAGCACATGGGTTTCTCTCCAGAGGTTTCTCCTTGGGATTTTTATCCGCATTGACATGCCAGGCTGGGAAAGCACCTGAGGAGATGGCACAGCCTATCCGAGTCAGTAACCCGTCAGCTCAGAGGAGTTCGCCTGATATTTCTGACCTGCTGCCATCTATCATGTCAAAAAACCCACTGCTGGAGAAGAGCCTCGGATCACATCAGCACAAAGGACCGTGACAGCCGAGCAGGGTAAACAAAGCCAGTCCACGCTTAACCGAAGCCGTGATGGCCCCTCGAGTCAGTATTACCCACACTCGAGAGACCCTCCACAACGCAGACCCCCACATGGGCTCGGGGCAGATTTTAGGGACACCCCTATGCTCAAAGCGGAGTTCAGGCTGCTTCCCTTGACCCCAACCCCAAACCCAGGGCCAGCACTGATTTGAAAGCACGGCGAGGTGTGCCAGAACAGAGAGGGTTTCATGGTTATCCCAAAGATATAGCAGGCATCCCATAGTGCTGCTTCCCCTCGCCGCACTGGAGGCGTAACAGAGCAAAGGCCATGTAAGTAATGGTTAAGAGAATGAAATATGCTAACCAGGACTTACAGAGCAGCTCACCCCACCCCTCGGTACAGCACAATAAGTCAATTGTAAAATCCAGTGGGACTGGCCCGAAGAAATTTCCTAAACACACAGTGGAAATGTCCAGAGACCCTGACGTGGGCGGCTCCAGTGCTTCCGGGCGTCCTCGCTTTGGCAGAATCAATCTGTCAACACTTAGCAATGGCACGGCAGTCACTTTTAAAGATGTCGTGGGGACTGAATTCAATATATCAACTGCAGAGAAGATTTGGGCCAGCTTAATTTTAAGAGGAATTAGCAAGCTGGGTATTTCAGTTGGAGAACATCAGATTAAATCAGTCACCAGTTGGTTGAAGCTATCCACAGGTTTGAGCCCTTGGAAAGATGGGTTAGTACAAAAGGCGCCCAGTGAAAGCAACTTGGGAGAGTGAGGTTAAAGGAATTAACATGCAAAGAAAACAAAAGGTTCTGAAAAGGTACCTGCCTCACCATCGTACTTGGAGCTGGAAAGCCCAGCTGGGAGGGTTTTGCATCTCTGCATGGCTGTGTTATAATTGCTGCAGTGACAGGGCAGAAATTTTCTCCCCATTTCTTCCACTGGTTGCAGAATCCCCACGTCTACCCAGGGCCGGGACAGCATTGCCATCTCATGGTGGCACCTTGTCCCCATCAGCTGGGTGAGACAAGTGGCCCAGGCAGGGTGGGCAGGGGCAGTGGGACCTTCCCTTTGCCCTGCAAACCCTTCTGGCTTTGCTTGCTGTGGCAGAGCCAGAGCGATGGGACTTGGAGGACAGGGATGCCCGAGTCGCAGATTGCAGCTCTGTGCTCCATTCCTCCCTCCCAAATTAGGTACCCTGGTCCTGGTCCTTACTGGAAGGGGCATTGCAGGGCTGATGGATATCTCTCAGGGAAGGAAATGAGATGCTTGAGATGGTGGCTTAGCCCACGAGACACAGTTGCAGCACTCCTGACTTGTAATCACCCAGGCGAGTCCAAAACAAACCATGAATCAATCTCCGCAGCTTACCTCCATTAGGGACTCCGACAGCAACATCCTCCCGCTGCCCATGCTGGCACGCCTGCAGCATCCCACCCAAAAACAGGCTGGAGGGATGCTCACGGGGACCGCCACGCTGCTGCCGCTGCTCGAGCTGGACCCGAATCCCTGCAGATGCTAAACCCAGCAGGAACTGGTGAGTGATGAACATGAAAGGAGAGAGCAGATTGTTTCTTTTTTTTTATTAGACTAGGAAATATAATTTATTGCATAAAAATTAATTTCTTACAATAGGAATGCTAAACTTTATTTACAGTTCTTTAGTTTACAGAATAAACAGATGTGGTTTTAGAGGATGCCATCAGGCCCATCCCCTGGACATATAAATATGGAAACAGATTGTGGAGCAAGAGACGGACACTGCCAGCATGACACAGACCGCAGATTTGCCTTCACGAAAAAGCCCGGCCAGAGAAACCCCCAGTCATGGAGGGAGACGCAGAGGGCTCCTGGGAGCTGGCACCCATGGGAGATGGGCGCAGGCGCTCAGAGGACCAGGGTGAGGGGCAAACCCTGCCTCCCCCCCGTCCCACTCCTGACGCAAGTTCCTTGGTCTGAAAAACAGGGGAACCCCCTCAAACACACACCTGGGCGGATCCAGGCGGCTGCTGCCTGCCAAAAGGAAGGGGAAGACGAACACGGACGGATGGGGACGGAGGCAGAGCTGCCCACGGGCGGGATGGACAGATAGATGGATGGATGGACAGGCACGCACGCCGGCAGTGATCCGTGAACCAGACACAGCGAGAACAACAGCGAGGGAGATACAGACGCGACCCGAAAGAAGAACATCTTATCTCACGGAGAGCACTGTGGTGCTGAGAAAGGAGCCCTATAAAATGCCAGCAGCTGGTCTGATACATCAATTCTTCATTTCTTTCCAAATTTACTTATTGCCCATCAGCTCAGAGATGGGGTCTCAGAAGTCGGATGAGCAAATGCAACCTAAAGGATAGATAGAACCCTTTGTATGTGACACTGGAGTTCACTCAGCAGGAGTCTTCCCATCCAGTAAAAATGAAAAAAGTCCCCTTTCTCCCACAGCCTTGAAAAACCAGCGAGAAATGAACCCCAGAGACCCCGAAACACAACAGGGAGCGGCTCTACGCACCCAATCACTGCTTCAAGAGCTGCCAAAAGGAATCACACCCGTGCCCGAGCAATACTGAAAACTCCCCCTGAGCCACTCTGTGAAGGCGACGCTCTGGCTCACGGCAGGGCTCCCTGAGTTCGCTCCGGTCTCCAGCACACTGCGGGATGCTGCCACGGTACCATGTGGCCGGTACCATGACACCAGCCCAGGGCTTCGCAGCCAGCAGGACACTGCACACTGCAGCCCAAAGCAGGGCCTGCTCTCAGACCCTGTTCTTAATACTTCCACTGATGGAGAATCCACAGCCTTGCCATGTGATCTAGTCTAATCCTGAGCTTACTGTCCCCTTCTAATTTTTTTAAAAAACAGACAAATTTCTAAGATACAGCACTTACTGAGTAACTATTTCTATCTGCAGGCAATCTAAATTTTTACCCTTCATTGAGACACTGTATCTTTGTGACGAACATCATTCCTGCCTACCCCTTGATGACTTTCCGTTCATCCCACAACTTCTCCATCGTTGTAAAGACTCTATTACAGGTCACAAAAGGAGCTACAATGAGAGGATGGAAACCCAATCACCACTTACGATGCCATCCCTCACATGAAAATGCTCAGCCTGGCCTGCAACTTGGAGATGTCCCTCCTTGAATCCCCGATGAAATACTGCATCAAAAACTGGGCACAAGCGCACGGACCCGAGACCACCATGCTTTGCAAGGGGCCGCATCCTGGCCCGCCAGCCCTCTGCTCTCTCCAGACCCCTCCACAAGCTGCCCATCACCTCCCTCCGACTCCAGAGCTGAATTCTTTGGTTTGTACTGAAGTTATGTAAATGAAGGCGTAGTCATCCTAAAAAGCTCCCTGAAACGATGCCAGGGAAGAATTCATTAAAAATACCCATATCTGGACATACACCCCCCCCTCCCGAACCCTAAACGCAGGGCAGCATCCCTCACCCCTCTTTGCAGGCAGAGGGGGACCCCTCGCTCCGCCGGGTGCTGCTGCCAGGGAAAGGGGAGTTTGCAAGGAAAAAATCTCGGGGAGGGTCTCAGCTGGCCCCGAACCAGAGGGGCGCAGAGGCACTTCACCCTACGGACTCCCCGGGGGTCCCAGGACATGTAAACATGTTTTGCTCCACTTGGGTCGCACGCTTTTCCCTACAAAAGTGTGTTCATTGAAATCTCTCTCTGCCACCCTGACCACAGCAACGCTCTTGCTCTCACGCACAAAAAAAGATTTATAAATTTGTTTCTTTTTTTTTTCTTTTTTTTTTTTTTCTTAAAAAAGGACTCATCCAAAGATCTGGATAATAAATTATTTGCGTTTCCTAAGAAACTTTTTTTTTTCCTTTTTTCTTTCTTATTTGCCTTATTAAACTGTCTGAGTAAGCTGCTCAGCTAGATTGTACTCATCTCTCCAACGCAGAAATGCTATTAAAGAAGGAGGAGAACCAGAGGGGAATCCAAATGAAGAAGAAGGAAAGCCCCTGTCCCGACTGGAGAAGCCCTAATTCCTCCCCATGCCACGAACGCTGCCGGCTGCCGCCCCAGGGATGGCCAGGAAGAGGAGGAGGAGGAAAAGGAATGCTGTGGAACACTTGAATTGCTTTTAAACGCTGAGGATGGGTCTCTAAGGCTGACAGTGATGCGGGGAGGGAAGGAGAAACGAAGGCCTCAGCCCTTCCTCGCTCAGCCCCTGCCCGGGGATGGACATGCCTCCCCCCACTGTCGGGGGAAGGGTTCTCCCCCTCGCCCCCCGTTTCGTCCTTCCGGCCGGCCAGCCGTGGGGAGCATCATCAGCAATCCCCCTCTGTGGCCATGACCACCAGCATCTCGCTCTTGCCCATTTCTTCTAAGGCACTGGCCAGGGTGTTGAGATCGCCGTCGTCTTGGTGCTCGGCTTCCCATAAGTCCAGGAGCACCCCGGTGGGGCTGGCTTTGGTGGCAAAATAGTTCAGATACCTGCGAAGGGGAAGCAGAGAGGAGGTCCAGGTTGGCGTGGCACCCTTCGGGGATGGAAGGAGGGAGAATGCCGGAGCAGCAAACCTGTTTGCAACATGAACCCTGATGGAAATGCCACAACGCAAATGCCAAAGCCCTTGAGATATTGTCTTCAATTTTTATACAGAGCTGGCATTGATGCAAAAGCAATGCAGGCTTTGTTTTGCTGAAATTACCCTCCCTTTGGTCCTCAGAGGTGAACCCAGACAGGAACAGCCCAAGCATGGACCCAGATAAATAAGGGCCAGTTCAAAGTGACAAGAGACCCAGGACCATGGCACAGAATGATGCATCGATATAGTTGGGTGCAACTATGCATAGCTATATTCGTATTTATGGGTAGACCTATATATACAGACATAACCCAGCTGGATGCACTGCAGCAGGGAGGGAGCGGAGCAAAGCTCCCCTGCCCAGGGCTCAGGAGGGTAAAGCAAAGCACGGGGAGACCCACCGGTCCATCGAAAGCTTCTGGGCGAGAAGTCTCCAGTCATTTCCCCTGGAGTTGGGGGCATCCAGGCTGTTGCAGATCTTCTGCCGGATGGAAAGGGGGATTTTGAAGGCATAGGGTCCCAGCTGGGTGGTGGTGGTGGCACCGCTGTGGTGGGAGCGGAGGGTGTCGAAGGAGCTGGCGTGCTGCAAGGGGAAGGGTGGGGCGAGATGTTGCAGCACAGAGCGGCTCCAGAGCACCATCCCCTTGCTGTCGCCCCACCTCCCCACCACTCACCTCTCCCAGCGTGATGTGGAGCTGGAAGATCTGCCCTTCCCCTTCCACCTGCCGGACACAGATCTTGCAGGTGAGCTCAGTGGAGGCCTGGCTGTACCTCTCCAGTGTAAAGGTGCAGTGCAGGGCTCGCTGGCTGCCACTCCAGATGTGGTAGAACGGGATTTCCTGCAGACCAAAGCATGGGCTTAGCAAAGGCTCCAGCAGCAATCTTGGGAGATCCCACCTCCCTCAGCCACCCCACAGGGATGAGATGGGACAGAAGGACCGCACAGACAGCATCTCACCAGGAAAGACCATGTGAAAAACAGCCCCCCTTCCTCCTCCATCCCTTTGGGACACTCTTGGAGACAAGACCAGGATACTCACAACCTGGTGATGCCTGGCTGAAGATGGTGCCCCTGGTCTGGGACCCCAGCCGCCCCCGCCTCGGCCCCTCACCTGGTACTTGGCCAGGAGCTTGCTCCTCCACAGTGCATGGGGGATGTCGTGGATGGAGAGACGCAGGTTGTGGTAGCTGTCCTTGAAGGGCAGGGGCTTGGGCTCCTCCAGCAGGTACCCACCCAGTGTCCGCTCCAGGTCCAGCACCTCCTGCAGGCAGTGGGACAGTCAGTGTGAGACCCAGCAGATGAGCAGGGGCTGCTCCTATCACTTCTCCATGTCCAAAGCCAGGCATGCTCCCACCAAGAAGAGCCAGCAGCAGCAACAAGCCCGCAGGAAGTCCTCCCCAGGAGAGCAGCCTTTACCACCCTGACAGCTGCTCTCCAAGAACTTGCCAACTCACTTCACACAGCAGCCCCACCTACAACGTGAATTTTGTAACGTGAGCATCCGTATACACCTCTGTACTCCTCAGACAACGCAAAGGTCCAACTCAAAGGTCAGTGGTCTTGGAGAGTGCCACCCTATCTGTTTTTAACACCATCCCACTATTGCAGTAGCAGCTCTTCCAAGAAAAAAGCAACCAAGGAGCCCAAGCGCTGCCTACACCTCCACCTAGAGGCACTGCAGCAATTCTAACGCCACAGGACAAGTCACAGGGAACCAAACAGTCACCACACCCGTGGTCCAGGCAGCCAAAGCATCAAAACTAGAGCTCCTCACGCTGCACTCCATGCTATCAATGCCACAAACTCTCCCAAGGAGGGGACAGACACATCTCCACGCAGGAATAACAGGACCTACAGAAAACCGAGGCAAATCGCAGCAGCGAGTGTTTTTTGCATAGGAGAGGGAAAACCCACCCAGCAGCGGCAAAACCTCTTGTGTAGAAAGGGGGCCCAGTACAGGAGCTGCGTAACACCCTCATCATTTCCTTCGGAGAGGGTGAGGAAGGATGAGGAAAGCAGTAAACATGGTTGTTATTTCACTGTGGTCACTTTGCAGGCAGTTGCATCAGGCTGTCTGCTCCCTGGGGCCAGGCCATCCTGAGAGGCACGAGGCAGCATCTTGCTGCCAGTGCGAACAGCTTTGGGAAGCAAGGGCAGCCCGACCAGTGTCACAAGGTGACGTTACCTTCAGAGCATCTGGCGTGTCCTCCAAGCAGTAGACCTTGAGGCTGTACTCCAGGGAGGTACAAACGGTGGGGGCAAAGATTGCCAGCTGGAGCCTCTTGATGGCTGACCTGGAGTAGGACTCTCCCACGAAGACGTAGGTGCCAAGCTGGTCTAGCAAAATGTGGCAGGACTTGGCTTCCAGCTGGCAGTAGCAGGGAGTGTTGAGGGTCTCCTCATCCAGCGTCACAACTTCCTACGGGGAATCAAGGTTGGGGGTCAGCCCATCATCCAGGGAGGTCTGCTAGGGGCTGTGCCCCACAACACTCATGGTCTTCTCTGGCTGCAAGGGCTTGGTTCCCACCTTACCTCCCAGTTTCCCTGGTGGGACTGTGTTTTCAGTTGGTAAATCCAATCTGAGGAGCCAACATCTGCGCAGTGGGGAATGGTCAGGATGACGGGGCGGCACAGGAGCAAGCCGGTGGGTCCGCAGGTCACCACCGGGCTCAGCACTGTCTGCGTGCCTTCGGAGGGCAGGCTGGGGAGGGGAGAAGGGACACCGGTTGGAAAGAAAGCCTCATAGCGGCCAACAAAGAGCAGAAGCGTGGGTGGTGCGGTGTGACTTACAGGGCACTCTCTGCCTTGTTGAGGACCAGGTACATCTCGTAGAACTTCCCTTGGGGGATGGCCCCATGGGGCACCAGCAGGCTCACCCCTAGCATGGCACACGCAGGTGTTAGTCACAAAACAAGGGAGAAATCACGAAGGAGAAACCAGCCCTCCACCCCAGCCGGCAAGCACAAGGACAGCAGTGAGCTAGGTCAGCCCGGAACACCCCAGGAGAAAAATCTGCGGATGTTCCTCAGCTGCACTGCTTGCAGGGAGGAGCCAGGCCACTGCATTAGGAAGCAAAACCACAGGCTGGATCTTTTTGCAGGGCACTGGCCCTGTATTGATGGCAGGGCTGATCAGGAAAGTTCTGGGAGGCTGTGACCTCTACCCTGAGAAACCTGGCTTGGGAATGGCTTGCTGCCTTCCTCCCCTAAGCCAGCTTTGGGACAGCAAAGGGTTGTTCAAAGCAGACAAGTCTGCCACAACAAGAACAACTTCTGCATCACTCAGCAGCTAAACATGCCCTCCTCCCGAGCCCGGGCCTTACCGGTGCCTGGGATCGTGAGCCTTCCCCCCAGGTAGCCAAAGGTGCCGCTGGCACTGTTGCCGTGCTCCCGGGGCAAATTGAGGAGATGCTGGGAGCCCAGAGCTTTGCTCCGCGCGTTTGCAAAGAGGCCATCCCTGGCATTGTCCCCTGAGTAGGTGCCAGTGGTGGGGACTCCCCCGAGCAGGTCTGTCCCATCGTGGAGCCCCGGTGAGGAGGAGGCGGTGGAGGAGTTGTACACCTTGATCTTGAGACTGGGGAGAGGGTCGAGTAGAGGGGAGTTGGTCATGGGGATCTTGTCGGATGAGTCCTGCAGGGCATACATGGGGCCACGGTATACCCCCGCGCTGGCCGTCAGGTCCGGCTGCATCGAGGGGTGCAGCAGCTGAGGGTTGTCTGCAGTAGGAGGAAACATGGATGGGTTGAAGACAGCAGTGGAAACAAGGGGACGTAAAAGCACTGCCTGACTGGAAGAGATGCCTGTGAAAGTATCTCTCTGCCTGGGCTTGGGCTGGCAAGCAGGACCTGCATGGGCTATAGCTCTTACCATGCCGGGATGTCTTGAAGTTGACAGGGTGGAAGCCTCCGGTCAGAGCGGCTGATGAGTCTGTGATGTCCGTGTCAAAATCCCGGCGTCTCCTCCGGTACACCACCACCCCCACAGCCATGAGGATCACAATGAAGACAAAAATGGCCACCACCAGCCCGGCGTACAGAGCCACATCACCTGTGGCCTCCAGCACTGGGAGGGATTAAAGAAATGGAGGTGAAAAAAGGAGCACCAGAAACTCGTATCAAGACCCACCAGCGCTCCCCAACCCTATGACTAACTCAGGACATAGGCACAAAGGGGAAGATGTGTACTGGGCCTGCTGGAAAGGCTGTGGCAGGAGGATGGAGGGTGTTTTCTAAGAGCGGTCCAGAAGTCAGAGCAATGCCAGAGAATGAGATGGGAGTGAAGCCCTCAAACTTTTGGAGGGCACTTTGCCACAGCTTGTGCAAACTTTACTTGAGCACCAAGAAGCCCAGAAACATTAGGTCTGCGCAGCTCAGATTCATGAAGCTATCAACCCTCACATCCTAACAGAGACGGCCCTGGGGAGTGAACATAACGCCTGCCCATACATCTCATGTAAATGTACCTGAACTATGCACCCATCTGTAAAGATCGAGTGTCACTATATGTATACAGACACCCCGCAGCTTCCCCAGCTTCCCTGCCACAAGGCTTTCGATTTTTAAACACCTGGTGTATCTTGGATATATCTGCCCAGAAAGGAGAGGGATGAAGAGGGCAGAGAAAGCCTCCAGCATCAGGAGCTGAGCACTCTCAGCCCATCCTTCTCTCCTTCCTCCCTCCACATTCACCTGCATCTCTTGGTTTCATGCTGGAGTGAAACCCTGTCCTAAGTCTGGCTATCTTAACCACGCTAGGACTATGCCTCTTCTGGGAGATGTCACCGTGCCCCCAAGTCCCCCTGCTCTAGATACCAGAAACAGGAACCCTGAGGTGCCCCCGGGACCCCAAATTCGAGGAAAGAAGTCCCTGTAGTGGGGTGACGATGCCTGCAGTAGCGTTGTTGGTGTGACACTGGCTGCATCGTGGTGCACCCCAGAACTGCAGGCAGCAGAACGGGAGTGGGAGCAGGGGTGCAAAAGTGGGTCACATTTATAGCTTCAAGCAGAGCATGTGGTTTAATGTACACAGGAGTTTTGGAGCAGGCTTTAGTTGCTCCCTGTTCCCACCCAGTCCTGCCCCAGCTGCTGAGGAGCCCTACCATGGATGCGACAGAACAAAACCAAAGCAATGCCTCACAAATAAACAAAATGGCCATGAAATGAGCACTTACGGTGGCTTTTGGGTTCGCTTAGAACTCTTTTATCTGTTAGGGAAAAAAAAGTTAGAAAACAAAAGGTGAAGGTGACGATGGTGCGATGGGGATGAGATGAAAGAAAAGGCAGGAGGCGGAAGCCAGCCTAGGGGTCACCTGGAGCCGCAGCGTGGCAGGGAGGGACAGGAGAGCAGCATCGTTCCCCGGGGCATGCTGAAAGCCAGGTGACAAGGACGTCCCCATGCCAGGCCAGCCCTCAGGGGTGCGTATCCCCAGCTAACAGGACTTTGGGCACCTCTGGCTGGGGCAGTGTTGAAGGGGACAGTGGTGTCACACAGCAGCAGGTGGCAGCATCGGCTGCTCAGCCTTCAGCGTGCCCACTCATAGTGTGGCAGCACCATTACTATTATTATTATTATTATTGGGTTTTTTCCTAGCTGCTGCTCCAGGACTCCTCCTGAGGATTAATGCAGGCCAGATGTTTCTATGGTGGGGCTGAGAAACTCCCTCTGCCTGGCCCCCACTAACCACAACCAGCCTCATTTCAGCAGAGACCCCAAACCTAGCGCTGCTTCAGAAGGCTTGGTGGGACATTTAGTTCCCACCAAAAATCCGCAAACACCCTTCTTACCACCAGGTGAGAACTAGCTTTGGAAAGGGTAAGTCTGGTTAAAAAAACCTTGTTAGAGACACAATTTAAAAATCAGGTGCCGGCGGCGCTGCTGCCTGCCCTGTCAAATTGGAGCCACGGCCAACAAAACAACAGCATGGCCAAGCGTCGGAGCAGCGTGGCCGCCGGCACCATCCACGGCCCAGGTCCCTGCCTGCGTACTCACTCTGGAGGCAGAGCCCGTCGGTGCAGTTCTTGGAGTCGAGCAGCACGCCACTGCAGTCCTTGCCGCCGTTGCGGGGGGCCGGGGCGGCACACTCGCGGCTGCGCCAGTGCGTGCACTCGGTGCTGCACGCGGACCACTTGCTCCACTCTGTCCACGCGCCGTCCACTGTGGGCCACCAAACACAGGCACGTCGGTACACCCTTCAGCACGGCCTCGGGGCGCGTGCCCCAGTGCCGGATGTCTCCAGCAGCAGCATGGTGCCTGTGCCCATCTCGGGGCTTCTGCAAACCTTCAGGGAACTTTATCCCAGCAAACCCAGCCCTGTTGTGTCTCTACAGGCATCTCCAGTTCTTTCAGGTCTCGTCAGACTGAAAGATGCTTCAGACTGGTCTCCTGAGCCCCTGTCTCCTTGGGGAGCACCAGGAGAATGGTTGGACCATGCAACCTAGGGGACGGGCAGAGTGGGCAAGGTTTCTGAACCCGCCTTACCTGGGCAGAGGGTGGTGCAGGTGATTTTCTGGAAAGGCTGCCCATCGCAGAAGGAGCCACCATTCAGCGGCGCGGGGTTGGTGCACGTCCGGGTGCGCTTCTGCCAGCCTCGGCCACAGCGGTTGTTGCAAGGAGACCACTCAGACCAGGTGGACCAGCCACCGTTCACTGCAAGAGGAGATGGAGAACGTTAACACATCAACGGAGCCCAGTTCAGCAGGGACTGGAGCTAAGCCTAGGTTCACTGGGTCCTCTGTCCTTAGTTCTTCTGCAACAGTCCGGAACAGCTCACCCTCACAAAAACCAAATCATAATACTCCTTCTCATGTCACGCACCCCATGCACAAGATGCTCAAGCCTATTTTGGTCCTTTTTCCACTCTGCAAATATTTTTGCGTCTGGACACAGCAGATCTTTGGCTTTATAGCAAAGTTCAGCCAAATTCAGCTTTTCGGCTGCTTTCAGAGTCAAAGCAATCTGGCTGGGTCCAACCTCCACTCACCTTCATACTCAACCTAGAAGGCTTGCAAATACCTACACCTAAGAACCTCTCCTAACAACCTGTGTAAGCTGTGATTACCTGTTTTTCAGACACTGGCTATTACTTAATTTAATCACAGAATCACAGAATATTAGGGGTTGGCAGGGACCTCTGTGGGTCATCTAGTCCAACCCCCCTGCCGAAG
>Ga0181612_169407_pt1 | contig 12567 bp, 6 predicted proteins | sample HoacroProtozoa21_FD_119630 | JGI IMG/M metagenome (GOLD analysis project Ga0181612, IMG submission 119630) | Hoatzin crop microbial communities from Cojedes, Venezuel. Combined Assembly of Gp0051906, Gp0051904, Gp0051908 | reverse complement strand
CAGGGGGTACCCCGGGGGGCCAGCGCCCCCCCCCAATCTCCCCGTTTCCCTTTTTCTGGGGAGAACCCCTGGCATTCCCCCCCCCCCCCCATCTTGCCACTGAAGTGACAGAGCTCTCTGTGGAGCCTGCACATGTTGAGCACTTGCATTTTCATTCTTGTTTCAGACCTGGAGAAGCGCAAGAATCCAGTATGCCACTTTGTGACTCCCCTGGACGGCTCTGTTGATGTCGATGAACATCGTCGGCCAGAGGTGTGTAAAACCTGAGGAACAGACTAATGAGTGCTAGAGTTTATAACAAGATTTTCTAGTCTTCTAGATGTGAGAGTAGCATAGCAGGTTTTTGCTCTACTGTCTGTATTTAGAAGGAACCATTAATGTAAAGCGGACTGAACCCATTTTTGTAAGTTTATCACATGGAGACAATCAAGGTGCAACCGGAAGGACATGTATTTTCTGTGTAACTTATATCTGTGTTCTAGTTTAGTGACATAAGTCATAGAAAGAAATGCAGTTTGAATAGTCAGCATTTTGACAGCCACTGCTCTCTTCTGGCTGGAGATGCTGAAGTCAGTGGGAAGTCAGTGACGACTGTTTTCAGGATTGAATCTAAGTAACCCTGTGAGAGTTTTCTGTATTTTATATAAGTGATGAGGTGTGGTTTCAAGACAACAAGCCATTTCTTTTTCTCTGTCAAGGTAACTTCACAGAAAGAGCGAATATGAGTTTGCATACTTTCATTTTTGTGCATTTGTAAACATAAATGAAAACGATCATCTGCCTTCTGGCTCCTTGCAGAAAACCAGTGAGGCGCTTGGTGTGTCTTGATGTGACTCTGTTTATACTGCATAACTCTAGAGTAATTTATAACTCGGAGGAGTTCCAGATGAGTTTGTGGAACTGTCTCAGCTTTTTGAAAGAACAGTGTTGATGTTTGTGCTGAAAGATGACCCTCGGACACAAGAAAGTAGTGTTAAGGCTCTCATTAGTCTGCTGTCCCCAACTTATACACTGCTATCTGTGATACGTTAAAGACTCTCATTGTTCTGATCCTTTTGTTGCTATTAGTCTGTGGCCTGCAAGGTCACACTTTTCCCTGACCTGAACATCAGATTTTTATTGCTTTGTGTCGTTCTTAACAGCTTTTGTGTATGCGTGTGCATGTTCATGTCACCTTGTGAAATTCTCTTTGCCTGTTTTCTTCAGAACAGGGTATTGTATATTTCATACATTATATTTTAGTAAATTCATTTTAAAGAGGTTTTTGTTTTCCATTTCTTAACTATTGGTTATGGTTGAGCCGATGTGGGAGATGCTGGTAGTGCAGTCAAACATCATCTCTTGTTTGTTTATTGCAGGAAAGATTAAATTAGTACTGTCAGATTTGCTCTGTGGTAGCTGAGCTCTGGGACAGTATGGGCTGCTGATACATGAGCTCAAACAGAATTAGCATGCTTTCTTTTGCATTTTTTCTGCCTGAATATTAACTTGGCAATTTATGGTAAACATCCAGCCATTACGTGATTCCGTGTAATTGGTATGTGTTTATGTTCTCAGGCCATTGCAACAGAAGGGAAATACTGGAAACGAAGAATTGAAATAGTCATCAGGGAGTACCACAAGTGGAGAACGTACTTCAAGAAAAGGGTCTGTTGGCTTACACAGTGAAGTAGCTTACCTGAACTTGATCAGTATATTGTTGTTTTTTTGAGTTTTGATGTCACTTTTGCTAGCATGCAAGAATACTTAAAACAGATGGTCAGCTAGTACAGGCATGCTCATCTGATTAGTGCCACTTAACTAAAAATTATTATGCAGGGACTAATTGTGCATGATTGGGTCTTAAAAGTTTTGCAAAGTCAGGCCTTCTACTGGCATGTACAGGATGTATTCCGACTTTAACATCTGTTTTGTTCTCCTCTTGCAGTTACAGAAACATAGAGATGAAGATCTTTCAAGCTTGGTCAGGGTAGGTAATACCACTGAGAAGTGGCAGCATTTATGCTTGTAGAAGCTGTAGTAAGTAACAAGGCTGTAAAATGCAGTAGCTTGCATTGATTAAAATCTAAAGACAAACATCTTGCTTAATCCCTAATTAAGGTTGGACACCTTAATGTTTCTGTGCCTTAGAGAGCAATGTAAGATTTGTAGCTTAAATTGGATGGAGGAGAGGCTGAATGTAAAGTGCTGTGATAGAAGAAATGAGGATCTGTATTGGGTGCCCAGAAAAATCAATGTCTTTGAGGGCTGGCACATTGTTTCATCTTGTTACTGAGTTGTCGCTGGCACTACTGCCTTGCTTGTGCAACTGGATCTGTGAAGCTGTGCGTGCTACGTGTTGCAGATCTTCCTGCTGCCCACAACATGGGCAAACAATGTGCCAGGGTCCTAAAAAAGGTAAAATGCTTCAAGGAACAATGGTATCACCATTTAGTATGCCCCCTATACACCGTCAAACCTACTTCAGTCAAATAAACTAATTATCAGAAGCCCTGTTATGATTTTTTTTTTTTTTTTTTTCCCTCTTTCCATTTTGGAGTTAAGCATAAGTCTGTATCTGCTCCAGGTTCACAAAACTCTCAGCTGTTTTGGCCATGAGCTCCAATGTGCCACCATGGTATGTTGGTGTAGTTGCAGCTGTATGTTGGCTCAGCCACAAGAACCTGACAGTGTGTGCTTTTAGTCTGCAGCAAATGCAAAGCAATGCAATTTAACTTAGCCTGTAGTGAAGGACAGGTAAGCCAAGTCCCATTATTTTGTATTTTTCATGGGCTAAAAGTACCCACAGGTATATCAACATACCTCATGCAAAGTCAGATTACAGTTACATTAACTACATTTCAGAGATTCAGATACACTTCAAGACAGGAGGTGTTTGGTTTGAGTTTTTGCTGTGTATGTTATTTTAAAATTTCTAACCAAGGAATTGTTAAACTGCAAAAATACACATGTAGTCAATGAAACTAGAAAGTGTTGATGAAGTTGTTTTGTCTTGCATCCTTCTAATCAACATCTGTTTTTTGGGCAAAACCCGTTCTCAGAGTATTGTGGTATTCTACTGAAGTTTTCTGCTGTTTCTCAAATCAGTGAGCTGAAGCTGTTGGTGTATTAGAAGTACCACTGATCCGTTTCAGTCCATTTGAATGGCTCTGACAGGAGAGTTTCTTTCTCTAAAAATGTGAAAAATGGAGGCTGTTTTTATATATCTGCACCAGACTGCTTTAGGGTTGTCTAGGCAGCCTGACTTTTCTTCCTTTCCTTTGGCAGGACGATGATGTGGTTCTCTGGCAAAAAAGAAGGTATGGCAGAGAAACCCCTGTCCCTATGGAGGAAGGCAGCCTCTTGGATGCAGATATGCTTATGTCTGAGTTCACCGACACGTTGTTCTCCACACTGTCTTCACATCAGCTGGTTTCCTGGCCTAATTCCAGAGACATAGGTATTTGTTGGCTGTTAGCTATGTTGATTTTACAGTGGGAACCTCTAGGAGAAGTCTGGTTTGTTGCTTCGCTGCTTTTCTAGTCTTGCCTAAGAAATTTATCTTACTTTGCTGATACAGATAAAAATAGGTCAGAGAATGTAGCTGTCTAATGCTTTATAGGTTATGGAATCCCAGTTATTAATCTAAATTTCTGTCTTAGCTTCTTATGTGCTGCCTCTAGCATTGTTCTCTAATGTTGCTCTGAATAAATCTGTAATGAGCAGTATTTACCTTTATCAGCGGTGAAGGCATTGTTATTTATCTGAAGGCATGTATCTGTGTGTATTTTTAAGGGAGTGCCTATGCATTTTTTCTTTGGATGTGTCCCTTAAAACAAGTGTAAATCACATCTCCTGTAAAAACAATCCTAAGAGTTACACAGTTCTGTCGAGTGCTAACTTAAGACACTGACTGTCTAATGGGACAGCAGATGCCCCTTATGCATCGTCCTTGCTGCATCGACGTCTGAGCAACTCCAGAGCAACTGTGGTTTACATGAAGTGTGTTTGAAGCAAAAGGAAATGGAATGATGGTTTATTTTAAACAGCTTGAATTTCAGAACTGTGATGTAGTTCTGAAGAAAAGCAGATGCTCAGTTCATTTCAGCAGCAGTTTTTCTGTAAACACCCTGGTCAAGCCTGGATGTGGAGCGTGTGTTGGTGTTCTAGCCTAATGCTATGTTCCTACTGCTGTTACTGTGCGATTGATGTGAAGCTAATCTGATCTGTCTCTTGAATTTTCCAGGACACTTAGGAAATGCTGACATGATTCAACCAGGACTTATTCCTCTCCAGCCAAATTTTGATTTTATGGATACTTTTGAGCCTTTTCAGGGTAAGAATCAGATATATAGTCAATTCATTTTTAAAAAATTGCAGTGATTTATGAACTAGTTTTTAACAGAAGATTAAATGTTGCAGATGTCTGCTCTCCTCAGAAGGCAAGAGATTTGAGTGAAAGGTGAAGAACACTTCATATATGTTGTCATTGTTCATTATTTCAAGCAGATGCGTATGTGGGTAGACTTCCTTGTTACTGTGTCCCCACTCCTTTACTTACCTGGGTTTGAGAGTCACTTTAGGATTGTATATTCCAAGGTTTGAACCTGGTTGTTAATTTGCCTTTCAAAAGGGTAGCATTTAGACTTTAAGTCATTGAGTAATTAAAGATAGCACATCAGATATAGACAGGAGAACTCACAGAATCACTAAGGTATTCCCATTTAACACTTCTTAGTGATGAAGTGGTATAACGCTTTGTTTGCCTTGGAATATTTTGTGGTACTCTCAAGAATTACATATGACATTAAACCACTACTGACAACTTTGATGGTTACGTATCTTCAAGGAAGTCAAAGATCACATGTGTTTGCTGGGCCTGCATGCAGTCTGCATCAGATAACTGAATTTTGTGGGACTGCATTGAGAAATCAGCTCTTGGCTGCCTGTGTGTAGGTGAGCCTGAAACAGCAGACTGATTTTTGTATTGTCCTCAGCTTGCGTGAAAGTTGAAGACTGCTTTGAAGAGATCAGTTCCCCTGGAAAACGACAACTCATTGCTGAGTCACCAGCGGTTTCATGAAGCAAAAATCTCATGTTTCATTATTTACTAAATAATATTTATATTTCTTTGTATTTTAGTATCTAGCAATGCTCTACCTTGAGTATGAAAAGTAGAAAATTAATAGGTGACTCTTCATATTTCAGATTTATTCACACCCAGTCGTTCCAGTAGTTATTTCCCTTCTGTGTCTACTGTCAACTCAGCTACAACAGATAGCAGCAGCCATTCTTCCCAGGTAAGAATGGTTCTCAATGTTTAAAACAGCCTCGGGTTCATTGCCCAACACACTTCCAGCAGGGAACACCAGTGATGGACTGATTGCATCCTCAGTACCTGCTCCTGTCATTCGTGATGTTGGCACTGGCTGGCCAGCATTAGAAGTGAGGAGTCTTTCATCCAGCCATCGGATTTCACTCCCAACTCATCTCTTAGTGGACCACAAACGTTTATGTTAACCCCTACCATTCTGTGTTTCTGTGTTTCAGACACCCTTGCCACTGCTTCAGCCTGCGACAGAGCAGCACGAGTCCCCGTTACCTGCAGTACCTCTGAATTCCAGCTTAAGCTCTCCACCAGCTGCATTTGCTGCACCGGAAACCCAGAAGTTTGGCTTCTGTGAATCTACAGTTATCACCCACACAGCTTCTGCTACGTTGACCCACAATGCCCCTGCCACCACCTTCAGCCAGAGTCAGAACCTTGTCCTGGCAACGCAGCAGCCAGGTGCAGGCGTGCCTTGTAACCTGGCTTTCCAGACTGCTGTCCTGCAGGGACAGCCCCGGCCCCAGCTGCAGTCCCAACTGACATTTGCACTCCCCAAACCTGTTCCTCTGGCCAGTGCTGGGACGAGGCCCAAACAGTCACAAAAAGTAGTGCCTGCTCCGAAGCCTGAAACAGTGTCCTTATTGTTAAAGAATGCCTTCATCACCCCAGGTGAGGAGCACTGGTGAGGTGATGTTTTTCTTTTCCGAGTGGGACTAGCAGGAGGGAGACACCTTCTTGCTTTTCTTGGTTTACATCATAAGTAGAAATATAGCTTCCTGAGGGTGTCCAAGGGACCCCTGAGTCCACTGGTGTGTGGCTGCACTGTTCAATGGGATGCTGTGGACTGCTGTGAGGATTGGAAGCAGTTTGGTTGTGAGTGTGAAAAGCTGGCCTGCCAAAGGGGATATCGTATAAGTTGTGCTAGGCTGTATAGATGCATCAGCACATGTGATGACTACAGTTCTGTGCTCCTACCCCATAGAAACCTTGGTTTTGATGTTTAATGCTGTTCTGTTTATCTCTGCCCTTCAGAACATTCAACCACAGTAGAGCTGGAGATGGTAGGGTGATAGTGTGGGATGGAGAATGGTGGATCTGTCCCTGTCACTGACTCATCTGGTTGCACTGGACAGGTCACTACGCCTACCTGTGCATGATCACACTCTGTAATACCAGGGTACTCGTGTACATCCTTTGGTAATACCATGGATGTATTCTGAGGTTTATCTTGGTGTGCCTGAAACTCTTTGAGACCAAGTAGTGTTGGCTAGGGAGCAGCTGTTGAAGTGGACCACAGCATTGGCCCAGGTGGAAGCATGGGAGTGTGCCTCTCATCGACCATCAGTGCTCCCTAGCAGGACCAGGGTGATGAGAATCAGCCCTTCCAGTGGGGAAGGACTAAGAATAGGCAAGGGGAGCTGAACATCTTTATCTCAAGCAATCTGCAGCCTCCTGAGATGCTGTCAGGAGCACCTGGTTTTCAGTTTGGAGTATGAGTGCCTGACTGACATCCTGGGACCTTCACATCGGGTGGGATTTGGAGCCACTGGCGCTGCACAAGGCTAAGAATAGCAAACATGAACAAAGAGAGTTTTGCTTGTGGGAAAGCTCAAGGCTAGAGCAGAACAGGCAGTACACTTTTTCTTGGGATTATTGCACTCTGGTTCGAGACTTGTGCTGGCTGGGGGCCAAGTGACTTCAGCCACCTCAAATGTGGCAACAATAATCCAAGAAAAACCCTGCCTGGAGGAGTCTTGTTAAACAGGCTTTACTAAGGACTAGGTGTGTCTGCCAGGGCCTGGCATTGTGGTTACCCACTGGGGGGAAAAAAAAAATCACTGTTCAGGAGTAGAACAGACCCAAGGATCTAATTCTGACATGCCACTGGGAACAAGTTGGTCCACGATTAATAGCCCTAGGGTGTTAATGGCAGTGCTTCTGTCTATAGTATGTTGTAAAGCAAGAATCCATGTACTGTCAGCAGTCAAGACATGCATTTCTCACCTAGTATAATAGGCAACTCATTTTCAGAAAGCCTTTGCTCCTGGCTTTCTTAGTGCTTCCTGGGTTGTTCTTCACCCCATATATCACTTTCCCGGTGCTTTGTCAGTTACTTCTAGACCATCACAACAAACAGCTTTGTTTATCATCTAGATTTAGAGTTGTTGCTGTTTTCCATTCCTGGTAGTGGCACGTGTTCAAGAATCACAGTGCTCCTAAAGTACTGGGACACTAGGCTCAGAGGTCAAATCCAAGATTTTATGTAAAGACTGGAGCTTTATTTTTGGTGATACAATAAACATGAGTACTTGTAACTGAGGCATTTATGCCTGTCATTTGTGTTCAGGACAAACAAATGATCTCATGATTATAAAGCAAAATGTATTATAACCTGTGTTAGAAAAGGATGTGTAACATTTACTGCCCTGAGATATAAGGACTTAAAAATCTGCAGAGATTTTCTCATCAAGTGCAAGACTTCTCATGGGAAAGAGCTCTGCTATCACAACTTCAGGATAAATGTTCTGATTTTGAGAGAAAAATCGGCAGAAGGTGCATGTGTAGGATATAAAAATGAAAAATGTAAAGGGGCATCTAAATATGTGTTGATTGTGACAGTTACCCAAACGTGGAAGTTGGAAATACGAAGTTTGTACAGCAGCATTAATGCATTGGTGAGAGGAGGCTCTTTAGCTCAGTAGAGATGCCCTAAGTCCGGCTGAACATTAGTGAACAGTAGAAGAGTTGTGATTCCAGCTTTGTATGTGGGAATACTCAAAGAATGAACTCCCTGTATCAGTGTGACAGTGCTCTCTGCCAGATATACCCGCGCAAGGGCTGACATAAGGTTTGTGCAGTCCACAGGCCTTTCTAATAAAGGCTATACAGAAACTGTAGTTCATTCAGAACACGGTTGTTAGTCACAGATGACACAGTTGGGGAGAGGACATTGGATATCCCGCACTGTCTCCGTGTCCTACTGTGTGTGTCCTTCAGTATCCTGATGCTAAACTGCAGAGGGGTGGGTGGGCAGTGACTGAGCGATTGTGGCGGTTTTCATACATCACAACTTTATTGGTAGGAAGGAGAGCTGAAGCCCATACAGGCTAGAATGAAACCAAGGAAGTTTGGTTTCGTTTTCTCAAAAAGCATACAGAAGCTGTGTCTTTGCATGATTCTTCTCTTAGTAACAGTATAGGATGGTTAGTCATGTTCTTTCTAAAGTCTGGGCAAGAACAGCGTCAGCATTAATACCATGTAAGTAACTGTACATCTGTACTGGTTAAGTTGAAACCCTAACAGATTTGTTAGCCTCGAATACTGTAGCGGTGAAAAAGACTTTAGAGCAAGGATCCCGCTTCCTCTCCTGAGGGCAAGCCTCCTGTACAGACTTCTTTTGAGAAATTTTTGTAACTTTGTGGAGACAATGGCTGCTATTCACAATTATCTCTAGCTGTTTAACACTGCAGACCTCCTGATTCTTTAGCCTATCTGCTGGAATTTTGGTGCTGATTATCAATCACGTTTGATTATCTTGTGCCTGTGTGTCATGTAGAGCAGCTATAAAATGGATTAGTGGAAGAAGTTAGTAGAGTGAAGTGGTGAGGAAGAGAACTTGGATACAAGGAAGCATGAAACATTGAATATGCATCTGTCAGTTGGTTCCTGTCATTGACCCTTTCTGGGTCAGCAGAGCGAGCCTGAGATCCAAGAATTATGGATGTAAGAGGAGAGGTGAAGATGATCCTTCTTCTGTCAAACCCAGCTCTGATAGAATGAAGACACTTTGTACCTCCCTGATTTACTAGGTAGCTCTGTAAATTCAGCTTGAAACAGTGGTGATAGAAGCCTCAGAAATCACTGGTGTGTAAAATTCCTTTGTACTAGATTAATGGGATTATCAGAAAAATGGTGGCACTTTGTATTGCAATGAAATAGTACCAAATAGGTGCCCATTAATCCATTCCCCTATTCAATTATGCGTTATTTCATACAAAATAATCTCCAGCTTTTTTTTTTTTTTCTGTCTCATTAACTATGCTAACTTAATTGTGTTCTTCAGCTGCCTTTCAGGGACAGTCCAGAGCTGTGATTGTAACTCCAGCACCTTTAAAAAGAGAGGGGATTTTGACGCCAGCCACGTCTCAATCTAATGTTGCAATTGCACCAGCTGGAATTGTCAGAGTAAGGAGAAGAAAAAAAATGTATATATATTTGTTTTCTAGGCCTGTTATTTTCCAATATTTAGAGCCATAATGTGCTCAGGAGGGTAACTAGTCCACTAAATCTCACCTGTTACCCAGCATATGCGTTTGTGCATTCAGCATTATGTTTGCTAATTTTTAATTTAGCTACTGTATGGGCCTGGAAGCACTGTGTAGTCTTCACAGACTCTGTCTTGCGCAACACAATACTGTGAGGATGGTTTGTGATTTTTCTTAATTGTGCAGAGGCTAGAAGCAACCCAGGATGCTCACCTTTCCATTTACATATTGGAAAGCATGCCTGGACTATATGAGCGGGTTTCCCAATGTGTTGTATACAGGAAGATGGAAATAGATTTTAGTATATTATGCTATTCATGCGCTGTAATACTGCTTTAAGTTATGAAAGGATACTGGTCTCCTGCCAGAAGTTTGACTTCAGTGCCTGCCAATTCCTTATATATTTAGCTGTTGTTTCATGTCATCAGATTGTTAATCGTGTGTTAATTTGCTACTTTTAGTGAAAGGCAAGGTAACAAATCTCTCTCTCTCTCCCCCCTCTTTCTCCTCTCTCTTATCCCTTCTCTCCCTCTGCCCCCATCCCCTCCTTCCTGCTTCTTTTTCTTTCTCTCTGTTTTTCTCTGTGCTATTTCTATGCTGTTCCCAGGCTCCCGGGGTGACGGAGTTCCGTAGTAACATTCTGGTTGGTCCAGCACAGCGAGCACCAAGTAGTCAACAAACCCAGTCCACAGTCTCACATCTCTTCTCTCCTAGTGTAGTCCAGGATGTGTTGGTGAAAGGAGAGCAAATCCCTTCCCACAGTACCAGTTCACAAGTTCCCTCACCTACACCTAGTAAGTTAGAAAGCTGTAAGCATTCTCTCTCCCCTACACATGTGTGTTTCCATTGGTTAGGCAGGGTGTAAATGGGCCTTGAGGATCCCTGGGTAATTTTTGAAGGAAAAGCTTTTTAGGCTTTTCTGCCCTGCAGCTTCGGTTGCATCCAGCTGTTTGCAGTTTTTGTCTTAAACTACTGTGCAGTGTTCCCGCAAACTGCAATTTTGTGCTTCCTGTAAGTGGCTCCTTTCTAAAAGGATGTACTGTCGTAGTCGCCAAGAAATTAAACCCATGTGAAAGGCATCTGTGTAGAAAGTGCTGAATAGGTTTGTTGTTCAGTATCATAACTATAACTTTGATTGGAGGATCTCAGACACAATCCTTGTTAACAATAGGTAAGTGCAAAGACTCCTTTTGCATGCGTGTTGCTAGAGCGGTGTCTGGGCTGGTTTGAGACATATGCTGGTTTTGCTGGTAAATGGCCTGTGTTACTGTCATGTCCCACAGCCTCAAAATGGGGGAGTCTAGCAGGACGATGGAATTGCAGCCTACACACTCAACATGCCTTTGCTGAAGTGTGCGTGTTTGAAAGGACTATTACATATCGCTATTGGGGATGTATTAGCCTTGTGCCATGAAATACTAAGCTTTCCCAGCAATCTTGACGTTTTCTAGCATGTGGTTGCTGCATCAATGAGTATAATTTGGTTGCCGACTGCATTTCAGTTCAATTCTGAATAGAAACTTCTCAGCAGTTGCATTTGCTACAAAAAGTTGTTTGTTCATGTGACTTGTCTTTCTTCCTTCATGAAGGCCGAGACTGTCAGAATTCAGGCCAGGCTTCCCCCTGCACCTCTGAGCAGAGCCCCAGTCCACAGTCTTCCCAGAACAGCTGCTCAGGAAAACCTTCCACTGACCCTAATACGGCTGCAATTAAGGTGTGTGTCCTTTCGTTTGAGGTGCTTTTCTTCTTTGCCTTTGTAGCTACTTTTCTGCCATGATGTCTGAGCATGGACTAGAGAGTAAATTGTGCTTTAGGAACAGTGGAGTATTTGTGCCTTAGGCTTAGCTTGCGCTGCATCTGTGCTGCTCTGTTCAGTTCAACATGTCAGACTTTAATAATCTGCTCTGCTCCTCAGGGTTGTGTCACCAGAGGGGCCAGGCTTAAATGTACCTCTGCAGGTCCTTACGGTCGTGACAGCAGTTCCTACTGTGGCTCACAGGAGCGTTATGACAGGTCTCAGTTTACTTGGTCAAAGGTTTCAGGCTTAGTTTTCTGAACTGTGGCTTTTTGCCATTGTTCTGTTGGGGATCTTCAGGTCTGCAGGGCTCTGGCCATCGCTGGAGGGGGAGTTCTTGACCTGCTGAGTTACTTACATGTCTCCAGTGATGCTATGCTGCTCCACAGAGAAGCAGCTCCACAGACTCTACAAGTTACAGCTGTAAAACACCTCAAGAATTACTGGGGTAAGAACTTGGCGGTCTAGAGATAGCATCTGAAAGCTGGCTGTACCTCATACACAAACTGACCTTGTCAGAACACTTTCTGTGACGGTATGAGAAGCTTCTCCACAAAAAACAGCCGATGCAGGAAAACCCTCTCATTGGTTCTGTTGTGAAAGGGAGTGTTACTTAACCATTTTGCAAGTGCCAGCCTCATTTGGCTTCTCTGGCTCTGTATACTCTGAGTTGATGTCAGCTGATTACTCCCAGGGCAGAAAGGTAAGTTTGAACACTTGCAGCCAGTCAGTGCACTCAGTTCTAGCTTGGCTGCAGAGGAGAATCAGAACTGCCACTTGCTGAGTGTGCTGCAGGGTGCTCGTAAAAGTTCTTTGCTTGGCATAAATGCTCGCAATGAGTAGTTGCAGCCTGTGCTTGCTACTAGAGAGCAGGTTAACAAAGGAACAAATTATTAGGACTGGCCGATGGTGGGAAAGTGGCCACTAGATGGAGGAGTGTTCTTAAAAGTAGGGGCACTGCAAGCAGATGGGCTTTATAGCTGTTTAAACTCACCTGCTTTGCGTGTGTACTGTCAGTAAATCTCCTGTAAGACGAGAGAGAAACAGTGATGTTTGCCAGTCTCTAGATGTATGCTCTTTTGCTCCTCTGCAGTGTTAGACTGAACAATTCCATACCATTGTTTTTTTCAATTTGGCAAAGCTTAGAGGGCACTGGAAATCTCAGTTGTGCTCTTGAACCTGCATTTTCTGTGGCTTTG
>Ga0181612_114069_pt1 | contig 12567 bp, 8 predicted proteins | sample HoacroProtozoa21_FD_119630 | JGI IMG/M metagenome (GOLD analysis project Ga0181612, IMG submission 119630) | Hoatzin crop microbial communities from Cojedes, Venezuel. Combined Assembly of Gp0051906, Gp0051904, Gp0051908 | reverse complement strand
TTACTGCCTCCTTCAAAGCACCAGCTCCAGAGCATTAGGGGCCAGATCCACACCACGTAACTACAGCACCTTATTAGCAGAACAGAAGGTGTAAGTAACCCCACCAACCTACATTCAAATCACACCTGAAATCATGTGACTGCAATTATTAGTTCTGTGATTGTTAGGATTCAAGGGTCTCAAATTACTTCACCAAGTTCTCTTCCATCTACATTGCACAAATACAAATAGCAGAAATCCATCTGTTCAAAGCTCTTTTGAAAGAACAAAACCAGAATTCAGAGTAAGTCAGTACCTTTACCTCTGTTTTAGACACAGGGAAACCAAAGCACAGCACACCAGCACTGGCATCTGTGGCAGAACCAAACAGCACCCAGACAGACTGGCAAAACCACCAGCCCACGCTCTGCGGAACAGATGTATCTTTCAATGGGCCATTAAGTAATTTGTCATGAATGTCAAAATGCTGTTCGAGAGAAGTAAAAGCCTGGAGTTGCAGGGAAGATTACAGCAACTGAGATCCACTGGCAGACTAAGCTCAACTGCCATCAACACCTGCCTATGCCTATTGGCCTCTCGCTGTCAGGAATAGCACAGTGAGGTGACCTCAAACTGAAGTCCAAGCCAAAAGAAAATGAAATACCACACACACAAGGCACCACTCCTAGGTGATGCTGGCAGGAGACACACATACAGAATTCACACTTTGTTGTGGAATATGAAATATAGAGAGTTATGTTTTGCACTTTGGTGTGGTACCTCTTTACCTGCTTTCCCTTTTAACCGGACAGGAAAGGGGTATGATACAAGAATTTCAAGCTGAATTTCCCCAAGATGGTCATCTACAAGCAGATGTTACTTCACTGAAGTGACTAGGAAAATCCTTCCCTCTGTTTTCATCAGGGACTCTGCATTGAACTCCTTTACTAAACCCCCAGCCCAAGCCAGAAGAGACTGTCCCAGTGCACAAGGAGGAGCACCAGGGTTCTGTCCCACTTCTACCCAGCACACCTTGTCTTGTGTCCCACTATTCAGGCACCTTAGTTCTTTCCACCCTTTGTGCTCAAGAGCCCAAGTTATACCCCCCCTGCAACTGCAACAAGCCTCACACAACTTCTTTTCCCTCTCCTTTATGCTCCCTATTTCTCATTCCATCTGAGGCACCTGCTTAAAAAACAAATGTGGTCCTATCACCCCAGAACAATAAATTTCAAATAAGCATGTAAAAGACCTTTATTGACACGAATAAATTGATTGGGACCATTACTTTGTAGCTGCTTCCCACAGAAAAAGCCTCTTAAAGGCAGCCTGAGGCAGGGAAGCAACATTTACATTTAGATGAAGGTGTTTCTGTCACAACACCTCCCAACAGTTTCTGGCCCCGGGTATTGTTTCCAGAAGAAATTAGTAAAGTCAAGGAGCTTTGCTTTAAATAAGACAGAAGGAAAAGGGAAAAAAATATTTCTACAGTCCCCCATATTGTGGTCTGGAATCACATACTCTGCAGCAAAGCAATGTCAACAGGTGAAGAGAGAGTAGTATCATCACATTAGGGAGAAAACAGCAAAAAGCTTCCATCTGGAAACTGATTTTTCCAGCACAAACTGTTAAAATGCCCTGCTTTGTGTGTACCAAACAGTTACAGAGGTTGCTATCACCAGGCTACGAACAGTTCCTTTACACACTGACAACAGACTAGATTCAATGCTGCTGTGAAACACCGCAGTACCACCACAAATTTACACCATGTTGGCTTTACCTCCAGCCTTTACTCAGTTCATTACACTCTAAATCTTCAAGACACCTGACAAATGAAATGCATGGTACATTGCTTCAGTATTGATAGAGTGGAAGTGCTTTGCAAAGGTACCCATTTTAATGGTTTTTTTCCCCTGTGAGCACACATCTGACAAGGATTTTCACTGCCCTTGGCATCCATGTCCCCAACCACCACTGAAATGTCGGTGAACAATAACTGACCTGCATTTTTTGCTGCTGTCATTGAAAGGCTTGTCTATGCTAGAAATTTGTCCTGTTTCAGCACTATGCAACAGTTACAAGAGTAAAAGCAACAGATGCAAGTATAACCAATAAAATTATGTTTTACTCTCTTATCTATTGTAAAGGAATAAATATCTTGCAATCAGTCAGCTGCGGAAGAAAAGTAAGTATTTCCACCTCCCCAGTCAAGACCACCTGCAGTAAAACTCAGCACAGACCAGGCTTTAAGGCAGCAGTTTGATGGATGAAGGAGGACGGACAGATTACGAACCCTTTAGGTCCAGCACATTCTCCTGTTGAGCCAGAAAAGCAGATCAAACGGGGACAAGAAACAACCAACCAACCAAAAGACAGTATCATTAATAGTTTTGAAGTAAAGATGTGCCACAGATTCTGAGACAGGATATACACAGGAAATTATTGAAGTATTGTCATCTGAATGAATTAGTACTCACAGCTCAGTGCCACCCTAGGGACTGAAGTCTCTGCTCAGATTCCACGTCTGAGGTCAACTCTGAACAAGTTACAGCCTACACGAACACAGAACAAGCTTCCCCATAGGTTGAGGCAGCTGTAGAAAACTTCCCCAGCTGCTCTCCTGACGGCCTGCCTTCACCTGGAGGGTCCCTGTACATCAGCACAGAACCAGCACATGATGGAATGTTTAATTAAATACTGTTTTATTACAAGCAGTGAGACACTTCACAGTAGCCCTGTATCAACCCTAGCATTTTACAAACCATTTCAGTTCTGTATCACAAGACACTTGTACGCTTTTCAAACTGTGGCAGCAGTTACAAACATGCATCTGCTCATTCTGCAAAATCAGCATCACAGTCATTTTTCTCTCCTTGAGAAGTAACACGGTGGCACCAGGAGCCAAGTGAAAAATGCGCTGGTACAAGGGCATTGTGTATTACAACGATTTGCATATGTACTGAAGATAAACCCTTCAAAATTCCCAAAGGTGTAGCTCCAGAAACTGTTGGAACACTTGACGCTCTTCCAGCCTTCTTTCTGTCATGTTCCTCAAGCTCGCCACCCTTCCAGACACATCAGCTAGAAGGGGAGGCCTTCCCCACCTCCCAGTATGTATCTTTAGTGGCCACGTATCCATACAGCGCTAGTAAGTTTAAACTCTGACCCTCATTTACCTTCATGTTTCCCTCCTCAAACAATGGCTAGTGCAACATTTCCAACATAAGACAACCTTGCTGGCAGATAACTGGACATGGTGCAATTTTGTCCACTAGAAGATTTAGAGCCGAGTGGACCCTTTCAGAGAAAAAAAATAAGAGCACCCAGAGAATTAATGTATTTCAAAATGGAGCCTTTCACTGTTAAGTAAGTCCCTCTGCTAATCCTCTCCCCCTACTTCCAATAAATCGTCACAAACATTCCCTTGGTGACAAACAAAACCCTCAGCACTATTACGTGCTGAAGCTCACTTGAGCTTCTTGGAGAAACGGGGTAGTGTGTTCCTTCACTCCTTTGCTAGTGAGCATCCTCTTGCGCTTCTTAAAATACTGCTATTGATATCCATTTTATTTGCTACTTTATAAAGAGCATGAAACCGTGAAGGAACAGACTAGAGAGAAGCCAAAAGAGGGAGAAAACAGTGACAGTTAGATGACAATAGAACAATCCAACTTAGAAGGAGGAAAACCCCCCACAAAGCTGTGGCTGAGTATTTTGAAAGCATACATTCAACCATGTTACCAGGCCAAGAATACTACATTCCTTGTAACTGCCCAGACTTTGTAATCAGGGTTCATTCAAACAAGCTGCAATGCCAGAGAAATTTCCATCTTACAGATTTGACTAATAGTCTGTTCCAGCAAAACCAAGACCCCAGGCGAAGTGAAATACAACTCCATTGACATCACACGCAGCGATTTTCCAAGGCCAATGCATCAATTTACTCCATAATTTCTCTCCCATACACATGCTCCCTTGTGCAGGAAATTCAGCCTCGCAGCTATAGCGAGACACAGAAGTGTTCATAAGCTAAGCAACAACTCTGCAGAGCATGCTTCTTTCTGGTGACATTGCCACAGGTAAGGACATTGGACAAATATTTAAAGAGCTAACAAATAATGAAATGGAATTACAACAGGATTCAGAAGCTGAAAAGACCCAAAGTCATCCAGATTAAAAGAATGGGTAACAAGACCGATGGCTTCAATCTTTTCCAGGTCTTTGACAAGCGTACTTGTGAGTTACCCTAAGTGCGCTTTGGTGTAAGGGAAAGCTAATTTATTAGTATTAATATATTAACATTCATGCTTACATTACAACTGGGCTTGATTTAGTGCCCTAAAATTTACATGCTCTGACTTCCAAAACCTGAGAGATGTGCAAAGAACAGAATTATCAAATCCTGTCCTGGATGTGACTTCTGTCTGCCAAATGTCCTCCGCTCACCGTGTGCTAGTTACTATAGTGCCTTTTCCCCCTTCTGCAGAACAAGTCAAGATTAGCCTAACCCTTCCCACTATTCATCCAACCAGAAAGTGGGTTTGAACACTGCTTATTGGGAGGACTCACTTCTCTCATTTGAAAGACCCAAGGAAGACATGTTTATGCTGTGTCAGAAACCTGTGCTGCCTCAACATTCACTGGTACATCTCAGGTGCCATGGGTGACCACTCTTAGAACACAGTTTTGCAAAGTCTGAGAGTTCACGCAGTTTGGTTTGTTTTTTTTTTTCCCAGATTCTTTCACTTTTTCTTAAGCGAGAGAATGGGATAGAGGATGGTGACTAAGAATAGGGCAGGGAAGTACATTCTTTATACAACCATCTAGAAGTAGCTGATTTTGCAGTGGCCAAGTTACCACTTCTACAGAGACGAGCATTTGTAGAGAACAAAAAACAGCCTGGCTAAATCATCCACTTGGGATTTGCAGTTTGCATTATGCTGTTTGTATCTTTTGCTCTAGTTTGTTTTTGCAAAGTCAACACCAGGCTTAATTACCTTGCATGAAAGAAGGAAACACGTAGAACAGTAGTTTGCAAAGGATGACTTGTACACACAGGGCACTCAAAAGGCTCTTCCCTCCAACACCCCACATCCAGTCTTTCTGATACACTTAGGGTGAGAAACTACCCTGGAAAAAGACCCAATACAAACACCAGCAAGGTTCTCTCAAGCTTACCTGCCACACAGGAGAGCAAGGGAGGAAAAACATCCGGGTCTGCCAATGCAGGAGCAGCTGACTGGGACATATGGAAGCACACCCGTGACAGCAGCATGGACGGAACTGAGCAAACAGAACAAGCCTCTGGGTTGCCTGGCTGCCTCAGGGACCAAAGGATACCTGCCAGGAGGAGCACAGAGGGACCCAGGTCCTTTGGTGACCAAGGGACACTACCACGAGGGGCAGAGAGGAAGATGGCTCCCTCAGGATCAAGGAACATTGCCAGGAGGGGCCGGGTGACAGCACACCCCAAGGTCCGGGCTTCCCTCCACAGGCAAACAGCCTTGGCTGCTATCAGAGAACAGCCTGTGGCCCCAAGGCTCCCTCCCATCACCTTTCTGTCACCCTTTTCCTGTCACAGCGACGGAGAAGCTCTTCCCCGCCGGCTACCACACCTCCAGCCTGAGGGACTCGCTGAGGGAACCTTCCCGAACCTTCCGGGCCCTGTGGCGCCGCCCCGTGGCGCCTCCCGCCACCGCCCACCCCGGAGCCCCTCCCCACCGGAAGGGCCCTCAGCGCGGCGGCGCGGGGCTTCTCCACAGAGCGGGGGCCGCACGGCAGCCAGCCCGAGGGCTCCCTTTTTCCCCTGTTCAAAGAAGAGAACATCAAATTCCTGAAACAAAAGGCCAGGCTTCGCCTTTTCTCCTCGTACCTACACGAATGTAAGTTGTAGAAAGCTCTCCGTGGCCTGGGAAGGACTGAAGCCCTACTGCCTGTGTGCCTTCTCGCAGCGGCCATGACACTGGAACGCAGCCGGGTAAGGGGCATGTGACGAAGCCCCGCGATGGATGGCTTTCCAGCCTTTGCCCTTGAATGGCAAGGCATCATTAATGCCAGGCCAATACTGCAATAGGAACTGTACTCTTCAATTTATGCAGTAATAAAAATCCTCTCTGGCCTTGTCCCTGTAGGATTCATCATTCTAAGTCTGGAAACTTCGAACCTGTAACAAGAAAGGGAGGGCAGCCTAAGCCCATTCAAGTCCTACGTTAAGTCCAAGGAATTAAAAAAAACCGAAAGAAATGTCAAAATAAATACCAAAAGCACATGTTCAAGCCAGCCTCAGAAAAAGCACTTTCAGAAGCTATTTCCAGCAGACAAGAACTGACCTTCCCCTTACAAAATGCCACAGGGTATAAATAGAGCAGCCTCTTCAAATACGCAGCTCCAAACTGCCGTGCAATTTGTCATGAACACTTCTCCGTCTGCTTCAAGCACACTCAAACAACAGGGCACTCTTCTCGCTGCACTCGGAGCACTAATTAGCTTGAACTGGAGTCAAAATACCTCAGTTTCTGAAAAATCATAGATCAAAACCAAAGCAGAACCCTATCAGGAACGCAGCCTTCCTGTCTCCCTTCTGACCAAACATTTATTCTGTAAAGATACTCGCCACCTCTCCCCACAGCATCACATTTTCCTAAGTTTTAGAGACGCTGATTATCACGAAGTGCAAATACGAACACGCAAACAGCCACCTCACACAAATACGTGATAATCCCTGATAGACGGCAGACAGGGAGCCATTACAAATGTACACAAACATGTAACGATGCAATCTGAAAGCAAATTTTAGCTTTTCAGCAGGCGATGAACAGAGTTATTGAGCATCTTTCTCTCTGCATTTATCAACCCTTCAGAACACATCTCTTGCCAGGTCTGCATCAGTTGTGTGCAAGACAACTCTGCTGGCACAAAGTAACATCTGGAAAATAAGGTGCATAAAATGCTCAGCTACTGGGGTACATATAATGTACTACATCTAATTTCAAGCTTACACTTCATCAGTCATCAGGCTTCATCTCCCTCGCATGTCTTCTGAACACCTCTGGTTCACAGGCATATGGAAAACAAGATGAGGCCATGCAGTCTTTCCTGCCCTGTTGAAACCAGGGGAAGTGGCCTCACCAGTTTAGAAATTCTGCTCTTTCTGCTCTCCTTTGGCTGACGCAGTGAGAGCTTACGCACACACTTCATTTTAACTACTTGTTTATGCTCAGGCCGATCAGCAGCCACTATGTATTGGTATTGTGCACATGAAGCCCCTGAAGTCACAACAGCCAGAACATCGTATACATTCATTCTTACCAATTTGACTGCTTAACTTGTGGAAAAACATGCCAAAGTTCTGCAGTATGGCCCCAGAGCATCAAATTGCCTCAGGGAGGCAGAATATACTCTGGAACTGGACACGATGTTGGTGTTTTGTGTACTGCATATTAAAAAAGAAATGACCTCAGAGAAGGAAAAAATAATGTCAAGACAGACAAGACAGCTTTGAAACAGACAAGATGGCCACGTCGGCACCCCGTATTATCCCAGATCAAAATAACTCTTTCCCCACTAACAACAATCAACAGACACATTTCGCTTGCAGGCAAAACCTGGCTGCTGTAGTGTAGCTTGGTTTTATTTATGTCCACAAATATTTCAAAAAAATTACAAAATACTCAAATGGAGAGAACACAGAAGTCACGATTTCTGGGTTTCTACTCTGTTTACACTGTGTTATCCCATGGCAAACTACTCATATATACATTAAGCTTCAAGATATATATAAATGTAGCAGTCAGAATGTACACTCTGCTTTAACGGTGCAGTGAAACAAGCTCAACCATGACGACATAGAACAAGAGACGTTTCAAAAACACTAAAGCAAAATTAGAAAATAAACTTCCAAAACAGAGGAAAAATAAGAGAGATTTCTTAAAGAAAATCAAAAGGTCTGGGTTGTTTTAACAGGGCATCGAACACCAAGATGGCTTCAGAAACCACTGCATGTAAAGTTGTAGTTAATCACTGGTCTAATATGGAAGAATTTCAGTGCTTATCTGATGAATGACGTGAACAAAAAAACTCCCACAAATTATCATAATGCTCTTCTGCGAAAAAAGAAAAAAAGAAAATAAGAAAGAAAAAGAGATCAATGAATACCTTATGATCATACTGTGAACTTCAGCGAAAAAAAATATACAGAGAGAAGACCATGGGAGGCAAGTTGCTTTTTCTTTTTTTTTCTTCCCTTAAGAAGAACTATAGCTAATAACAACAGCTAGAGAAGGATCAGAAGAAATGGCTGAAGTGGCTGAACTCCCCCAAACTCCCGAATTCCACGTGGTAAAAACAAGGAGGGGAGGTTTAACTGAAACATGTCTAATCAGACCTTTAAAGTAAACTGAAGCACTCTCTCTGCTGCGCAGACCGATCTTATCAGCTACTCCACTGTTAGCAAAAGTAAAAAATGTTACTTGAAAGAAAACCGTTTCACCTGATCACTGCAGACAGTGAAGGCATTGACTGAAGAAGACTTCACCACCCTCAACTCTAGATCGACCTCATGATTCCCAAACCTCAGAAACACTCTTCCTCCGAATACCTTCACAGAGAGTTCAAACATAGCAGATGGAACCAATTAAACACTATTGCAGTTCTTCAGCGCTGAGAAATCCAGAATGGAGGACAGGAAAAATGGAAGATCAACATCAGCTGCAATAGCCCTCCTCTCTCTCCTATATACACATTTGCCTTCAGTGGACCTAGAATACCCTGCTGTGTATTTTTAATGGCTAAATCCATGTTACTGACTGTCCGACAGTAACTTGCAGGCACTGACCTGTTTTGAGACCCACGAGGTGCATAAAGCACTGTGCACGCCACGCCTTCCATCAGAATGTATGATTAACTACAAGTTTATCAAACTTGGCTCAGTACAGTCCTATGACACAACCGTCACACTGAACAGTCTACAACAGCAGAGAGAGCACTCGTAAGAAGAGAGAGAATGGGGGAATGTTACGCACCACCAGCGGAAAAAATGGCCAGCAGATTCAGATGTCCATTGATTGCATCACCCTCTGCTCTAGCAAAGCAAACCTGTGGCAAAACAGTGAAATTAAAAAATATCTGCCTAGACAGTAAGCAGAGCTGTCTCCAAAATAATGCTCGCTGGCCTTCTGTGTATTCCTCTCCTCTTACCATCCACGTGGGAACTCGCCAACAGGCGTTATTCTGCATGGACCTGTTGTGTTGGGAGTCAGTAAATGTTACTGTCCATATATCTGGTTAATCCCAAAGCAGCAAGTTCCTGAGATACAGAACACTGGTGGCATTAAAAAGTCCTGGATTACAAAAACTAAAACAGTCAAAGAGAAATACAGACTGGTTTTTGCAAACCAACTTTAAGAACACTGAGTTGCCTACGCACTTTTCTTAAGAACATATCAAACGTAAGAGGCCAGAAAGAGTACGTCCTCCAAAAATATGCACGTGCATACAAAATTCTGGCTGTACTCGTTCGAGCCACGGAACATTTTTAATAAGAGATTTTAGAACAGATTATTTCTTTGAACCTTTGCCTAAAGTCTAAAACCAACGTAGTTAGATTAAGTTTCAAAAGGTAATAGGAAAGAAGTGTATTATGGCCACACTGAAAATTAACCCTTGAATTAGGCATCAAAAGGGTAAGCTAGTTCCAAGGGACACCTGTACTGCTGAGAAACCCAAATCAACAGAAATCATCTGCAGAACAGAGAGATGTAACACTAACAAAAAAACCCAACAAACCCAAACAAACCAAAAAAACAAGAACAGAAACAGTCATTTGCAACATAATCCCTGCAACTCCCTTTAATGCTTATTGTTGATATCAAACCAAATTTCAAGCTTTTACCCATTTGAAATTATCGATACCCATTATTCCCTTTAATTAAAGGGATAATTATATATATATAATTTTATTAAAAAATCAACTCTGTATTCTGTCAATACCAGGTAGGAATTCACAATTTGTGATGTTACTGAAAATCAAGATAAACGTTTCTGGAGTTTTGTTTTGTTTTGTTTCTCCCCTCTACCCAAAAAAGTTATTTACAGACTTAAAAAGCCATGCTGCAGAACTGAGCTCTCTTTAAAATTATGAAGATTTCCTACAATGTATTAAAATAAAAGTAGATTTTTATTATTATAGCACTTGGATTCAGAGCTTGTTATGTCACCTACTTGCAATCCTTGTTTTTTTTAAAATAGCTATAGATGCATCGAGTGTCTCTTCACGCACAGTGACTCGTGTTGTGAACCTGATTCTAGCACCTACTCAAAACAAACTAGTAAGAAAAAAAAAAAAAAAACCAAGATTGCAGGAAGTTCTCTGAATATTCCACACAGTCCTGTATTTCCAATAGGCTTCTGAATACGTTGTCATGCAGGGAGACCCACACCAGTCTTGAGAAATCTTCTCTACAAATGAACACTATGCTGATAAGTCTCTACTTGTTGGGTGGTTGTTTCTGTTTTAAATATATAAAGAAATCTTTATAAGATATTCTTTTCCTTTTGTAGCTCTTATTGTATGTAAAAATGTTCCACTCCTTCCCAAGGACTGGGGTTTCCATAGCCAGCATTACAAATAAATAATTTATTACAACTGTTTGTCGCCTTCTTTCTTCAGTCGACTGAAAGAGAAAGAAAACTCATTTTAACAAAATGAAGGAGGTGTCACGACACTTCAGAGACAGCTTTGCCTTCCTGCTAACCTCACCCAGCTGCCCTGGAGGGAACAGAGGCTGCAACAGCACTTGCGAGCTTTCAGCACGAAACCGAGAGCCATTGTAACACCAGCGATAACGCCGTCTGCTGTGGGAAGAAGCGATGACCTTTTGCTACTCAAGCGCTCCTTACACGTGAGCAAGATCACCAGCGCCAGCTCATCGCGCTTCAGCTTTATCTGCAGCTGCAGATACGACAGCCAGCTTCAGGCAGACTGGCTGTCCCCACGGCACAAGGCCAGCAGGCCATTTTGGACACCAGAAGCAAGGACGGAAACAGCAGGGTATTTAATACGCTGCTTCCTGTACATCCTTGCTACCCATGGACATGCGGAATGGCCCTTGCTAGGTGCTGGTGGCTTTTTCTTCTCAGCTGTCGTAGTGCCAGTGGTCACTGCCAAACAGGACATCAGGCGGTGTCACGGAAGGTAGGCCAAGAAGAGAACCACTCTGCTAGCAACACCATGCAGCATTCTGGGCAGAAACACCTCACATGATTCATACAGGCATTCTCAGCTGGTAGTGCAGGATCTGCATTATTCACACACTGCAACTTCCTATTACCCTTACTCATTTCTTACCATTCACTGAATTCCACCCCTCTTCTCTTCTACCCACCCTCCAACACTGTTCTCAAAGAACAGAAATGTGGAAGCAGCAATCATAGCAAGTGTCACACTAAAAACCCCAATCAGACTTAATTCTGCAGTGTGAGACTCAACTAGTCTACACCTTGTGCCAACAGTTTGGACCAAGCTTCCAATTTGCCCCATCACCTATGCCCAAATTAGGTCTTCATACAGCTTCCCCATCTTCCGTAACTGCATCAGGACAGTAACTCAGCACACAGTAAGACAGGCAGTAATTCAGAAGAAAAAAGATGGAATATGGAGAAAGATGAAGGAAGCTGTAGCACCCCCGAGTCTCCAAAAGCCTTCATCGCACCTCTCACCTGTAATAATCTTCCTGACTTGGTAGATGACCACCATGCATGTGAGGATGCCCATGCAACCACTGCTGCTCCATTGCCAGTCTTTGCAGCTCTGCTGACTGGGCGTGCATGGCCTGCAGTTGGTGGGCTGCTGACATAGGAGGTGGAATGGCACCAGGAAGATCTCGTGGATAAGGAGTACCTAAGAGAGAGTTGCCCATTTTTAGACACTCGTTTGCTATGAAGGCTGCAGAGAGTTGTCACACGAAGCTCTTCTTTTTTTAAAAAAAAATCCCAACCAACCAACTTTTGGCTGTAACTTAAGTTACAGCTCAACTCCACCAACTCCCCTCCCAAGAAATGCCATGGCCCAGAGGGTGACAGTTCAGCTCAAGAGACCCTTCGTAGAGGACCTTAAAATGCTCTCACCAAAGACTGGATGTCGGAGCATTTCATGCTCATGAGGTGGCTGCCCTAGCAATGGGTTGGGGATGGTCCCAGGTGGGTAGGGAAAACGTGCCAAATGGGGTCCAGCTGCTAATGGATCCACCAGCGGGTGAACAGGTCCTGCTGAACCTTTAAAAGAAGGAAAGACAGACAGAAAGCAATCAACTGCTTTGGGAAGCATCGCTCGCTGTTGGGAGATCAAAAGCCCTGCTAGACATCAGCTGGATCAGCATTTGGCCTAACTGGCACATAATTACCAGGAGCTCAGCTCCATCCAATTTGAAACCCACTATTCTATCTTCAAGTGACATCTGCTTACCAAACAGTCTTAACTGTTAAAGCAACAACTCAGCGCTTTCGATTTCTACAAGAAAAAGAAATCCACCAAGCGGTAGAAAAAACAAAAATCCAGTAACTAAACCCCCTAAGCTGTCATTTTCAGACTTT
>Ga0181612_163802_pt1 | contig 12568 bp, 15 predicted proteins | sample HoacroProtozoa21_FD_119630 | JGI IMG/M metagenome (GOLD analysis project Ga0181612, IMG submission 119630) | Hoatzin crop microbial communities from Cojedes, Venezuel. Combined Assembly of Gp0051906, Gp0051904, Gp0051908 | reverse complement strand
TTCTTCCCTCTGAGGGTGACGGAGCCCTGGCCCAGGCTGCCCAGGGAGGTTGTGGAGTCTCCTTCTCTGGAGATATTCAAGACCCGCCTGGACAAGATCCTGTGCAGCCTGCTGTAGGTGACCCTGCTTCGGCAGGGGGGTGGGCTAGATGACCCACAGAGGGCCCCTCCCACCCCTACTATTCTGTGATTCTGTGAAATAAAGGCATACACCATCTCTTTTCCCTGTGATCCTACAGAACACGAGTGTGAGGTGTCTCCTCTTCCTTCCACGTCCTCTGACCTTCCCCTCTAACCCTACACACCAGGAATCAAGGAAACGAGAGGCAGCATTCTCCACTCTGACACGGCCAGACTGTCGCTCCTATCAGCTGCAGTCAGCAGATGGACTGAAGACAAAGAATCCCTGCAGAGTGAATGGAAACCAACGTAGCAAAACAGCAAAACCATCCAAGACGGGGAGATCACAAGTGCTTCACAGAACTAAATTTCTTTAAAAAAAATAAAAAAATACTAGCAATAAAAATCTGTGTGTCCAAAATACAAGATATTTCAGAAGGCTGTCAGCAAGGCAATTTGCTCCAGACTCCTGCACTCAAGCAAGCAAACATGAAAAGCTTTTCACACACATGCCATACCCTGGCCCGAACAATTTTTCCCTCCCATTGGGCCACCTCCTCTTGTCCTTAGTGAGGACCAAATAATACTGGAGAAAAAAAGAGGCTAAAGGTAATCATTAAGACGTGAAAACTAACAACAGTAAAACCAGCAAGTGCAGAAAGCCAACTGTTCCCGGTCCCGAACGGAAACCTGCCTGCTGGAGCCCTTGCTGCTTTGCGTTCCCCTTGAAGCTGTAAATGCTATAATAAGGGCAATACGTACAGAATCGGCTCTCTGACAATAATTCAATGCACTTTGGGCCTCTAAGCCCTCGTTGGCCTCTCGGCAGAGCAAGGAGGCAGTGGCACCTGAGGGACAACCCTTCATCTTCCCTTCAAGCATCTCTTACCTGCGAACACCGGGAAATGCAAACAGACAATCTAAACAAGAAAATAGGTCACACTTCAGTGATTTCAATCTTCAAAAATGTAGAAGGGACTCAAACAAAGGCGCAGGGGAGATGATAGGGAAGCGTATCACATGCTTCTGATGAACCCATTTGATCCTTCTACTGATCAGGTTTTTTCAGTGAGATCTTCTTTCTATTTTTATGCTTTTAAATGGAAAAAAAAGACTCTGATCTTACCACTGAAATTACGCAGATAGATCCTTGAGACAATACTTCTACAGAAAACACCACCGAAGTGCAAAGACATTAGATTAATAATGCAAACATTGTATGTGTATCGAGTCATTCTGAGGATTCGGCAGCTGTCATGTCCCCCAGTAACCCCCGCTCTGTCATTTTGACTTTCGCAGTAACTGGAGATCTCCTTAAACCCTCCAGTCCAGGTGCCCTCATCCTTTCTGAAGAGGCCATACTGATGATAGACACGTTTTGCAGCGGGAGGTGTTTGCTGTCCCTCGCCACCCGTTCTGCATTTGCAGAGGAGGACGGGAGCCGCAGAGCCGGGCAGCTGGGCCCGTCTCCACCTGCCAGGCTCTGCGCTATCTGAGCTTGCTTCACACAATGCCATGAAATGTCAAAGCGAAGGTTTGGTGGAATTAGGATCACTGCTAGATTAGTTAACAGCTGTATAATTAGCCACCCTAAGCCTAGATGTTTCCCCTCGAAACCTAGTTTTTACAGTTATAAATAGCAGTGTTAACGATCTCCAGCATCACTGGTTACACTTGAAGGCTTCAGCCCCTCCCTGCCTCCACCGGCTCTGGTGTCACCCACTGAATGTCACATTCTCCTGACTTTCTTGCAACAGCTATAGGAGGAGATAAAAAAAGAACAGAAAAAGGCAGAAACCAAAAATAAACCCCAAACAGAAGCGGACCAAGGAGGATTTTTTTTCCTTACGTGCTTTCAAACCATAGCAAATAACAGCTGTAGCTTGTACTTACACACTATTTCAAGCATTAACTTAATTACATTTCACAATAGCAGTAGGAGATGCTACCAGCATTTTATGCACAGGTAAACTGAGACAAAGGAGTGAAACAGCCTGTTTGGAGTCACACGGCGAGATGATGAATGGGACCAAGAACGAGACCTGAGTGCCCCGCACATCATCATGCTATTTACCAAATGGTGTAAAGCACCGGGGTATTCCAGCAGTGAGACATCTTTCATAAATCTGTCATGGCACACTGCATGCTAATGAAGGTATATGAAGAGAATTTTTCTTTATTTTGAAGGTATTCAGTGCAGGAAAATTTCAAAAAATAAGAGTTCATGCTCTTTAGATAAATTCGATTTGCCAAATCTATGAATAAGGCAGAACCCAGATTTGTCATCTCTGAAATCTAAAGTTCAGAAGATGTAATTCTTAAGTCCTCCCCACACAGTTATCACCAGTAATACTACCACCTAACCAAAATAATCCACCACTTGCAAAGATTAAAAATATTTCTTTGTAAACATTTCATCTCAGCAGAGCTCTCAAACTCTGCAATGCGGCAACACAACTTCTGGAAACGTCCACAGCACAGATTACACACACAATTACTGTAAAAAAAAAAAAAAGACAATACACAGATATTTTCATCTGTTCCAAATTTCTCACTATGGCTAGCACCACGTGTTTGAGGGAAAGAGCATCTTTGGAGGTAAAAAAATCATCAAAGGAGAACTTTAAAGGCTGTTTCCAGGAAAACTGTTAGAGCTTTAATGGGGTTTAAAAATGAAAATAATGATAATACTATAAATTGAACACTGCTGCTCACAGTTCCCTCTGCGGTTACAACCAGAGCTGGTCTTCTGTGCTTCTTTCCCTCCTGGTTTCTAAAGGTCTGTTTTGGGGGTATCTCCCCTCCAGCAGCAGAGCCCCACACACGTGGGGCTGAACGAGTGCCTGAACGTGCTCAGCGCTCGGCTTGCTGAGCAGGGATGGCCAGGGGAGACCTGCCATCCACGCTTCCACGACAGCAGAGTCCCTCCACAGTACATATACACACCCCACAACGTTCCCTGTACCTGCTAACCACTTTAAACCAGCGAGGAAACAAATCCCCAAACGCCAAGGCTGAAGGGAGCTTCTGAGCGCGGCGCAGGGCTGCGCCAGCACCAGACCAGGCTAAAATATGCATTATAGCTACTCACACCTCCCGCTCCTCCGGAGTAGTTCTTAGGACACTTTCCACGGGAAGGAAATCTCATTATTGCTTACAGCAGCGCTGTAAGATGAAGTGGCTTCCCCAGATCACCCCGAGCACCGATCGCAAGACCGCAGCCGGCGTGACCCCTGCCCTGCGCACTCCACACATGCTGCTTCATCCAGAGAGCAAGCGTAAGCGCTGCATTCCCACCAGAATTCATAACCCAAGTGCCAAATTACTAAAATCTTTTGCTCGTGTTACAGTGGCAGCGAGCAGCAGCAGCCGCTGAGCGGAACAGCACTCTGCAAAGTGCTCCTCCAACACACAGCATAAAACCCCTGCACTTCGTGATTATTTATCAGCACCCGTGCAAGACAGGAGATCTGATGGTGACTGACCAGCCAAACGAGGAGACAAGTCTTGATCACACACCAGTAAAATAAGAGAACATGCACTGCAGGAGAAACTCTGCAAGCTAAACAGAAAATATGTATTCTGTATTTCAGCCATTTGATCCCTTAACAAAACTATGAAAATCTGAATTAAAAAACCCCAGAACACTATCTTACCATAAAGTTCCCGACTCCTGTTTTATAAATGTGGCTATTGATTTTCCTGTCTTTGTTTTCTGGGCTCTCCACTTCACACACACCCCATCCCAAACTGGAAACTTCTTCAGACAGAGGACTGCTCCTCCTGGAGCCTCTTTCAAAGGGTCTCATCACCAGCTCCCACCAGGCCCTCAGAGAAACTTTGCTGATTATTATACAGTGAGTGGAAACTACCCAACTGGGCAACCACACCCAGACAGTCCCTGCATATTCCCAAATGCAAAGAGCATCTTGGATGAACAGCGACTGTTTCTGTGAAGAAAAAAAAGAAAAAAATTAAGGGTGCCAGGAAAAAGGCAATAAATTAGCTTCCTTAAAGATCTGAAAGCCCTGGCAGTCCTGAGCAGGACTCCATAACCTCCAAGGACCTTCTGCTTTGAATGCAGCAGTTTCCTCTCTCCTCCCAGCTCCAACCTGTTGCTGTTCCCCTGCCAGCTCTCCCCGTGCCATCCCAAAGCCAAGCAAGGAAATCACAGAGAAAAAACCATTAGAGAGGCAGCAGGCCATTATGCTTACCTGGTCAAGGGTAACTACCCTAATTAAAACAGGGGTAGAGGTTGTAAATAGAAACAAGCGACTTGCAAAAAACAAAATGCCTGAACAGCTCCTCTGTGTCCCCTCCGGTAAGAGCCGGAGGCGGCTGCTCCGGTGGGAGCAGGGTGCTTTGGCATCCTGGCGCAGCAGGAAGCGCCCGCACCCTCTGCCCGAGCAGAGCCACCCGCACAGCCCCGCCGCGGAGCAGCTACCGCAGCCACGCCGGGCAAGGGGCTGCCGAACGAAAACACGCCCGAGAGCCTGGGACGTGGCCCAGCGAGAAACAGTGGAAAGTACGAGAGGGCCCAAGAAGTGAGAGGAATCCCTTCACGCTTGTGTTCAGAGAAACTTGCTGTCCTCGGCAGCTTTGGGTGCTGCTTCACTCCATCCAGCCCCCCACCACAGTCACGCTTTCGGTTGCATTTCAAACATCTGCATTGCCAGGGTACCCGAGGGACACACACCACCCTGACCCAGCTCCTGCGGGAGTTTTTGCCTCGTGAAGTCACAACGAAACGTCCACCTGCTTCAACACAACCGGGGTTTCGCACTCCAAGCCCGTCGGAAGGACCTGTGACTATCTGCACTGCCGAGGTTTCACTGCACGGCAGATCCCCTCCCTGCGACGTACCGTATACACACAAGGCATTGCTTCTGCTCTGCGGAGCTCGCAAATCTCCGCCACAAACACTACAGAAACTTGGCTGCAAACGTACCGTATACATTGTGCCTGGGAGCATTGCTGCACGCGTTTCTCCTCTCTCACGCGAAGGAGGGAGGAGCAGAGGGCTGTTTGCCTCATGGCATCGCCCCATCCTCTCTCCAAGCCTGCAAGGGTGTTGCTAAACAAGCCCGTGATCCAGGGTTGTAAGAGTATTTGGCAAAAGCATGCAGCTGGTGCTGCTCCAGCCAGAGAGCGGAGGAAGGGACTGAAGCACTATGAACATAAGGACCCGGAGCCCAGCAGAGACAGCTCTGATTCGTGGTTCCCGGGTAGCTGATGGTTCTAGGACAAAAACCTTTCATCTGGGGAAAAATACATCTCTTCTTCTTTTCCAGGCTCACAGAGGGATGTTTTGTACTGGGAAAACAAGCAAAGAAAACAAGAGGAACAGGAAAATGGTATTTGCTTGACATCGTCACCAGGCCAAACAAAACGACTGCGTTGTCTGAAGTACATCAGACACTCTTACAGTACATATTAACGAGGCAGAAACTTCAACTGCCAGCATCTTCCGTAAAGCTGCGCTACAGCAGAGATCATCGCAAAACACTAGGTGTGAAAATCAAAGGGCAAAAGAGAATCCCAGGCCTCCAGTACTCCAAGTGTCCAGAACTAAACCCCCCAGCGCTTACCATCAGCGCAGCACCGCAGAGGGGCCGGTGAGTGATGGATGGCTGCTGCGGGGAGTTGCTGAGACACATCCAAAAAAGCATTTGGTAGGACTCACACAGACACGGGGACAAGGATCTGTGTGGAGATGTGATCCAACGCACCAGCATCTGGCCGGCACACAAACAAGGCATGCTCTCATCCCCCCATGGGCAGGGCTAGAATCGCTGCTGTCTGTTTTTAACGTCTTTAATTGCTTGCACAGCCGAGGGGGCTGCAAGGCAGGAGTCAGCCCTCGCTCTCTGCTGCTTCCCCAGCGCAGCGCGGGCGCCCCACCACTGTCCCAAAACAACGAACCTCCTCCCGGAGCCAGACCAGGTCCCAGGCCCCAGCAGCACTGCTGATACTCTGCAGAAACACATTCTCAGAATCACAGAATGGTACGGGTTGGAAGGGACCTCTGTGGGTCATCTAGTCCAACCCTCCTGCCGAAGCAGGGTCACCTACAGTAGGCTGTTCTTCAAGGGACTCTGGGGAACAGCTGGGAAGAGAGGAGTAGGTATGCTGGGATTCACACAGGTAAGTACATGCAAAGCAGTATCTTCACCTATGGACAATCTTCCTTGGCACTTCCTAATTTCTGCCTGTGAGACACATTCAGGCCGCTGAGTTGAGGGCTTGCTTCATGCCATTTTGTCTCCCAGTTTGCTTTACCATCCCTGCCTTACACTGACACCTGTTGGGAGAGCAGCCGGGGTGGCGGGGAGACCAAAACGCACAAACAGGGCATTTCTTCGTAAGAAGGGAAAAAAATCAGTAGTCACTCCAAATGGACCAACATTTGCTGGCATCTGTTACCCTCATCAGTGGACAGTTTGAGCAATGCCCTCTTCAAACTATGGAACAGTTGGTAGGATGAAAAAAGCTCTCAGACCACATCACGTATGAGAAGCATGCCCTGAAAAGAAACAGATTTCTGCTCATAAAAACGCTCTACCAAAGTAGGAGGTGGCAGGAGCCTGGTCCTAAACCACAGCAGCAGCTCCCTGACTCACGCCTGTTGCCACGGAGGGACCGGCCACGCTCTTCACGTTTCCTAAAACGCGGCTAACCGAACCACGCCGCCGGGCACCGAGGCTGGCCAGCAGCTACTCTGCAGGTGTACGCAGGGAGCCATGCTACGGAAATGAAATTTTAGAACCCACAACACGTTAAGTGAAAAAAGTTAAACTGCATCAGAGCTGCTGTGTTACTCAACAAGATTTTTCCCTACACATACCTGTGCTCGAACCTCTGCCACATGAAATTGCCAACGATTGCTCAAAGACACGGTCATACACACGGGGAATCCTTCCTTGTATCATCATAAAGCACCAGGTACTGATGAAGGATGTGGCTGATACAAAAAAACCCAAACCCACACCACTTTCCATCAGAAGTGTTTTTACACGCCTGGTTTGGAAGAACACTGTCAGGTACAAACTGCCCTCGTCCCACTGATTTGAAAGCAAGTAACTCTCTGTTTCTCCGAGGACTAACCCACAACACTTCGCAGGGATGCTCTTCCCAAAGTGGATGAGTATTCGCACAATCAATAAAATGCACACATTCAATTTCTCCCCAAAATGGGGTCAATAACGGAAACAGATATTGAGCTAGAAGTCACTCCCACAGCAACACAGCAAGGATTAAAACACTATTCTTCTTATCCCTGTATTCTTTTCCTTCTCATATCACAGCAGGTGACTAACCTTCAGAGACCAAAGCAGAAATAAAGATGCCAAGAGCAAAGGTCATCTGAGATTTCAACTTCATAAATTCACAGTATCACTAGCACTGCCCTTGAGCACGAGTCCAGGAGTTACGAGAAATGGGCTTCATAACCAACCACTACAGACTTTCTCCAAACTTTACACTCTAATCTCTACAGTGAGTAGGAATAAAGGACCTTTATTAAAATGAGAAGTTACAGCTTAGTACTGTTCATAAATACGAATCTGTAATAAAATGCCTGTGACAGCAAGTTCATTCACAACAGCCATTTCTTTTGCTGATGATTTGTATATTCACACAAAATTGTTGGTTCCTAAAAAACAAAACGAGATGGAGTTTCCTCTAGATCCTCCATATTTCCATTGTAGTCTGTTGTGAAATGCCACTACATAAATTTTTCCAGAAATAAACCCTAATGAACCAAAACTGAGATCTTTCCACATGCTACCACTGACACACCAAAGTAACATTTTAGTGTTTGCCAGCAGGAAAACACTATTACTGTCTTTTTTCAGATGCTGAATCTATGAATTGAACGCTTCCAGATTAATACCAGCAAGTCCCACACTTAACATGCTACATCTTTTCATGCTACTAAAAAAATACTGTTTATTCATAGCATACAAATATGTTCTACATTATTTCACCTAAAACATCACTTTGGTGTTACAAATTGCTTGTCACTTTTTAGAGCACAACTTGGTTCTGTTTCACACTGATTTGAAGGATATGGAAACCACAGGACATGTTTGAGATATAAGGCAGAACAAATTGTAAGCCTAGTTGTATTTATCACAAAAACACATTATCTACTGCTGTAGCCACTGCCTTTATCTTCATAGTTATGATTATTTGCCCATATATAATGGAAAACTAAATATACACATTTTCTGCTAGGCTCGCATCCTATTGTAAGCATATTTAAACTGATAAAGTACAGCACAAGCTGCTCACAACTGTGCTAAAGAAATAAGTCATTATTTCAAAACATTATTTCAATGGAGAGCCCTGACCCAACCATAAATTTATTGCTAATTATTCTGTTGGAAATTATGCTTTCCATAACTATCCATTTATACGTGTGCCAGAGGGATACACACTACAGCTCATGGTCTAGAATGACCGGAGCTTGCCACGGACTGAAGCTTCCCACATGTTCCTTGTAGTACGACATGCCCACATACGTTTCCTCCAGACTTCCTGAAGATATTCTATATAAAAGGCCCAATGCATATACAATCATGCAACACTGCCTTTTGCAAGACATCACCTCGCCTCCCATCAAATGACCACTGCATTAAAAACCTTCATCTTTAATTAATTTAACACAATATGGACACGGCAAATTGTTCGTATACATGTTTTAAAGCCATGCTACAAAATCCTAATGTATGACAGTTCATGTTGCATGTTCCAAACTTAACTCTGAGCCAGAAGACAAACTCTTTCAACATAATTACCACTAACATATGGGCATCTCTGCTATTGTAATGTTTCTAATTAGGACTGTATATGTTACACATGTTGAAAGAGTTTGCAAATATGTTTTGTGGTTGACAGTTAAGCTCAGTATTTAAAGTAATGTGAACTTTTGTATGTTTACATTACATTTTCTGTAACAAATACATCATGTGCATAATAAACATACATATGTGCATATATACATGCACACACATTATTTTGTTTTAGCAAAATAAACATAAAACAGGTGTCAAAAATAGTAAACTCATGACTGGAATAAACACATTCACCATAAACATATTTCCAGTGCACTTCTGCTCAGCTATTGGCTTCTAAAGACAAGATTCAGAAGTATTTCTACTTTATCACTAAAACGCTTTCTTCATTAGATATACGTATTTACCTATGTAATCTTGTATATTCTACTTAAGATGTAATTAACTTGAAGACATTACCTGGATATCTATCTATTTACACACAATTTTTGCCACCGAAAGAAAGGTATAAGCAACTCAAAGATAGAAAATAAAGTCAAGTAAATTAAGATCTTGGAATATGACAGCACAAAAGCCACTGCAGTAGAGGCATAACAAGGCAAAGTACCAACAACACACAGGTAAAGAACAAAAGTCAGTCCTTAACAAGTCCAAAGCCTAGGGCAATTAATTTTATTCTAAAATCTTATAGAAATATGTCAGTCGTGAAGATGCTGTCTGTGAATTGCAAACAGGGCTTTGGAACTCTGCTTTCAAAATCGTTATTTTATTAGATGTGTGTACATCTTCCTTTTGATTTGCAAGACCCTTACAAGATGCAAGAGGAGCACGCAGACACATTTAATTGCTAATGACTGTGCCATGTTTCAAGTTTCAGCATTAGCATCTCAAGGTAGAAGAGCATTACAGCCCCTTCAAAGCTTTAAAATCTGCTTTTCCCGTAAACACATTACTGTCTGAGTTTCCCTTTTGAGTCTTTTGTCTTGTGCACACCCTTGAGTTCAAAGTGGTAAAATAACAAGATATTTCAATATGACGATAGCTGATGATACTGCCTTAAAGCAAGAGGGACACGAAAGCACCATTTGCACTTCAATCTTTATCAATAAAACACAGGCGTCCCCGGAGCACAACTCGCCTGCCTGCTCAGTGCTGTAACACACCACAATTTTCAGTTATACAAAGAGCCCTTTACTGCACTCACGCACCTTAAAAATGGATGGAAACTATTGTCTTAATATTTCTTGCCCAGGAAAGCTACCAGAGAGCAAGTGTAAGAGCTTTACGTCATCCCTGCCCAGGGCAGAGTGCTCTGCCGCCCGTCTTGCTCCTGGGGATGTGACCAAGAGTAAGACAGGGCAGCCCCAAGGCCCTCTAACACACCGGGAACCCAACGGGCTCAGGACAACACAGGCAGCTGAAAGCCACCGGAATTCTCCTTTTCTTACCCCAGAACAGAACTGGAGTGACCACAACGCTTCAATGGAGAGCCAAGATGCAATGCAAACCTGGCTGGATGTGGGTTCAGCCCAGCTGAAGTCCAGCCAGCAGGCGATCGATGCACTGCATGGACACCACAGCACTTCCAGAAGCAGAAGCAACCCTTTGTTGTCCTGTCCTCGGGGCAGGAACACACACTCGAATGCACCAATTTAAGCCTACTAATCTACCTGGAAGACCTCCATTTCAACAGGCTCAAAGGAAAAGCTCAGCCTAACAAATTAACTGCCAGTCTCTGGGTTTTCAGCTCACCTACCCTATCAAATTTAATATAAGTTGTGTTGACTTTGTATTATAAAATTAATTGCAACCACAGCTGACCGATCAGTAGTGATCTCGGATACTAGCTGCCTACCGAATCTTGAAAGGAAGCATCAAGATAGAAGAGAAGACCACAAAGAGTTTCCATGGTAAGACAGACTGCAGCATGAGCTTATTCCTTGTTAAGACGCCAGAGAATCCCATCAGAAGGCCAAAGTCTACAGAAAGCCAGGCCATGCTGGATGGTGTCAGGACTCTGCTCCTCATCAGCAAAGCAGAAACGGGGGAGAAAGATGTGAGACAGCTATTCTTTAGTTGCCATAGTTATAGCGGGTTTACTGAAGAGAGATGTGCCCTTTACCAACTTTATGACATTTGTCTAAATGCCTGCAAAAAAAGATAAAATCATTAATAGCCATCTCTTATGATGCTCCACAGAACTAGTTATTCCACTAGAAAAGACACATCATTTTTAACCTTCAACTTTTTGTTCATACTTATGAAGATACTATAATTAGTGATACCTACCACTCTCATCCAACCACATGGAAATATTTCTACAACTCTTAGACCGTTAAAAATAATCATTGAATAATTGATATAATAATACTGAATAATACATTAGTAAGGCTGATCACAGGCAAAATACAGTTTGTCAGTTCTCCTACTAATAATTTGCTATATGGTGTTGCAAAGCCATCAAAAACTGTAACATTTCACAGCATAGGACCCAACAAAATGGCAGCTCCACATTTCAGCCCGTCGCTCTGAAAGCTGGTATTTGAGGTGGTGACAATGGGGAGCTAGTGTCACTTCTGTAAGCTTTAGCCACTTCCAGGAACACCCACCGATGACTGTGAAGATGCTTACTGTGCCCACGTTCCTTCTGCAAATCCACTTGCTCTTCTGCTAATAGGTTTTAACAGCCAAAGCTCTCACCAGCTTCAGAGCAGGAGCAGGGGGACCCCAGCAGCTTGCTGGGCTCTGCCAGCTTCCCAGGACCTCCCCGCTCCTCGATTTTTGTCATTTCCTGGCAGCGACCCCTCAGGGTACCACACCAGACCCTGTGGATCCTCCCACATAAAACCTTTTCCCCATTCTTCTCCTCTGCCAGGAACAGGAAAGCAATTAGCAGTATTGACACTGACATTCCCATTATCGGCCACGTGAGCTACCGCCCAAAGGAAAAAGGGAGCAAGTGATACCTTCAGAAATGTTGTTTCTGGTTCTCCAAGAAAGGCTTCTATCACTACCTCAAAAATTTTAAAACGTTTAGTGTTAACCAGAGTCCTACTGCTCATCACTCGCGCTGAGCCAGTTCCAACCCCACTCCGCCTGAGCAGCTGGAGAAGAGGGGCAGAGGCAGCTCCACAGCTCCTCTGCTTTTCTCTTGCGGATTTTCTACTCTCAAACGGCAATGTAAAGCGTGTCTGATGCTTAGCAAGCCCCACCTTCAGCCTCTTGCCTGTTTATAAACATTTACACCTTTCCTTGCAGTCCCGTCACCAGACCCCTGTGAGGGTCAGACTGTTTCCACCCCCTCACCAACCCCGAAGCGCGGGGTCACCGAGCTGCTCTGCCCAGGCAACATCGACAAACGCCAGGGCGAGAGCCCGAGGTGCTGCCTCTGTCCTGCTCTGGCGAGACAGAAGAATAAACCTGGGACATGCTGGAACGCCAGTTCCCTGTCCACTGACCCCGTACCTGCCAGGGAGCGGGAGGCAGCCAGGGGAGGCCAGCCAACGCCTGTCTGATCGACACCGGAATCTGCTGCTTGCAGCGTCCTGCAGCGACAGTGGGGGGAAAAAGCCAAGCAAACCCTTCCCTAAATACACACGCTGTGCCAAAGGGAAGGAAGAAAAAAAAAGAAAACGAGGAAAAAAGAAAGAAAGA
>Ga0181612_151573_pt1 | contig 12568 bp, 5 predicted proteins | sample HoacroProtozoa21_FD_119630 | JGI IMG/M metagenome (GOLD analysis project Ga0181612, IMG submission 119630) | Hoatzin crop microbial communities from Cojedes, Venezuel. Combined Assembly of Gp0051906, Gp0051904, Gp0051908 | reverse complement strand
TTGGGAACATCTCACATACTGCTAGGTTGTGGAAACAGCCCTTTCTTTTCTAAGTCATGTAGGTACTCTTGAATTTCTTGGCAACCGTCTTTAGAGAATTTTCTAGGTTACACCACATCTCATTTCAAGATGTTAGCAGCGTCTATTTCAAATATTATGAAAAAAAGGCAAATAGATTATCACAGAGGGGAGATGAAGAGAAAAATAAGCCATGATGGTGGGAGAAACATACGCATATGAGCTTGGATAAGATATATATTTTTTAACTGGAATCACTAGTCAAACATTTCAGAAGGTGATTCTTTTTTCCTTTTATTTCTTTTAAAGACAGAAAAATATATAGGGAATGTTATTTTTTTCTTATTAACACTGTATAGACTGTCAAGAGTTAAATCTTGGGCAACAGCAACTCAGGATAAAACTAAAGCAGTAACAAGCAAGCAGAATCTTTCTCCCAGCAGCAGGAGAAAGTCATCTGGAAAAATGGTGAAGAGAGGAGAAAGCGCATGTGTCCTATGCAAGTCAATTCTTTCTACAAAAATAGAAGCAGCAGAAGGAACAAATTAGCAGGTTTTTTTAGATACAACACAGAGTAGTTAAAAAGGAATAGGACATAATTGGGGTCGTGGAGATTTGCCTTATGCAGAAGACTGGCTAAGATACCAAACTGAAAAATAAGAGAAGACTCAGAAGAGTCTAAAGAAAACATTGGAAAAAGGGACATTCAATACCAAAGAAATAAATTTCATATTGCAGACTTGGTGAGGAACTGAGAACTCATGGTGACTGTAATTAGAGATGTGTGGAAATGAAAAGCAGAATTATTAGATGTTAGGACATCATAATAACCTTGTGTCCTAAAAAAAACACAAGGCAAAATATGCCACAGGATCACCTATACTCAGCCACAGTGGAGTTTGTCTGCAATCTGCCTGAGAATACCGACAGAGTCTGTTTGGCCCACCAGGAGCGGACAGATGAACCGGAGAGAGCAGGAAGGTGTCTGGATTACTGCAGCAAATGCTCCTTTGTGATCAGGCACCCTGGATCAAGCTACAGCTGTTGGGGCTTTTTAATTTCTGTTGAATTCTCTTTGTTTCTTGCCACGTGATGCAGAAGGGAAGATATCTCAAAGCTCCCCTCCTTCAAGATATTCACGGACAAGATCATTAACTTACTTCTGCAATGATGATAAGAGCAATAAGATGTGTGTCAGGAAGTGTTGCTGACTGTCCAGCAATGCCTGAAGGAAACAGAACTAGCGGGACAGCTCGTCTCTGACAGACTGTTCATCCAGCAGGATGCTGAGAGGAGAGGAGGCTGCCTCTGGCAGTAATTAATGAACAGCAGAATCTGGCACCAGTCTCCTGCTTGCAATACAAATCTGAATCCATGGCTTTGGAAAAGGCTGAAATTCATGAAGGCTGAAATTCCAGAGATGAAAAATATCATTACTATAATGGGCCAAGCCAGGCAGAAACACCAGGGCGAAGAGACTGCATTTTGCAAGGCCTCTTCAAAGGCTAGAAGTGATCCGCCTGGGAAAGAAAACCACTCTGAATCTCTGCATTCCCTGGGAGAAATATCTGAGGAACTTCTGCTTGGTCTAGTTTCCATCCAGTCACCACCCAATTTACAGTTTTCTAGATCACATATCTTCTAAGCCATACAATTTTGACACCAGCATGAAGATGCAAATATCAAGTTTCATGAACTGCTTGAAAGTCACACACTTCTTTTGCTCTCCACTCTCACAGATTTCTTCCTTGCATGTTTACTGTTAATTACAATAAAGATTCATCAGTTACCAACCTCAACCAGAAACTCATTAATCAACAACTAAACACAGTATATGATACAAGCTACCTACAGTATCTCAACATCTTGCTTTCTTGTCCCTGACTTAAAATCTTTAGTAAATATTCATGGACTTTCTTGAAACTAGTCCTGCCATGATGCCTTTTCAAAGGAAATACATTGCTGGTAATGTGTTTTAGCTCAAGTATTTACAAGTGTCTTCTCTTTCCTTTGTTGAAAATCAGTGAAAATCTACAACTTGTGCCACATCTTTCCTCATGCAAGCTATGGGTCATTCCAGCAAAGTATGCGAGTGTGCTGCACTGGTGTATTTCTTTCAATTAATTCAATAAAAAGAGCAATTTATATCAGAGAGGTAAGTAAAAGTGAAAAAAAGAGAAACAACAGATAAAACTGCAGCTAATTTTATTCTTTCCTTCAGACTCATGCCAACTTTTCTTCCCTTTTGCTTGAGGTTTGTGCCCTCACCTGCTTTGCTGAGCAGACTTTAGATTCAGGTTTGTAACAGTACCTTCAGAAGATTGCAATCAAGGTTTTCCCAACTTAGTAAATTATGTTTAAAATTAACTTTCTGGTCTTTTCTTCACGAGGGGTTTTGTGGCTTCAATACAACAAGGGTCTAGGCCTTCAAATGTACTCGTTTCCATTCTTCTACAGCTCTCGAGAGCATTTTATCCTATTCCCATCCCTTTCACTTTTTCAGTTTTTATATTTATAGCTATATTTAATTATGAATAATCTAGTAAACGCCTTGAAATCCCCTGCCTTCCGCTAATGTTAATCAAAGCTATCATCAAAATAAGTTACAATAGTTACAATGGTTTAGAGAACCTTAGGCACTGAAAAAATTTAAATAAATTGACACAGCACTCAAAAATATGCTAGAATGATGAATTATTTCTAATCCATTAATATTGCAAACTCCTTTTACCATTTCAAGGCTCTTTTTATATGGATTCAGGGCTTATAGTTTAATGTTATTTATTTGAAATAGCAAATAGATGCAAATACTGAACTAGTGAACTTTTATGCTTCTTTAAGAGTACCATTTCTGTACTGCGTCTGCCTGGGTTCTTTAGAGAGCAATATTTTATTATACAACATTTATATTCTATCATCTAGCTACTTGGCACACACAAACCATCACACTTGCTGATTTAACTGGGGAGAGAACATTCTGTAACCTGTTAGGGACCGGGTACATATTTTGGAAGGATTGTTATGCAGTTCTTGATTCTTCTTCAATTCTATTTAAAAACTGGGTCTTTAACAATACTAGGCTGTAATTTTTCAAATATTTTATTAAAGAAAAATATTAGTCTCATACAGGCGTACAGAAGGACTACCTTAATTTCAGACCTCCACATATGGAAAAAAACTTGACTTATTTCATCTGGTAGAAGAGAGAAAGACTGCCCTGTGTACAGACAGTGGTGATGGTGGGGAGAGAAGGAAAGATGAACACCTGGAAAAAGGGAGTAGGGGGAGTCCTGCAGTCCTTAGCTCCTCTGAGGCAGAGAAAGAAAATGACGATTTCTGGAATGAAGAAAAGTTAAAAGTGGGATGGAAAATGTGGAAAGTCATGATGTGCCTTAAAAGCAGTATCTCTACTGAGTCCAAGACTTTCATGATCCGGTTGGAGTTCAGTTTTTGCATCATCTTTTGACAATATATTATAGCTCTCCCTCGGGGGCTGAGGGCTGATTGTTTCTATCTTTTTATTCTGATGGTCACCAGCTGTTTGCTTTCACTGGCCTAGTATTGATGAGGGTAACTGTTGTCCTGCATAAAGTGTATGTTAAGTGGTTGTGAATTCTCAGAGTTCCATTATGCAGAACAGTCAATGAGATGGCAATTTTTTATTTGATGCTCAGACACGTTAATAAAATAATACATGTGGGTTCAAATTCTTAGAGTTCTACTTCCTATACCAGTACTTTATTTATTCAATAGACTCAGTAATTAATGTAACATTAATAAAAGACTGTTTTGGAATAATAACGGATGCTCCAAACTTACTTTATTCCACTGAAACTGTATATTTTAATTTGATAGCATTTTCAATTTGGTGCTTAAGGAGAAAGACATCTTTAATAATGCTGCAAGTCTGTTAACTTTCCTTTCCCTCAGTAAATACTGGCCAGCTGAGGATAAATTTGAAAGATAGATAAATGTGTGAGGCTCCTGCACACATTCTGGAAATCAGTAGCTGTACAGGAAAGAAACAAATTACTGCTCTAACAGAGGGAAAGACAGACAGGATTCAGCCATTATATGCTTCTCTTTTGCAGCTGCACGTTAACTGCAGGAAAGTGCTATTTCTTGCCAGTGGGATCATCACAGGAGACTTGGAAAGGAATTGGGAGTAATGCAGTCAGAAGAGAGGATTTAGGAGGCAAAGGACATAAATCCATAGGAAGCCAGGCCTCATTAATTCCACTGTTCATAAGGGAATGATGTTCTCTTTCTTAACAACTGTTTTCTTCTCTATAATTGCAATTCGGAGTTATTCTATATACATGTATACAGTTACTATACACACAAATGAATAGTAAAAATAGTAATTTATAGAAAGATAAAGAGGTGGATATTTTACCTCTTTCTGTTTCCTTCCTTGATCTTCACAGAGCTTGACAACACCACACACCCCACTCCCCCGCCCCTGACATGCATTCACTAATGAGATGTTGAACCGGTAACCTATTCAGCGAGAGATTTAGCAAAGAAAGATTGCATCAGCAAAACCAGCAGGTGAACTGCATATCAAGAAGAACATTGAGCAGTAAATATTTTTCAAGGTACAAAGGATAAGCCACATGGATTATCTCCTTTTTGAGCGGAATAGGCAGTGAGAAACATCAGATTTTTCAGATTAGTAACAGTGATGAGAAAGAAGGATATGCATTAATTTGGCTATTTGTATGTAGAAAAAAAGAAAAAAAGAATAGTTGGAGAAGTAAAATACTCAGGAAAGTGCAGGTTATTGGTTAAAAATTGACGATAGTGATAGATGAACCCGGACAAAACAGAGCTTTTGCTTTAGTTTCAGTACTCTCTCTAGAAACCCTTAAAAAAGGGGGAAAGGAAATAACAAGTTTTCTTGTGTGGCTTTTCACTTACTGCTCTCAGGTTCTGGAGTGCTTTTTGTCCATGTATTTTCATTGAGACACTAAATAGAACATGGAAAGGAACAGCAGCACTATGAGGTAGTGTGGGCAGGAAAGATGTGCATGGAGGGGAGAAGTGCATTCTAATAATGAACTTCTAGTTTAGCAGCAAATCATTATTGTTGGAAACTCAGAATTCTATCCAAAATAAGTAAAAAGGTATTGTGGGCAACAGATTATTCCAGTATCTCATGGTACCAACACCTCTTATCGACAGAAAGACACAAATTGTATTTTTAAACTGAAGTCACAGGATAAGTGTTAAGTCTTTAAAGGAGCTGTAGAGCAGTCTGAGCTATAAAATGCTGGGATAACAGTTGGTTGTAAATCTCCTTGACAGTTATGTCTGCAGTTCTAAAACTGAACTACTAAAACAGTGATACAATAATAATAAAAGCAATGCAACATAAGTCTTGGATGTATGGGATTTATGAATAGGATATTCTTTCATGAAAAGGCCATAGAAACCCCAATTAGCTAGAAAAAAAGATTAATAGAATTTTTTCAGTCTCCAGCAATGTGACTATCATCCAGACAATGAATTATACATTCCTTAAACTAATCTGATACTCCAGAGATGTGATGTTAAAAAAAATTGTAACCATGACAATTTACACTTTATTTCTGTTTTTTGATGTAATAAAGAAGATCACTATTAATAATTTACGAGAGTAAGGAAGACATGGAGAGAGAAAAATAGGAAGAGCTGTCTACAAACAGTCTGATCAATAGCAAACACCAATAGGGTTTACGCTTCCGTACTACCAGCTTACCAGAATACAAAGATATTTTTATATTAGTTTTCTGTCTGTCTTTCTTTCTTCTGTAGAACATTGTTCAGAAGGTTTTTAAGAATGTTTTCCACAGAACCTTAGGATGCCAGTAATTCAAATCTTTCTACCACTAAAGAAGAACTAACAAACCTGGGACCGTAAGGATATTGGATTGACTCCTGTTTACATAGAAGGCTAATTCTGCATCATGTATTTGGGCACATGAACCATGCCACTGATTTAAATTAGATTTAAACTGCATTTAAGTTTAAATTAGGTGCTTGAAGTCAGATAGGGTGTTAAATATTTTGCTAAACCATCCCCTTTTTCATCATTGATCTAGTGAAGCAAAGGCAAATTTGACTCAAAAATTGTTGACCTCATCCTCTTCACGCAGAGACTTCAGCATGAGGCTGCAGCTGGGGAAAACACATTCTTGTGGGCCTTCTTTGAAGGTGTAATGAAACTTGGTAACGGCACTTGTGGCAACAGGTCATGTTTTCACCGAATGGCCACAGTTGTGGGTAGTATGAAGCAACAAACACCTATGGGCCTATCTCATACTGTTTAAATTTTATCTGACAGGTCTGAATATACAATTATATAAAAAGTCTTCTATAATTCAGCATAATGATAAGTCAGCTTTCACTGTAAGTGAGCTGGATAAAAGTATTCAGACAGCTCTATCAGTGTATCTCATTAGCAATTTCTAACAGTTGTTTCCTCATATCTGATCTCCTGATCTCTCCTGACTTGTGATCCTGTGTTGATCACAACTAGTTCAGGCTTCCAACTGCGCTATGTGTAAGGGCAATTATACAGTTTACATCAAATGCCCACTGAAGAAATCTCAGTTCTGATTGACTGCAATGGTGACCTGCAATGTGGATCTTACCCACAGAGGAGCTTAGACTGATCTTGTTCTGTTCACATTAGAAGAGTCTTACCCACATCCTTCAAAGGGACTACTCAGATGAAAGAGTGCCCAGTATTTGTCTGAGAGGAGTACAAATCCTTTACTTTCTATTTTATTGTCAGTCTCACTCACAGAAGAACACAGGTCACACTTTCCATTGCATATTAATATAGGAAAACAAGTTAATGGAAAATATTACCTATTTACAGTTTCCCAGCATAGGCCTCCTCAACACAGTCAATGTTAGCACAACTGAATGGCTCAGTAAGACTGGAAGCTCAGTACACTAGATGTCTTTCAGGGAGAGGACTTCAAAGATATCGAAGCCATACAAGTAAGAGTAGTAACTGCCTGAAAACATGACAGTATGGAAACAGGGATGGATACTGTCCTGGTTGAACAAAGTTATGGTTGTGTAAAAATAAGTGTGAATTCAATATCACATGAACTTTGCTTAGAAGTAGAGAGCAAATACCAGCTTCTACAGAGTTTTACCTTTATCTTCAGGAAAATTCATATGTATGAATCTACTTTCATGAGGAACAGCAAGATCATTTTGACAGGGACTGTTAGTTAAGATATCAAATTTACAGTTTCAAAATAAAACAAATATAAATATTACCTAGTACTTGAAGGACATATCTATCTATCTATCTATATGCTAGCTGGGGGAGGGGGTTGTTTGTTTTAGGTTTTGTACCTGTGAACAACATCCAGCTCATTTCAAAAGAACTAAAGATCTGACAGTAAACTCTACCCCCACTATATCATCAAGGTTGCATGCAGTGACAGTTGATTAACCCATCCCCAAGTTTTACTAGTGGTGATAATCCATCACCCCAAATGTTTTATTAGTAACTTCTCTCAAGCAGTTATGTTTTGTTAAAGGAAAAAATTCTGCACCATACTGTACTGTGATAAAAGGTATTTTCAAAGCAGACTTCCATCGGTTAGGGCACTAAAAGCATCACTAACTTTCACAATAAAATTAAGCTTTTTGATATGAATTATGTTGCCACAGAAATCAGCAACCATAGAATCTGAGACCATTTTCTGTAGAATTTATGTGACCTTGAGTTTAATCAACATTGATGTTATTAATTTAAAAGCTGGGAAAAAATAACAAAAAAAATATTCCAGCATTTTCTAAGAGTTAATAATTTCACAGCTGTAGAAATGCTGTATTCTTCTTCAATAGTGTAATTTTGTAATTTGAACTCCATTGCTGTCAATACCATTGGACATAGTGGCATCTTATTAACTTTGCTGGAGTTGCTGATAATTGCAAGCACAGCTGACACATCCGTCAGTAAGATATTGGAAGGCAAAGCTTTTAGCTTTGGAGACTTTGCAAAAGATTTTATCTTCTTTTCTTCTATTTGTCAGGAAAAAACCTCCAAATATAGCTGTGGTACTTCCGAAATGATTGTTAATATGCTTTGGCGAGGAAGATAGGGAGATCACTCCAGGGACTTTTCCCTCAGTAGCTCCATATTCTCTCCCACGCCCTGTAATTTCCACCCTAGGGAAGCTGACAGAGATTGGTTCTACCTATGAAATTTCCATAAGTACCAAACTAAGTGCTATTAAACCCATGGAAGAGAAATTTGATGTTAAATTGGACACTTATGCTCTACGAATGGGAAAAATTAGGGGATAAAATGGAAATGCTTGAAGGTACATATTCAGCTATAAATGCTCAAAATGTTATTAAAAAAAAAAAATCTAAGAGCTAATGTAAGAAATCTTTCTGCTCTGTTAAAAATAATGATATTTTATACCATAAATTAGAGGCTCCAGAGAACCAGTGTCAGAGGAGGTATTTTAGCATGAGTGGCATTTTCGAAGGAAAAGGTGACGTGGAAGTAGGCTTCTGAGCAGTCCACTTGCACAGCACAGCAAGGAGCGCATCCGATCTAGTGAGCCTGCAAAAAGTCATTCAGAAATGTGAGCTGCCTTGTAGAGCAGTTTCTCTTTTCCAGTTGAGCATATTCCAATTCCATTACTATCTTGTAAGCAAACTTCAACTTCTAAGAATCTTACAGTCAGCTCAATGGGAACAGATTTTCTATTTTAGAATGGCTTAAAACCACATAATATGCATATTTTTATTGAAAGCAGAACAATTTCTAAGCTTTGCAAATATGTTCCTTTAGGGGAAAAGATAAATTTGTGTTCATATTTATTTTGTGACATAAAAGCACTTGTCACATAAACAATTAAAATGTAAATGGGATAATTTTTCAATAGAATATGTATTGAAAAAAAGATTTTTTTTAATTTTGCAAAAAGCAGAAGTGGGCCAGAAACATCTTTACAGCACCCAAGTGTGGTAGAAGAGCAATAATTTTCATGTTTACTCAATTAATGCAAGTCCTTAGTGATGAAATGGCTCTTCCCACAGTCCTAATCGAGCTTTATCCCAAGACATAAATTTTCATCCTTCCAGTGGTTTGGTCTGTATTTCAAAGCTGCACAGCTGTCTACACATCTTTCTTACCAGCAAGTAAATGTGATATGTCCTTGCTCTGATAAAAAGGATAGATCGTAATAGTGAACATAATCCTCAGAAACTAGATGTTTCCCACGTGACATCCATCTAAGCACTCTCCTGAGATCTGTGCCTGCCAGATTTTGCTGTCATTCCAGTGCAACTTCAAAATGTATGCTTTGTGCCATACTGGAAGTAAATATGACAGTACTTGCAGGAAAGAGTCCTTCTTTGAAGGAGCAAGAACCAAGTAGCTAATATCCCATGCTTGCAACTTGTCAAAAATAAGCAATAGGAACCTATCGTGCACTTGCAAGGGATCGGATAGGTATCCCAGCATGTCATTTACACCTCCAGCTTCCGTGACTTAGATTTTCCCTCCCCTCCATAAATGCACTCAGCAGAACTTTGCAGGATACTTGCAGGTTATTAAAACTACGTATAATTTGCTTTTTAAAATACAAAAACTTCCCATACTGCATTTTAGTTATATAATCAGTGTTTTGTATTTGGTTTTTTTTCCCATGAGGTGCCTTTTCTGTGTGCTGTATACTACAGAATCTAGACACTCTCCAGGTGGCTCCGGAGGCTAGAAAACATTGTATAAAATTTCACCCTCTCCTCTGCCAATTCCATGACAACTGATGGCAGGAACTGAAACTTGGTAAGGGGAAACAAAGCAAAACAAAGAAAAAAAAAGAAAAAAAACCCCCACAAAACCAACAAGCTAGCTCTACAATGGGTTCTGACTCAACAAGTTTTAACATAACAAATAGGACACCTTTTGAGGTACACTGAATTACAAATTTCAGACAGTGCTTTAAATACCCTTACACTGACTCCTGCAATGTTCATTTTTTTCCAGTCTTTGTCAGTTATAATTTGTGTTATGCTGAAGACATACTAATTCTTGAGGTTTATATTTTTTATCGTTGTTCATTTAACTGTGGATATCCACAGAAATGTATAAGCTGTTTTTTACTGCTTTTAAGCCCTGGTCTCCATGGAATACTGCAGAAAGAAGGTATTCATTCTGATTAGTTTTATTTTAAAGTTCTTAGGTAAAAAAAGCTGCACACACAGAAACAGAAAGCAGAGGTGATGCTTTGAGAAAAACCCTTCTCATATAAATCAGTGGTATTTAAAAGGATTTCAGGACCAGAGCAGAGACAAAATTACAAAAGATAAGCCCCTGAGCTAACATGGAGCTCAAAAACTAAACACAGAAATGTGGAAGAGAGGTCAGGAAAGTGTAATCTCTATACCAGGGTGTTAATGAGGCATTTGGTGGGCTGTGGCATTCAGATTTAGTGTCCATTTTTCAAAAAGATGTTGAATGTCATAGACCTTAGAAAGAGTGCTACAAAAATTATTTTACATTGGGACGCAGCCTATACTTTGAGTAAGAACTAAGAAAATTCTAGTTCAGAACATATTTAGCAAAACCAAGAGATAACAGTACTGCACCACTTGCTCAAGGCAGTATAGATTCATCATCAGTTCAGCTTTTTAAATCCAGATTAGATTTTTCAGAATGAGCAGAAGTTCAGAAATTGAATATTACTGGGCTACAAGCACCATTTACTGAATCTCCAGTCGTCTGTTATTTCTGCAGAAGTCATACCAGAAAGGGTTAATGATCTATTCTGACATCAACAATTATTCCGCAAGTCTATCCAGAATTAAATGTTAAAAATGTTGTTATAGCCTTTCAAAATATTAGCGTCTAATTTCACCAATATTCTTTTTAGCCTAAATAGCTTTCTCATTTTGAGAAAGCAGTGAAGCTAGATTGTTAGCTATGAAAAGCTTATTATGAAGAGCATCTGAAGCTTTCTCTAACTCTAACAAACCCATTCCTTTCAGCTTCTTCCTCTCACAAAAATGTTTCTAAAATTCTGTCAACACCACTTTTCCCTATCCCCACACTTCTTTTCTGTTGAATTATTCTGTAGGAGGACATCTAGAACCAAGTAGCAATTCCTATCATACAAGTGTTATTTTTAGTCATATTTTGTTGCCTTCTTTCTACATTACATAAATTCTTTCTCCTATTACCCAACAAGTACTCGTTCTTGTTTAACAAACAGACTGCCTGCTGAACCTGAGCCTACCTTATTTTCTAGGTTTTTTTTTTGAAAGAAGAAAAAGGTTTCCCTAGACTTCAGTAGCAATATGTTAATGTTTGTTTCACCTTGCTGAGTCTATGTAACATTTGAAGGTATAATTTTTCCTAAAAATGCAGAGCAGTAAATCAGACATGAAGTTTTTAGTGTTACTGGAGATGCTCAAAGGACTGTTGTCAACTCAACTGATGTAGTAAATTCAGAATCACCTTAAAACCTGGCAAAATTTTCTCCTCCATCAGACTGAAAACACTGATAAATGTCACCCCGTATTAATATTATACTAAACATTTTAAAGGACTTTTTTAAAAAAAAATTCTATATGCATTTTTCTGCACAAATGCTATTTATTGAAATGATTTGAGATCCACGTGAGGCCAGCAATATTGAAATGACTAGAATATCCATGAAATGATGACAGCCAAGAGCACTCAGGACTCAGTTATAAACCCCTGTAAAGTGTCAAAGGTGAGTTTATACTCAAGTGTAGATGTTCAATTACTAGTGTCAGTGGAAGGGCTTCCTCAAGGTTTTTGCTTTCTGTTTTGCCAGTCTAAATTTGGATTTTTGAAATTAGTGTTATAGACACTATAGAAAAATCTCACAGAACCTACATTGAAATTCAATTACATTTTCCTTTCTTCTCAGTTCAATATATTGTAAATTTTCAAGAGAGAAATCCTAGGTCAGAAGATATTGCTTCCCAACTTGTGGAATTTCACAGACACAAACTGGTAATTAAATGTCCTACTCAGCTCTTAGGAAGATGTTAAATTAGTTTTCTCAAGGATATCCTATATAAATTTAAACGTATATCCATGTTTCTACATCTCTAAAATATTATCTTCAAATATAGGCAGACAGCCTGGATTTTTCTACAGTGAGAAATATTTAGAAATTTTACATCTTTATCTACACCAAGAAGTAATTTTTATATAATATTTATTCACTCTGTTCTCTTTATGGTGCAGTGTATATATTTAGCTTCTCACAGATGCAGCCTCTCAGAACCTACCAGTTAGTCCATTTTCTTGTCTGAATAATGTAAAACAATTTGCAGTTGTTCTGTCATAAATTAAAGGTAAAACAGAATGAAAGCAATTATTTTTTGCAAGCAGATAAATAGAAGCAAAGATATATATTTGAATTATTTGGCCTTCTGCAACAAGTAAACTGTCTAAAAATGTGACTCAATTATTGGATAAAATGTTTTGATGCTTAAAAGGACAATCAATGCCTACAGAATTTCTTTAAATACTGAATAGCTTTAATGGAGG
>Ga0181612_143344_pt1 | contig 12568 bp, 10 predicted proteins | sample HoacroProtozoa21_FD_119630 | JGI IMG/M metagenome (GOLD analysis project Ga0181612, IMG submission 119630) | Hoatzin crop microbial communities from Cojedes, Venezuel. Combined Assembly of Gp0051906, Gp0051904, Gp0051908 | reverse complement strand
TGGCAGTGAGGCTGGGTCATAAATGTTTGAAACTCAGCCCGTTGCTTCATTTTGTTGGGCTAGATGAGCTGTAGTATTTTTATTTATGCTTCTGGACTGGATGAATGTCCTTGGTATCTATTTGTTAATGCAGGTCTTTTTTTAAAAAAAACAACCAACCTCTTCTGCAGCTTGTCAGGTACAACATGAGCATTTGTTTGCAGAGAGCCAGCAACAGAGCACTGTCTTTACAGAATGGATTGACTTTAAAACGCGTATGCAAAGGCAGGGAAACCATTCCCATCGCAGAATTCATCCGTGTCTCACAAACATGCCCCTGCGACCTGCGTGTTATTGTACAGAGGAGACGAGACGCTGCAGGAGCACAGCAGGGTTTCAGTTTTCCTGCCACAAGGCTCTCGAGGCTGCTGTGTGAGCCCAGCTGCCTGCTCTCCCCTGCTCGATCAGAAAACCATCCCTCCCCAACATGAGCCCGTCAGCTTTTTCCAGGCAGCCACCCCAGCATGACTCCCAACAACAGCTTCAAAAGCAAAGCAACCCCCACATGCCCCAAAAAACCTAATCTGTGCAAATTGCAGAGGCGAGCGAGCTCCCCAGGCCCTGGTGGCTTCTAACCCTGCGGGGGACATACAGCCCAGCAGCATGGCAGGGCCCGGAGGGAGGCGTGCAACGGGTCCTGGGGTTTCGCTGTTGGGGATCTGTCAGGAGGTACGGCTGCTCCAGCAGGGCTGACAAAGGTCCTCTTGATGTAGGGAATTAAGCAGAGCCACCCACTGCATTTTGCTGGGTGGGGAGAAGGAACGAATCATGGAACGAGCCAAAGGGGAACAGAGCTTGGCTTCAGATAGGCAGGTCTTGGGCTGAGAGGGGCTTTTTTAGGAAGGACTCTAAAGGTTTCTCTCCCCTGTGCAAATTCTCTGGTATCTAGCAGGTGGGGAGGGAGGTTTGTGCTACAGCTGTGTGTGCAGCCACCTCTCTCCTTCACTGCATTGTTTATCTGTCATGAGACTCCAAGAATGTAATAGCTTTTGGGAGCTGTCAGGTTGTGCTGAAATCAGTTCTTAGGATCGCAGTCATTAGGAGGGCATGTGCGTGCACAAAAAACAGGAGTGCATAAGTCTGGCTTTCCTAAGTTAAAAATCTATCTTTTGAGTATTTAAATAAGTAGAACATAACTGTGAACTGGTTTGTGGCAACCTCTGGTGGAAAGCAAGCCCATCTTACCATACCAGGACAGCACTGGGCTGCAGAACCATCAGCCTCTCATTCCACAACAGAATCGAGAGCACAGCTCTGCACCTGCTGAGATTTGGGCTGGAAAAGATAAAAGAAAGCGTGCAGGAGATGAGCAAGGGAGAAGAGCTCCATGGAAAAAAGGACCAGCCAGATGGTTCCGCGTCACCAGACCGATGGACCACGCCAAGCAATAACCACAGAGCCTTCTGAACAAATGATAAGTCTTATTATTTTTCGGTACAGAAAGAAAAAAAAAAAAAATGAAGACATCAAAACCACACCAAAAGTCTGTGACAATTGTCCAAACACTTGAACAGCAAAAACATTTCCAAGACAATAAAGTGAAGGAAACAGCAGTACATCCAGACTGATGACAGAAAGCCAGTGGTTTAGCTGTTACTGGTCCCAGCCATATGCAACACGCATTTTATGCTAACTGGATCTTTTGGCTTTGGTCCCAGCTAAGGCACAAATTAAGACACCTGATAGTGCTCATCAGCTTGTGAAACAGCAGAATGTCAGCTGTGTTAAACAGCTCAGATCAAACATCTAGTGCTGACAAGCCCACTCTTTGGTAACAGCAGCAAAGGGCTGAGCAGAGAAGCGTTGCCCTGCCCAAAGCAGAGCTCCAGCACGCCCTGGTGTCAGGAACCACCACCGACAGCTGGGGATGCTCCAGCGCTGGAAACTACGGTGAGTCCCCTTAGCTCGCTGACCAATGCAACGACAAACCTCTGAAAGATGCTCTCTCATCTACATTTCAGTGTCTTATGCTGATAAATAGCCCCCACCTTTTGCCCATGACCTCTTCAAAGCAGCTCTGCTGGCTGTAACCCAGACAAACTTTCCCCAGCAACAGGCTGAGAGTCTCTAAATGCAAAAAGGTCCCCATCCAGGCTCCTTGGGAGAAGTGAGACCTTGTGTCCCAGCCATCCCCCTGTTAAGTGCCCCAAACCAGAGCTGCACCACTACCCAGAGGTGCAAGTGCAGAGGGAGAGCTGTGTCTTCTCATTTGCAGTGTTTCTGCAGGGCACGTCGCCGTTCAGGGCTCTGAGGACTTTTCCAGAAGTACTGGTGCTGGAGGGCTGCCTGGGCTGTGATGCGCCTTTTGGGGTCGTACAGGAGCAACTGCTGCCAAGAGGAAAACACAGCAGATGTAGGCTTTTAAAAAACAAATGATCAATTGCACCTGCATGTGGCTGGGCCCAGATGTAGATGTTGGTCCTGCCTTTTCCCCTCTCTGGGCTTCAGGAGTAACCCACAGCTGAAGTTACTGTGGGGAATACACTAGAGGGGTTTCTTAACCCTTGATGCAGTGGTTTCCTAGAGGAGCCTGCATGGCAGCCCCACTTCAGAGCCAAGACTGAGCGCTATTTGATGAACCAGTGTTTCTGCAATGGCAGAGATGAGCATGAGCGCCAGATCAGCTAATGCACTTCTGGGTAGATCAGTCCCAAATATCCCTATTCTCTGCCCAGTTTGAAAAGGTCCTGCCTGTCCCCAGGTCTTGTTCTGAGCCCGTACTCACCACCAGTAAGTCTCTGCCATCTCTGTCTAATTTGGGAACAATTTCCTTCATCTCCTTCCTCGCCCACCGGGGAAACTCCCTGTTGTAGTCAGGCAGCTGGGTCACTCCAGGCCAGGTTGCCTCGGTGGGAGTGCCCAGGGTGCGAAAGATCTGGAAGAGCTGATCGATCTCGGAGTCCCCTGGAAACATGGCCTTCCCGATCACCTGAGAAAAAAAAAAAACAAAGCCAGTCCCACCTTTCCATCTGCTGTGTGCCCGATTTCCCACTGCAGGCAACCCTTGGTCCCAGCAGATGCAACCAACCACACAGACCAGGGCAGTTACAATGCAGCGATTCTGCCAGGCTGGGAAAGTCACGGGTGTCTGTCTGCTTGTCTCCAGCTCCTCTCCATGGATCCATGCTCCCCTGAGGCCATCCTCTTTCAGCCAGTCTCTTAGCCCTCTTTGTCTCCAGTTTCTTAACAGCCAGCTCTTGAAGGCTAGCTCCCTCCTCACCTGCTTGCCCAGGCTCTGCTGATCTGCAGCTTGGGGGCTTTGGGAGCTAGGGATAGTGCTCTTATACTGCAGGGATAACAAGAGCATGGAGTATGGACTCCTAGGAGATCCACTCTGCCATGCTATGAAGTGCTAGTTCTCTGCAGCCCACTGCAGGGACATCTGCAAGAGAGTCATCTCCTCCCAGGATGAAAATGCTGCAGCAACAAGACTGAAGTTACCCCTTTGGCAAGGACAGGCATTGCATTCCCATACACCTGGAACTGCAGCCAGACTACAGAGGCTTCTTCACCTTCTGCCAGGCCCCGGAGAGTGGCAGATTTCCTTCTAAGCCCACAGCTAAGGATGAGCTAGCCCTCAGGGTGGACTTCCTGTAACACACACCCCAGCACAGGGTGGGATCCCAGTATCACAGATGTTCTGCATCTTATCCCTCCTTCCCCACTTCCCATTGCAGCTGCATCCTCCCTGCTCATTAAAGAGACTATTTAAACCCCTTCTACCATTTCTGCAAAGATGCAGCCGATGCTCCATATATCCACAGCGGTTAAGTAGTACTTGCATCTCAGGAGTATTTCAGGGGCTCGGTACCACAGAGTCACCACCTGGTAAGGAACCAACAAACAAGCTTTGTCTAGTTTCCCTGGGTGAAACTAGAGGCATGGGATCCTCTCTTCCCAGCTGTAATGCAGCGACTGTACATCATCGGAGCGTGCCAAGGCCGTGCTGAATTAACAGACACCTTCGTGACAGCAAGATTGGGACTAACAGATCATTCATCAATAGGACACTGTGGAAGAAATGAATATACCCTCTCCAGACAAGGTAGGAACCCAGCTTGCAGGCAGGCTAGGGTAGAAGCAGTCAGCACACTTTGTGGGGACGTGAGGTAGCCCTTAAGCTGCGGGTTAGGTTAAGAGCACGTGCCTGGGCACAGCTGTGCCTCAGCTACTGATGAGTAACTTGTGATAGGGCTGTTGTTCATCCACTGCGGATTGTGTATCCCCCTCTCGGGTGGCAGGGAGTCTCAACAATACCTCGTGAGTGTACATGCGCAGGGGGACTCCGAAAGCTCTTGCCAGTCCAAAATCAGCCAGTTTGATTGTTCCTGCTTCATTAATGAGCAAGTTCTGCGGCTTCAAGTCCCTGTGGATGACTCTGTGCACGTGGCAGAAGTTCACACCCTGCAGCAGCTGGAAAAGGTAGTTCTGAGGAGAGAAGAGATTTCAGACAAGGCCACAATGAAACCACTTCAAAGGCTGGATCATATGAACCAACATGCTTTGGATCATCTACAGACCTGAATGGGAAAAAAGACCTTGAAATAAGGCAAACACCAGGCTTGCGGGCCACTACCCAAAGACGCACACAAACTGCTCCCACCCTACCCAGGGACAGACAGGCTCCAGTCTTAGGAGTGGCAGTTCCTTCCATGCATTACTCTGTAAAAAGGCAATTAGCAATAGATCCCTCAGTTGTCCTCTTAACAGCAGTTTGCTCTGCAGCAAGATGGGCTGAAGAGCCTGGAAACAGCTGGGAAACAAATGTGCTGAGCAATAGTGCCAGGAGGTTTTCCCAGCTGAAATGTTTGGGATATGAAAAGTTGAATGTCTCCAGCCAAGAATGAATCTCTTCCAGATGCAATCTGAGAAAGACCAGCTCAGTGCTGGCTCTGTGCAGCAGAAGGCAGCAAGGACACACACGCTCTGCCCTGCCTATTAGTGGTCCTTCCACACTGTACCTTGACCAAGCCCAAAGGAAGCTGTCCATTTTGGCACGAGTCCATGTATTGCTTCAGGTCCTGATTCAGATACTCAAACACGAGACAGAGCTTCCTCTCGCTGTCTATGACATCCAGGAGCCTGCAAAAGAAGCATAAGCACTCTCTTCAGTACCTTTGTGTGGGAACCCACGCTATGCAGGAGTGTTAGTCACTTGTAGAGTGTGTGGGAAGACCTTCTGAAGACCTTTGCCCAAGCATCCCTCCTCCCACAGATGCCTCTGCTCTGAGAGTCCTCTGGAGCAGTGAGAGGCAGATGTAAGAGCAGCATCTAGTATGGGGCAGCAGCAGCTTGGACCAGCCTGTGTTGCTGGAGTAAAGTGGCAGTGCTGTGGGCTATTGCTGTAAACCAGGGAAGCGCAAGTGATTCTTGCATTTTCCTGTTTATTTTGCTTCTTTCTACGCAGCCAGGGAAGGACTGGAAGGCCCCTCTTGCTGTCTGTCCCCAGAGCTCCCTGTGGGGATGAGCAGGAGCTTGCCAATATGCTGGTGGAGAGGGTTCATCCAGGTCTTACCTGACTATGTTGGGGTGCTTCAGCTCCTTCAGCAGTGAGATTTCTCGGATCGCGGTGCTGGGGACGCCCTCCATCTCCCTGCAGCAGAGACAGGCTGCCTGGCACCCCGTCCCCCAGTGGGATCCCACAGCCCATCGGGGTCCTGTGTCCCGTCTCGCTTCCGTTGTACCCCATTGCCTGCCCAGGGGAGGGTTTCTCACACCAGGCACCCTGAGTTTGGGATGGAGCCATGTGTGGGGTCAGCTGGGACGAGGCAGGGAGAAATGGAGCCACGGGGAAGGAGAGGGACGGGGTGACCTAGACAGTGCAAGCTGTGGGGCAGAGCTTGTTTGGGAGCACCTTGGGGCACATTTGGAGAAGCAGTGGTTTAAATGCCCAAGCCTTGCTTTTTGGAGGCGAGGGGACATGAAAGCTCTTTGCCCCTCAGGCAGCCGCCTCCACCAGCCTGAGGGGCCACCATGGGGTGCAGTCCCACCACCATGGTCCCTGGTCCACACTTACACCCCTCATCGTGGAGACAGCCCAGGGATGACTCAGGGGAATGGTAATAAGCTTTTATCTGCTCAGTCCTCACCCTGGAGTGGCTGAAGCTGGCCCTGCCAGAAGGCTGAGCCTCACCAGGCCCCAGCACTGCACTCCTGAGGGAGAGACCACCTCCCAAAATGGTGGCTACTTCCCGCTACCCTGGGCCATGGCTCCAGGGCCAAGCAGTGCCGCGTCAGGCCCTAGGTGATTGCATGAGCCGATACAGATGTTCTTTTCCGTCATGTCAGGCTTTTTCAAGCCTCTCACACCATTTTGGACATCGGGTTGGGCTGGACTCAGGCGCCCTCTGCTCAGTCCCATGGTGGGGCTGGGGCTCTGCTGGGCTCAGCTGGTGGCCGTCTCCCCACAGACGGCACTGCCGGCCCCAGAGGAGCCATTTGCGTCCCTCAACCCCCCGCTTGCCTCAGCACCCTATTGCTGCTGCGCTGAGGAGGTGGCCGGCCTAGCGCCATGGTGGGCTGGGCGGGCACTGGGCTGGGCCAAGCCATGGCAGCCGCCGGGGTTTGCCCCCACTCACCTGTCCAAGCGGATCTTCTTAATGGCCACCAGCTGCCCCGTGCGCTTGTACCGAGCCTTGTACACCACGCCGTAGGTGCCCTCCCCGATCTTCTCCAGCTTCTGAAACATCTCCCGAGAGGCGGCCATGGTGCTGCCTCAGCCTCCCGGGGGCAGCTGGCACTGCTTTCTGAGGGGAAAAAGAAAAAAAGAGCGGGGAAAAAACCAAACCCCAAACGTGCGGGAGGTGCTTGCTCTCCCTGCGTGTCCGCTCTGCCCGTGTGTCCCCTGAGCTGCTGCCGGGGTCCCCCCGTGCTGCTCCCCCAGCACAGGGCCCTGCCGTGAACTGGGGCGGCTGCAGCCGGCGGGGTGGTCTGGGCGTGCTGGCGGGGGTCTGCGGGGGTCTGCGGGTCTCTGCGCAGACCCAAAGAGCCAAACACACCCTACACCAACTGCCCGGCACCGGCTGCTTGCGGCCAGGGTTGTGGAGTGTGTTGGCTAAAGCAAACACGGAGCAAAATGGCTCTGGGCCGGAGGGAGAGGCAGCAGGGCCTAGCGAAGCTCTGCAGCTCCGTTTGCGCGGTGCCGAGGGGATGTGGTGCATAACCAGGGTTCCCCAAGACACACTCAGGTCAAACACACAGCAGAAATGGCTTTTATTTTTTATTTTTTCTGTGTTGCGCAATTGTTCCTTGAACCTCCCCAGCGTGGGCTGCGGCGCTTGGTCAGCCTTTTGCAAGATGCCCTTGGTGGGGGATTAATCATTGACTTGACAGCTGCCAGAAAACGAGATTAAAAAAATATTACGCATCGCGGCACCAGGAAAGGCAGAGCCACAGGGCCTGTCTCCTGGAGGACGTGTGGGCTCCACGTCTCTGGGTGGGCACAGCAGGACCCGGCAGCCCACTGCCCGCCTGGGCCCACAGTGCAGACCCCAACTTTTCGGTGACCAAAAAAGGATTGATTTCACCCATTGCTGAGCCACCAGCTCCAAATCTTTTTAAAACTGATCCTGATTTTGCCAATGTGAAAGAACCAAAGCGTGGTTGCTCTGTGGCTGAAGAGGGATCCGCATGGCCACGGCAAAGTCCTGTGTGGGTTCTCCGGTGGCTTGTGAAGGTTGTGTTTGCACTCACGTCTCCGTCCGGAGTCATTGCCAAATTTGCTCTCCTCTTCCTGGCTGGCTGGGTTTGTGGGGACTTTTTTACGTAACACTTGTAGGAACCTGGTATTTTGGATATTCCCAGTCCTGGCATCTTGGATATTCCCACCTCTCTGGCAAACCTGGCCACTTGGATAAAACTTCAGCGCAGGGATGAAGGTAGGAGAACAGACAGGAGATGCGGTGTAAACATAAACACATTATGACAGACTCACCACTGTCTTTTACAAAACCAGGTTAAAATCTTGCCTCTTGAGATCGTGTTTTTTGGACTTGGGCTGAACAGAGATTGTGCTGAGGCAGGGCTTTTGGATTCTCTGTAACCACGTGAAGAAAAACCATAAGGCTAAACTATGGTTAAAGATTATATCAAGTGCTGTAATTACTGAGCCATCTCAGGCCCTTGAATCAAGCCTGCTGGTAACAGGGGACTTACTTTGCCAATACCTTCTGCATTTTGATCTGCTGCTGTGCATTGTATGGCTTCAGTCCTTATTTTCTGAACATTTCACCAGAGAACATGAGCAAAAAGCAGAAAAGGCTGCAGGTGGCTGAATTCCCCTGCAAACCACAATCTCAGCTCACTCCAGGTCCAGGGATTTCTACGCCACAGGAGTCTCCTCTCTTTTGCACTAACATTTTATTCTGATTTCACATTAGTGATTTTCTTTTTGGTGATGGTTTAATTCTGCCAGGTGGGCTTGGCACCATGTTCTTAAACCGGCGTGGCTCTGATGTAACTTCATCTCCTCTTCTTGCAACCTTGTCAAAGTCAAGCACTTCGTTCGTTACACACGCTGTACTTAGGAGAAGGAGGAAAACTGCGTATTGCTAAATTTTCTTACATAATCCATGGGGTTTCTGCAGGGCCTAACACATTTGCCATCGCAAGAAAGAGGTTTTAATCAATAAAAGACAGGCTGCCTTCTATTTTCATCTTTATTTAGGAAAATACCAACCAAAACCTCTAGATGCTTCAAAAAAAATAGTGATTTAATGTTTCCTACATAGTTGTGTCAAGGAAGAAAGTCAAGTGGTGGTTCCCAGGGCACTACAAATATTTATTTTAGAGCCTAAGTCAATCCCCCACCTCGGCTACCAGCTCCTGAAAACCGGAAGGGGCAGGTGCTACTGAAAATAGCGACTCTTTGTTCTTCTTGTTTCTTTGTTGGTCGGTCCAGATATTCAAGTGTTTTACCATGAACGCGCCTGTGTGGAAGCTGAGTCACAGTCACCAAATGCACGCGCTCACGGATCCGCAGGCGCACAGGGCTAACGAACTTTGCGCTAATGCCCTTTACCTCCCATCTGCCAACAGCCTGGTAACCTGCTGCACTTTGGCAGTGCGCGAGGGTGTGAGCTGTTTAACTCGAGATTCAGAGACTTCTCCTTTTTCTGACATCTCCAAGCCCTGCATTACAAAAGGACCAGCATAACTCAAGCGCTCCCTTTCCTTAACCGCCCTTTTACACAAACAACAAACCTGCTTCCCAGAGCTATTTTCAGTGATGACACCTGGCATGAACAGACAACCCACAGTCACACACCGACTCACAGTCTTCAAGTGTTTCCCTGCTCAGTGACTTCTCTTTGCTATTTGCCACAGCAAAAAGTGGTAAGTTGCAAACCCACCTTCTAAATTTACTTTTAACCTATTTGTTACAAATGGAAGTGCAAGGACCAGTGTACAGCTGGTCTCAGAGCTGCCGTCAGGACGTGCTGTTTTCCATCCGCTGCTGCCTCTCATTGAAGTATTTCCTCTGCTCCTGTATGGCTTGTTCCAGCAAGGGCACATTCATCCCTTCCACGCACGTCAATATTCGTGCCTTTACCACGGGACCCTGACCTGGGAATACAAACAGGAAGCTTCTGTAGAAAGACAAACAGATAGAGCACCTCGGAGGAAAACAGAGAGGTTCCCTCAGGCAGCGTATGGCTTCAGCTGGCCGAATACCCATAGCCTGAGAACCTGCAGGAGACTGGACCGGCCACGTGCCTCCACTGACGTGAGCAGCAGGCCCAGGAGCAGGTTAATTCAGCAACGTGCTTTCCCTCTGCCCTGTTGGCTACAAAATGCTGGTGACAGACACTGCGCTTTCCTTTCACTGGGGAATGCTGAGCCTAGAACATGGTGCCAGTGCCCACCGTGCAACATCTGTCTACTTCGTGGCTGAATGAAGTTTGGTTTTTCCTGCCTAAAAAGCATCAGGGATGGGTCTCATCTCATCTCTGAATGCCCCTGTGCAGACAAGCAGAGAACAGAACAAAGCTGGGCTTAGAAGAGGCTCAGTGTTGACTACAATCAACAGTTCATGGGTGGCATTCAAATTGTAACATGTTGCTGCACAAAAAGGGGTCAAACCTTGGTGACACAAGTGCCATCTCAGCCTGCTCCCCTTCCACACCTGCAAAACGGGGCCAGCTCACTCCTAAGCTCTGATGATCAAAATAACATGTCTTCCTACAGGAATTTTGCAGCAGTGGCTTAGCAGGTCACTCACTAGATGCCACGTGCAGTGTGGCTTTCCACATGCCACCCAGGATTTCAATGGCATGAATGTGAATGCTTGTCATCAGGTGTGGCCAAGACAACACTTGGGATTCGCTTCACAACCCCACAGCCCAGCCCAGATCAACTCCTCACGCAAAGCACCATGCAGCTGGAGTAACTCTCAGGGCACCCCAGAAAGGACAACAGGGCAACCTGCATGACAGAGCCCGCCTGCATTCCTCACGCCCCATGTCTGAGGGTAGGGGTATAATTAGAACCTTTCAGGCATGGCAAAGACCAACCCAGCCAGCTGACAACGAGGTATTGCTGCAATCAGCCACGTGTGGAGCAAAGACAATGTGGTGGCTGGCAATGATGGCAGCAGGCTTTAGCACCGGTTTCACAAGCTCACTGATGGCTGCTGAGGTGCTTCTTGTTTGTAATGAAATCTGTGCCAGAGCACCAGATTTTCATCAAGATAAGGATGGCTCTTCTCATGGTCAATGGGGAGAGACGGGCTGCCCCTGCTGTGAATCACACGCTCGTGTGACTGGAGGCAGCGGCACGAGATGAGCCTCCCTGGCCAACGCTAACCTCCGTGACAGTGTGTCTTGCCCAGAGAGTCATGAAGGAGCTGATCAACCACAAACAGCGGCAAAGGGCACTGGTTCCTGGAGCATTTACCTTCTCTGTGTTCCACCTCTCCTAGGACCATGTAGCGAGATCCCAGCTGGGCTTGGAATGGCTCCACAAACTTGGTGTCGACACAGACCCGGTACTGGGCCGAGCTGTGCTGAGCTGTGAGAACAGCTTCGGAGCGGGCCAGGTCGTAGCAGCATAACCTGGGAATGATTGATTTGGGAAGCTCAGCGGTGCAGAGACACAACAATTAAAAACAAAGGGAGGGGTCAGCCAGTGAAGGCAAGGCCTGGCCTGCAAGGAGAGCAGGGTACGCTTCTCACCGGCCAAACGTCCTCAGCGCCTCCCCCTCTGGGACTGAGCTGTTGATCTCCCATGGGAAGTAATAGACACCAGCACTTGGCAGCATCTCACACAACCGCCGTTGGGCCTGCAGTAAAGCAAAAGATCTGAGTTCATGCCACCCCAGTACCCGATCCAGATACTAGGGGACACTGCCCCAAAACTCCTTCCTTGCCCAGGGCCCCCCATTCAGGGAGCTGCAGGAGCTTCACAGCTTCCCTGCTGAGTCCTGTTTGCACCTCAATGCATGTGCCAAGCCCTGGGTATCCTGGCACAAAGAGGGGCTACCTTCCCCCTCTGCAATCCAACATGAACAGCAACAGGCAGCCCACCAGCTCCTCCAGGTCTCCCCCAGGCTACGGACGGGTTGAGAAAGGTTAAAGTAGTGGAAAAAATGGTGACTGAGAAGCTCAGAGATTGTGAGGGCCTGAGATGCAGGAACAGACCCAGCTGCTGGGGTGATGGGGTACCATGCAGCAAGATTTAAGGTAGGACCCTGTGCATGCTCTCATGCTGCAGGATAAGAAATTCTGGCAGTGTCTGATCCTGCAGCTGGAGAACAATTTCTTGGATACCAGCCAGCCTGGTTTTGTCAGTAGTCTAGCAGGGTTTAGAAGACAGAGATGAGTGAGAAGGATTCGCCCCCAGACGAGACTCGGGTGGGAACTCCTGGGAGCGGTGGAGCAGGGCTGGCACAGGCAGGCCAGCCACGGCACAAAGCACACAGAAAACCAGGAATGCAGCACAGCCTTCAGCAAGGTTTTAATCCTACCCAGCCAGTGCCATAGCCAGGCTGTTGGCTCTGCCTAAAGTGGTTTCTTTTGGCATCATTTTTCCTCCGATCTCCCTTGCACGGTGCCTGCATTTGGTGCATGTCCGTGTTCCATTTACTGTTTTTCTCTTTGGTTTCTTGCCCTGCTTAGGGAGGGCCCCCAAAAGCTGCACAATAGCCCAGGCAAAAACTCCTGCAAATCAGACAAGTGGGGGCACCCCAACGCGTTCGAGGTCCCCCAACACTGAGCAGACAGGAGCGGGGACATGCCCAGCTGCAACCCCATGCCTGCCTTTAACGCTTGGTGCCCCTTGCCGACCTCACGCACTGCTCAGGGAGTTGCAGCCTCGCTAAATGCCCCACGGCGGGCTGCCACGGGAGCCCACCCAACCCGGGGCGCTCCTGGCTCACCCCTCACGTACCAGAACTCCGGGTCTGGCTGCCCACAGCCCCCTGCAAGGCCGCGCACGCCCATGGCGGGCCGCGGGGCCCCCCCGGGCGGCGCCCCCCCCCGCACCCACACAGGCACGAACCCCCCCCGCCCGCCCCAGCCCCCCACGCCTCACC
>Ga0181612_115957_pt1 | contig 12568 bp, 8 predicted proteins | sample HoacroProtozoa21_FD_119630 | JGI IMG/M metagenome (GOLD analysis project Ga0181612, IMG submission 119630) | Hoatzin crop microbial communities from Cojedes, Venezuel. Combined Assembly of Gp0051906, Gp0051904, Gp0051908 | reverse complement strand
TGTGTATGTACTTTATCTGGTCACAAATGTGTTGTGCATGCATACTTAGCTTGTGTTGTGGCATATCATAGCAAGAAGGCTGAAAGCTCTGGGGCTCATCTGCTTGCTGGAGGGAGAGCAAGGCTAAGCGGAGAATGATAGTATGGAAGACAACAAAAGGTGAATAGAAAGGAGATGAGACAAAGAATGCCCCTGATGGATACCAGAACAAGTAAACTGAAGCATGTGGTAGTTTGGTGATGTAAGTCTCTTGAAATGATGCTAAGTGGAAGAGAAGCTGTGACTGAGAAGACTAGGGGGGGAAATTCAGCTAAGTTCTGAGGCTTCACAGAGTCTGGTTGATACGGTAACAGCTCGCAGTGTTACTAGACTGCCTTGGTAAGCTTTTGAAAGTCTGTTCTCATTTGTTCTGTGGCAGGTGGCTAGAGAAGAAAGCCTCTCTCGGAGACAGTACCTCCAAATGAGGTAGCCTGGCTGCACTGTAAAGTATAAGTCTATTTTATTCTAGCTGTGCCTGGAGTTACGAGTTAGTTCCTGAGCCCTTGGTAGGTGGATGTGCTGTAGATGCTCTTTTGCTTTCCACGGGGAACAAGTTCCACTATTGGGTGCTGTTAGTACATCAAAGCATGATTTAGTCTTCAGTTCTTAATTGCACCTGAACTGATAAATTAGCTTTTGTCTTGAGTCCTTCAGAGGTAATGAAGTCAAAACAAAGTTGGCACATCTCTCTTCTTCCCACTTACCATAAAGTCACATATTAGCTTGCTTTCCCTTGTAGTGGCACAGCATGGCTTCTGTGTCATCAAACCTAGCTCTAGTTACTTAGGAGATTTAGGAGTTTTTCCCTTACTTGGAAAGGCAGTGTAATTGCCTTTTTTCCTTCAAGAAGAAAGAAATAAAATTAAGTCAATACATTTTTACTTTAACTAAATTAAACTACATTAAAACTAATCTAGGCTAAAAGAAAGGGATATGAATTTTCGATAAATAGGATTAGAAACATTTATTTTTACCTGTGTTCTAAAATGTTGTCTTATTTTGAAAATATCTAATCACATTTTCTCCTGGAGAGAGACCTTATGTAATTCCTCATATGTGTTGCTCCGGTGCTCCAGGTAGTAGATCAGAGTCTTGACGAGTTGCTTGGCCTAGTATTCTTCTAAGTCTGGTAGATAAATGGTAAGAGAATTCTCTAAAGCCTAGTCCCCCAAATGCCTCCAATCCATAGCTGCTTTCCTGTTGTCAGAACTGGACAATTGGTGTTCCCTTATGTCTACTCAAGTTGTTGAGTACCACTTTATTAACCTGATAGAGCTGATGGTTGAGAGCTGGATGGATATGAAGGTCATCCAGGAGAGTGGGAATGAAAAAGAGAATGTTACACCACCTTAGAAGAATCTACTTCCTTCCCCTTCACCTGTAACTCTGTCATTGTGTTTGCATGCTGCATGGAGGTTTCAAGATTTCACTACCTAAAGTAGATAGAATATAGTTGTTGTCTGTCGTTTTGGTCCAACTTGTATTATTTGGTTGTCTCTGAATTTTGCACTGAGATCTCATACTTGGATCTGTTTTACCTGCATGTCGACTCACCCTTTTTCCTTCATTTATTATGCTGAATGCAATTATCAAAATACTCTCTGAATCTGTGTGTAATTAAGCCCATGTCCACACTTGGCTCTTTCTGGTAGAGTTGCAAGACTTATACATTGTTAAGTACTGTAACAGTCCTGCAGCAGAGGTTCAGACAAGCCCTTCTGTAAATCTGCTTACCAAAAGTATAAACTGTGTTTTTATGGGGTGAAAATGAACACTTCACACCTATAGCTAAAGAGTGCAAGATTTTAAACTGGTGTTAAATCCATTTCTGCACTGTATTGATAAAATCATTACATCTTAAGCTGCATGTCATTGGTCAGCAAAATACTTCTGTAAAAAAAAAAACCAAAGCAGGCACCACATTAAAAAAGGGTATCAGGTCACTGGCATTTTTAATTAGGCACTTATGATATGAACTAGGAGTTGGTAGAGGTGTTCAACTGGTTTTTAGTTTTGACAGATACTTTTGAAATCTTTCTAGATCAAATCACATCAGCTATTAAAATTGTTACTTCAATGAAAGAGCAGAATCTCTTGTTTCTGTTCTGTTATGTAGTTTTACTGGAAATGAAGGCTAAGACAGAACTGCTGTATTTGGGATATAGGGAAAGACCTCAGAACTGTATGGCAACATTTTTTAGTGGAAGACCAACCTGTACAAGTTTGCTACCACAAGGAACCTCCCTTGAAAATGGGAATGCATAGTGCATGGCTTCAGAATGCATTTAACAAGATTTTAATTGTGATACTTTCCTCATCTTCTGCTTACATACTAAATGTATAATTTATATTTAATAGTTAAATATATCATAGTATTTCCTGCGTGTCTCAGGACATTTATGTGAAGAATTGAGGGACAAATGGTTGTAAGATATTTTAATGAAATGTGTTCCAATGTGAATTAATGAAAGAAAAAGCATTTGCTGCTGCAATTCAAGACCTGACAAAAGAACTGTTTTGAGTGAGTTTAGCGTAAAGGAATATATCTATCAACAGATGTCAAGTTAATTCAGGAGGTAAACAGATTTAAGCAAGGCATTGTGACATCCACTGTCAGCAGACCTCAAGATACCAGTTGCCATTGGTTTTAATCTACCATAAAAACAATGAGAAAATTTCTACTTGATATTGAGAGATTACAACCTTCTTTCATCCAGATTGCTTTCTTAAGAGTCTACATCATAAAACTGAGTCTTGCTGATTTTATGCTGGAGATAAACTACTGGGAGAAGATGCTTTCTTCATATGTGACAGCAGGATTTAGGGTTTTTTTTTAATATCTAGTTTAACGATGGTTGTATCTAGTGTCTGAATTTACCTACAAAGACTTATTTTTGGTCCTGTTAAGAAAAGAGTGGAGATGTTTAGAAAAAAAGTTGAAATGTTTGAATGTTGAATGCAAGTTGTATTAGATAATGGTGGTCTGAGATTGAGGAGTAGTTTGTAGGGGGTGTAATAGCTTTTATTAGAGTAACTGTATACAACTGAGAGGGAGAGGAAAGGATGAAGAGCTTTTAGGCACACAAGCCCTGTAATTACAAGAAAAAGATTATTTTTTTCTTACTATTGAGTCCTGTTAGTCTAATAAAAGCATTACTTCTTATGAAACTGGACTCTGATACAGCTGTTAGTGAAGCTGGATTTTGTGTCCATGCATATGTGAATGTGTTGTATGTGGGTTAATAAATAAATGGGTGCTAACGAGTTCAGTGACATTATTTAGAAGTTCTTAAATATGCTTTCTTAAAGGAAAGCACATTAATATGTTTCAAATAAGTCAATTTGGTAAAGGAGATAGCTACTGAACAAATTCCTTCTAGAAAGGGAGAGGGTAATGTGTTTGTACTGTGGGATCATGGTAAGAGCTGTGCATCCTTTCTTAGCTCCAGGGACTTTGTGCTAGAGGGAAGATGCTACTGAGTTTTGTAATGCTTTTTTTCATTCATCATACAACATAAAAACACATTCCAATGCAAAGAGCAAATTTTTGCTCTGCTTTGAATCTAGAAAATCCTTGAGGATTTTGTTTTGTGCAGGGTTTTTGCATATTTTTAATGTCACCTTTTCTTCCAGTGTGATAGTTGTTGTGAACTTCTCTTATTGTCTAATGATTTTTTTTGTCGTAATACTTTAATGCATAGTTTCTCTTTGAAATCTTACTGGTAAATGTAGGCTATTCCAATAGTACTTAAACATACATCAGTCTCAGTTGTCATGAGTGATGCTCAAGTTGTAAAGCTCTTTCCTGTTTTTATTTTCGTATTTTTGGAAAATAATCAAGTTTCCTTAAGTTTTTCTCAGTGTCTGCCTAACATAAAGTGATGTATGTTCCCGTTTCAAGTGAAATAAATAAAATCATGAGTATTTACTCAACAGATACTAATCATGTTGGTGAATTCAGTGAACTTAACCGACAGGAGCTTTGAGGCAAATACATACTGCAGGAAAAAAACCCCAAACCCAACAGTAAAAACTTTCCCAGTGGACACTATAAGCTTTGCATTTTCTTGTTATGAGCTGCTGCTTTTTGTGTAAAAATTAACCTAGCAGAAGTAGGCTAGTTGCTACCTTGAATGTAGGATAGGCAGAAAGGAGAGCATGAGCTTGAATTGTAATCAGTCCCAAGAGGAGGGCTAGGCATGATAAATACGTAGGTGTGTGTCCATTTATGTCTTTCATTAAATATCAGATACTGCAAATAAAATATAAAATATACTATAATTGAGTAGGTTTTGAAGGCATAACTTCCAGTGGAGCACCTCATAATTTTCAAAACTTTGCTGCTGCATTGGAGTCCTTGCCTTCATTATCAAACATGAAAAGTTGTTACACTGAAGGTACGGATTTAACTGCATTGCAGCTTTCATACAGTTATTCCTTGCCCAAAACGTTGTGCAAGTGTCTGGGTGTTTCAGATGGTCTTCGCATTAAGGAAGTCAGTAGTTGGGGTGTGTTTATTCATATTTATTTGTGGCCAAAATTGCTTACAAAGAACAAAAGCAATTATTCATCTTTTTTAGAGAAATCCCATCTTAGTTCTGAGCAGTTCGCAAGGTTTTCTTTTGTTTATAAAGAATAAAGTGAATGAAGATGTCTTTCTGTGCCATCACTAAAACGATGTTCACCGTTTTTGAAATGCACAAGAGGTGAACTTCTCTCAGGGTAGAAAATGAACTTGTAGAGAAAGTATTACTTCTGTTGCCAGCCATATACAGATGTAGCTCTAGTGGTATCCTGGTAGTACAATGACTTTAAAAAAGCTGAGCTAGGGAAATAATGTGTTTTATTAGATAGCTGATATGATTGCAACAGAAAAGATACTTTTCGATGCACGGATTATTTTTAGATCCCTGTCTTTAAATTTAAAGCTGCATCTTTTACAAACATGTGGACTATTGTGAAAAAGTTGGTACATTCAGAGCCAGTAATCAAAGGAGTCTTCTGTATTTTCTGTATATCCCACTACGGTACTTCATTTACATTATGCTATAAAGATTACAATGTAAGAAATACAGCAAAGTGATATACTTGTTTCATACATATGAACACAGATTTAAGATTATTTTTAAAATAATGTAAATGTTTTAATCAGTGGGGTTTTTTTAAAAACTAATGCCTTGCTATTTGAAAGTGAAGGACTATTTAATAAGAGGCAACAATATAACAGAAGTGTAAGATAATTTTAACCATCTCATCTGTCAACTAGACTTAGATGGCTACATAAGGTACAAAAACTTCGTATCTGCATATTCTTTTAACTTACTGATTAAGCAGTACACCTACTGCTTAGTAGAAGTGAAGACTTCTGCCAAGAGTTTTAACATAGGTGAAGGTTCAAGCATAGCATACAGTGTTTATGTTGTAAAAAACTTTGTTCACGTAAGCTGCCATGCAAAAATATCCTGGGCTTCATTGAAGCTGCATTAAATTTGTGAGATTTTCATAGACATTTTTGTGGAATCAGGGAAAAATCTGCCTTTAAATTAAGAACTTCCCATCAAATGTTCTGTTTTCCCTGATGTTTGTGTTAGAGAGCTGTTAGAAATGACATGCATCAGTTCTTATAGCTGTCTGTTCAAGGTTGTCTGTTTGGAGAAGTAATGCATTTTTTTTGCAAGTCATTGTTTTGGCATCTAAATCTCAGTAACTGGTTCTGGTACTGGTAACATAAGTCTGTTATGGCTGTTGATGTAACTCATCATGAAACCTTCTTCTTCCTTTAGCAACATTAGCTGTCTCTCATTATTACTGGCTTTTTCAACTGCAGAGAGGGGAATGAATGGATCTAGCTGTCCAAAAAATACCATCAAAGCGCAGCATGGATGGCGTTTATAAAATTTGGCTGTTTCTTTTCAATATGACTGCATCAGTGATTTATAGTAGAACTGTTTCCCTAAGAAAAGGATGAACTTTGGGAAGAATAAGTAAGGATTTAGAAGAAAACATAAAACTTAAGGAGGGCAGAGTTAAACTTGAGTGGTTAGAGCTGGTGTGTTATTCATGGTGAAGTTATACTGTGGAAGGCTAGAATAAGTTGTGCAGAGTATGTAACAGTTATTTGTCAACCAGTGCACAGTATTAGTTTGTGGAAGTGCACTGTTGGAATGTTAAAACAAAAGAGTAATCCACCTCGTGTCACATAATGCCAAATGAAAAATACTTCTGCTGGCTTTTAAATAATTACGCATCCTAAGGCAGCTATAGCAAAAGTGGTACTGTTTTGGGACATTCTCTACTTTTAGTTTTCTGAAAGTCATCTTTTCAAACAATACCACAGGGTTTCTGGTCTGTATGTTTGGTTTTATAGTTTTTCTCTGTAACTTATTTTTGTGTTTAAAGAGAAAAAGGTTGCTTTAGGCAAGTAGAGAGAAGTAAATAAATATTTTCCGTAGGTCTTCTGTAAATTGCTTAAGTTTTTTTAAAAAGGTTTTTTAAAAGGAAAAACCTATTATTAGTCTATTAGCTGTAACAGGTACAGAACACTAATGTAAACAAAACTTAAATATTTCTATCATTATATAAAAATCTGGAAAAACATCAAATAGATTTCTCTCTGACAGGTCAGTATTTTCCCAGACAATCTGTTTTCTTTCAGCTATAATAGGTAGAAATTAGTTCAAATAAAAATGTTAGTGCAGAAAAGATCTTTCTGGTGATTGGACCCCTTCAATCACCTGTCTGAAGTGACTGGTTCTAGGAAGGAGAAGATACCATGTGTCTTAAAAAAATTTTTTTAAAAACCCAACAAAACATTAAGACTCAATAATAGATCTGGTTTTTTTGAAGTCCAGTGAAACAAGCAATATCAAAATAGTAAACAGGAATTTGGAAGACTAATTAGAGTAACAGGTTTTTGCTTCATTTTTTTCATTCATTACACTTTTTTATTTTGTATTTTCATCTGCTGTACTGTAGAAAGTCTGCTTCCTGCTAAATGCAATGTTTAAAATTCCCTAAGATGGTAAGGGATAAGCTACAAATATGGACTATCGGGCAAGCTCTGGAGATTTAGTTAATCTGACCTAGATGTTCTTTTGATGATTGAGACCTGCAGTATGTGAAAACACTTCTCAATTTCAAAATGAAACACAAGGATATCTGTTGTATAACTCAGCTGTCCTTGTAGTGACAGACGCATCAATCATTTCTGAACAGGAAAGGATTTACTATAAAAAGTTTGGAGCTGTTGAGTTCATTGGCATTCGGATCAGCAATGATATTGGAAGTTGTAAGTGAATTCAGCATTTGAATTTTACCATGTCCTAAAGAGGATTAGCTACAAATGCAGGCAACATACTTTTTTCTTTTTCATTTTCAAGAGCCTGTTGTGTAAGATGTTAATTCTTGACTTAGTTTGCAGCATATTTTATGTGGAACTGTTTGGTGGCTCTTAAAAAAGCACTGAACAGGTACCTATAAACATAAATAGCTGTGGGGATAAAACCTAATCGGAAAAAAGCAAATAACTGGAAAGCAAAACTGTGTCTAATATATACTATTTTTTGATACTTGAGAAGCCACTATTTTTCTGTAACCTCTTGGATTGAGACTATTCTTATAGTACGGTTACATACGTAGAGAAGATGGTCCATGTTGTAGAACTGGGGAGTTAGCATCTTGTCTTTTTAAAAACCTTACAATGGTTGCTTAAAATGGTTTCGGTGGTTGGCAGGATTATATGGCCTAACATTTACTCTGCGGAACGCTGTTTCCTGTAACTTCAGCAAATTTTAACATTTTTGATTGAAGTTTTGCATGCTGGTTTTCTGGTGTATGCTGAATTATTTCAGAATGATGTAGTGGTAATAATTCTGCTCTTGGAGAATATGGGAAAAGGGAATTATTTGGATTCAAAGCAGAAGGTAAATTGACTTTTTCAGTGGTAATTGTTTCCACTGCTTTGCAACTGAGACTCAATATTTCTCACAGCTTTTTGTTCAAACTGCGTCTTACCTTTCATATGCAGTGGTGTTCAAATTTTGGAAGTCGCGCTTCATATTTAAACAGTAGAGACTTATAATTTTAACAGCTAAAAGCCTCCAAGAGTCAAAACACGTTTCTCTGTAGGGATGAACAGGCATTTCCTCGGAATCACAGTGAGCTATATTACTGTGAATCTGGACACCTGAAATGAAAGCAGAGTCCTCTTTGTAAATGATCCTTGTGCTAAAACAAAGGACTATAAAGAAACTAAATTCAAATACTCTGTGGGAGGGAAGGGTAAGAGGTGAAAATGATGGATGCTTTGCACACAGGGGTTTTTTGTATCCTTTTTTTAGATACATCAGGCATAAATACTGGCATGCCTCTAACATGTTTCTTCAAGAACTTTGAATCTTCCTGTGTTTATTTAAGAATTTATTTAAGTAGAGGAACCAATATTTTGATTATAGTTTGTGGTGCTGAGAAGGCACAATGTGATGGTGTATACCAGATGGAGTTTCCAAGGATTGAAACCTTTTTGAGAATGCGTATTCTGTAGCTGTAGTCCACTCAAAACAGCAAAGAAATGAATAAGCAAAGGCTCATCAGACTGGGAAAATTAATAACAGAAAGATCTATGGCATATTAACTATTATGCATCAGTTTCTCTATGTACGCATACTTAGGAGTAAGCCTTTGCTCTGTTCTCAGGCAGGAATTGCCTTACAGTTAGTATACCTGGCATCTGCATTGGCAGCGTGTTAGAGTTGTAACAGTTCTCTGTAAATTCCTGTTTTTCTTACTGAGCAAGGTAAGTCAATATCTAAAACAACGATTGTCTTTAGATATTAATAGTTGTAAGAAAATGGCTAATGTTAGCAGGGAAGGGGTACCAAATGTTGATGTTGCAGTTGGGAGGCATGGTTTTCTAGTTGATAAAACCATGCAGTAGTGTTAAATACAAATGTTAATTGTTAAGACAGTTTGGAAGCATTTGGTGTAATTCTTTACCATAAGTAATACAAATGTTTTACCATGGGTAATAGCAGTAATACTCTATTACTGTGGTGACAGAAATAATTTATCATTTCAGTTTATATGAAGTGTATTTTAAATCAGCTCTCTCGCCAGCGTTCAACCAAAAAGGAAAATGTCTTGAATAAAATGACTGCAGTTTTTAAGTTTCTCATAAATACAACCTAACTTGATTATTAGTGAGCTTGTGGTCTCATTCAGGTTTCAAAAAGACAAACAAAAACGATGAGCTTGTATTATGAGCCCATGTATTATGTTTACTTTTCCTTAGAATGTTCTATGTGAAGTGATGTGTTTCTTCTTGTGGAAATATTTTACAGACTCCTGGCTTGAGAGCACACTCTGGAAGGCTGCAATGGTTTGCAAAAAAGTGTATATCAAATAATCAGGTATGTGGCTTGTATGATGTCTTCTATGTAACTGCCATTATATTCCAAGAAAAATTGTTTTGAAATATTTCATTGATTGGTTTTTATGTTTGTGAAAGGATGTGTGACAGGCTGATGAGGTGAACTTAATGCTTTGTGTAAATGCTGGTGTATACTTAAACAGAAATATTATTTTAGCTGAGTGCACACAGCATGTAAGCGCACATATATAGAAAAATAATTGTTTGGCTGAGGTATAACTAGGTTCTACCTGCTTTCTTTTTAAAGATGGAAACTTTGGAACACTTGGTAGAATTAACTCAAAATTTATTTGAATGTGATAGAGATGAGATGTACTACTGCCTGCTTCAGCTGTGTGGTAAGTGAGCTTGTGATCTTTTTTGTGTTGTAATCTGTTTTCTTTTGTGGTTGGAGATAGGAAATAACCCTGAATTGGAGAAGAGTTTTATCCTGATAGGCAATTAGCCTGGATACCATTTCTGAGGCATCTTGTGGGGGAGAGTACAGGTTTTTTTAACCTGCAGACCTCAACACTTATTTAGTACTTCTATTGTACAAGTCTTCCAATCCATGCTATTGTCTTGTGTCCTAATTTGAAAGCTTACTCTGTTTTGGTTTTTAATATGCTTGAAGAAGAAAAACTGCTCATTTGTTATATCTTTGTAATTGATAAAGATCTGGAGTCTCCTGTAATTGGATTGATTCAGAAAGGTGCATTTTTTAAAAATCTACCAATTCCTCACCAGCCACAACCTACCTTTTGCATCATTTATAGGAATGAAACAGTTTTTAAAATTGGAAGTTCGTTTCTGTGCTACAGACTTAGTGTAGGATGTATGTATAGTGATTTTCATTTCCTCTTCTCTGTATTTTTCAGTCTGTGCTGGTTTTGTTATTCAGTGGATCATACTGTATTATACATAATAAAAATTTTGGAAACTTTAGTTCTAGTTATTTTAATGTCTTAAAAGCCATTTTGTGTTAAGATTTGATATGGAGCAATGAATAGTAAATTGGGACATAAAAAAGCATTATAGGGATTGCTATGTACTTCGGTAATGTGTGTGTATATGTTAATAAGCCAGTACAGCAATTTGATATATTTGGTCATGGGAAAACTTGCATTTGAATTTGAAGTAATTTTAGGCTATTCACCATGGTGGTTTGGTTGTTTTTTTTTTTTGTTAACTGGAACTAGCAATGTTTTAATGCTAAATAAAATAGTATTTGAACCATCTTTTTCGTATGGTAATGAAAGAGGCTTCTTCCTCCTTGCCCTTAAAACAAGCAGAAGAAATGAGTACTTCCACAAAAAAATGACCAGAGACCCCTTGAGAACTTTGTTGCTTTCATTTCCTGAACAGCCTCAGAAAGCTTCGAAACCAAACTGTAGCGTTACCTAATTCTGGCTTTGCACATACTGGTTCACCGTCGAAAATCAAGTAGGCCTGGAAAGCAATCTTCTCCAACAGGGAGGGAGCCTTCCTGTTTTTCCACTCATCCTGTTCACCTCTGGCAGTGACAAAGTCTGACAGTGTGCCTGCTAGGAAGAGAATCTAAGAAGATACAATCTATCAAATTGTCATGAAAAATCTTCAGTCGTCTTCCAAAAGACAAAACCAATTCCGTCTGTTCAAAGAAGTGGAAAACATTTGTGGGTTTCTGTCACCACAGAAGACAAAACCCATGCACATTCCTGCTTTCAACCATTTTAGATTATCTATCAAAGCTGCCCTGTGCACCAATGCAGTAGAGAGTTGTCATTGTGCACCTAAGGCATAACTTCAGGTCTATTTTAAGCACGTGAAAAAAGAACCTACCAAGCTGTGATCAAAAAATGTTGAAAACAATGCATTTGGTTTTGTAGAATCAGAGAGTAGTTTATGCTGGAGAGAGCCTTAGGAGTTTCAAGGCTTAGTCTTTTCCTAGAGCTAGGACAGCTTCAAAGTTAGATTAGATCATGGCCTTGTCTAATAAAATTCTGAGTGCCTCCAAGGGTGGAAATCAAACAGCCTCACTGGGCAACCTGTTCCAGGGTTTGGTCATCCTCAGATACTCCATTGCTGCAACTTTTAACCATCACCTTTCATCCTGTGCTGTGCACTTCCAAGGCGAGACTGACTCTTCTCTGTGGCTGTCAGTTAAGTAATTGAAGACAGCAGTTAGATCACCTGTTAGCCTGCTTTTCTCCAGGCTGCCCAAAACTCAGAATCTTCCACTTTCTTTTTTACTCCATCTGCTCTCGCCCCACGTGCATCTTGATGGCTGAATTTGCTCCAGTTGCCAGCATCTCTCTTACAGTTGTGGAGCCCAAAACTGGACACAGTCCTCTACATGTGGCACCATGAGTGTCAAATTTAGTCCTCAAAACCAACCATGTTATTTGACTCAGGGTGGTCACTGAGTTCGCTGCTGCCTCTTCTAAAAAGCTGAAGTGGTGCCAGAACGTTGTCGAAAGTGGGCTTGGATCTTGAACCAGCCCAGTTACATATCCACGTGTTTTCCATAACCCATCCTGCTCCTGGAAAGAAGAGAGCACTGCACTGTGACATTTCAGTATTGCACTGTGATATTGTTTGCAAAGCAAACTGCTTTGAAACAGCAGTTTCATAACAATTCTATAGAATATCCAAGTGTGTCCTGCTGCTCCAGTTTTTGCATGTGTTATGACTTAGTCCAGTGGAAAAGCTGGAGATGCTGCCTTGTGAATGATTCATTCCGTCATCTGTCTTCTGATTCTGCCTTCTTTCCTTGCATCTCTTCCTTTCTGGGATTCTGAATTAAACCGTGGAACAAACAGATTACAACTAGCTGGTGTTGGGCTCAGGTACCTGTGAATAGGACCGACAACCAGAAATCAATGCAGTTCTGGTAACTTATGATGGGACACACAGGAAGCTGCCTGCTGTATGTACTTAAATAGAAATCAACTGTTTTCTCTCATGAAGTCCAGCTTTCTGTACATATATAAATTGTTATTCTTGTTGAAAGCAGTGGAACAGGCTGCCCAGCAGGGTTGTGGAGTCTCCTTCTCTGGAGATACTCAAAACTCGCCTGGATGTGGTCCTGTGCAGCCTGCTCTAGGTGACCCTGCTTTGGCAGGGGGGTTGGACTGGGTGATC
>Ga0181612_114357_pt1 | contig 12570 bp, 6 predicted proteins | sample HoacroProtozoa21_FD_119630 | JGI IMG/M metagenome (GOLD analysis project Ga0181612, IMG submission 119630) | Hoatzin crop microbial communities from Cojedes, Venezuel. Combined Assembly of Gp0051906, Gp0051904, Gp0051908 | reverse complement strand
TGTTTATGAAGGGTGAAATATTTATTTTATTACAATATATATTGCCTTCAGCAACAGAAAACATTTCTTTGCACAGTAAGAAACCCACAGAAAACAAAACCCAGAGAGCTTTCTTTAAGGCACTTTGGGAAAATCCTTATGAAGATGTACTTCATGTTATTATTCTAGTAGGAAAAAATCCTTTTTTTTGACAAAGCATTGGAGAAACTTGATGCCTGCTGTGGAAATCTATAGAGAGAGTCAAGAAAGCTTATCATCTGCTCTTATAATTCTACCTTTTCAAGGGTTTTTTCCAATCCCAATTCAACTCATGCAAATGTTAGATTTTTTTGGATACTTCATTTTCTTGCCTTTCTGACAGTGGCAAGAATATCTGTATATTCTTGACATTTACTGGCAGAAGGAGTGCAAGAAGCATAACTGGCTGGGCCATCTCCAGAGAGGTGCAAAGGACGGATCCTCTGCCAGGCTTTGCGGCAGCCTTTTCTCACACACTGCTCCATGTGAGCATGTGCACGTGGGCTTCCAGCAGTTATCGAATAAAGGAATTGTAACGGTTTCTTCTTTCTTGTTCCAGTCTAACCATCAGGACAGCTCATTCATGAACTGCTGACTGAGGGCACTTTCTTTAAAACTGTGTTTGTGGATACAGAATTCTTCTATGAAAATGTTTCAGGTATAGCATTGAATAAAACCCATTGCTCAAGCAATGAGGATCCGCATAAAGTATAGTAATTTTCTTGGTCAGCTCTAATATTCATGAGCCATCTTCTTGCATATATCTGGTTAGGACAAGGGAGAAATGTCTTATTTTGAAAGGTTAACTTTATGTTTTTGCTAAACCTGTTGTTTGGTTTTTGTACAATTTTTTTTTCCCTAAAAATATTAATGCAACACAAAAATCTCTTTTTGTGCTTTATGATTAATGTGTTGGAAAGTGGTTCACAGGTCTCTGAAATCAACAGAAAAAATACCACTTATTTTATTTTGTTCCTGTTGATTTCAATAGACTTTAGATTTAGACTTTGAGACTTTCACATCAGGAAACCAACTTACATAACTCTTTCAGACAAAAAGAAATGACCTGTTCTTAAATATTAAGTCAATCTTCTAATATTGTTACAAAGGGTAGGACATAATGCCTGCCTGCCCGTGCACTCATCTCTGTGGTCTGCTTTGCTATTTCAGAGTCTGGAATGTGCTTTCTGAGTGACGCCTGTCAATTATCTCTGGGCCGCTTGTGTTGGCTGACTCACAAAATGCCATTGCAAGGAAAAAATACAAAAGCATTGTGACTAATGATATTGATGGGGACCAAGACCAAATAATAGTGTCTGGAAACTAAAGCTGTACATTCAAATCCCTTTAGAAAAGTTTGGTAAAGGATACAGAAACTGGCTAACTACTTTTGCAAGAGAGGACACGTTTTGTTCTTGTACGTGTTCCTGCAAAATAACATTTTGTCTTTAAGTATTCTTGGAATTATTTTGGCTTTTTGACTGCGTGGTTATTTGAACCATCTAATGTTTCCGTGCTTCGCAAGGAGCTTCCTTTTGTTCTGATTTTGTATTCTTATCCCCAAGAGCGTTGTTATATCTGGTTTTATTTTCTCGTCTATTGTTTTCCTAAGCTAATCTTCTTTCGTGTGTTTTGTTGCTGTCTTTGCCATTTCAGCTCGTTGTTCTACGTGTCTTCGCTTACAAGCCTGCCTTTATCTCATTTTGCTTGAGAAGAATTTCTCATTTTGGCTAGAGTTTTGAAGCTGTGTCTGTTCTTGATTAAATTTTTTTATTACCGTGACAAATCTTTTTATTTAACTGTATCTTGTTAACAGAAAGAGCATCTTGTTATCTTTGTTGCTGCATGCCCTGACTGGACTTAAGGCTTCTCTGCTGAGTTGGCTCGTGCAGATTGTATCGTCTGTTGCAAGTGTTAACTTGTGAAGGATGTGCGGGCCACTTGCCATAACCAATTGTAATGTTTCTTTCTAATTTTTTGTTTGAAGTACGAGTGTTTTCTGTCTCTGAATTACCTGCTGCTGTAATTTTGGTCATACAGGGATTGAAGGTGTGTTCATCCAGTGCATAAGGGAGTGTGACGCTATCCCATGTACAGGATGCTGAGTCAATGCTTAGTAGCCATGCACACTGTCATGTATGCTAATGACAGTTATTTTCACAAATTATAAGAAAAAATATCTATTTTTATTTTTGCTTGAAAATCCATTCAAAAGGTTTTTTTCTTAATTTTGTATTGCATGCCTATGCCTAGTTCTTCTAAATAATTTTTATTTTTCCTTTATTCTTTTCAATTCTCAGCTGTAGCTACTTTTATAAGGCAATCAAAGCTAACATTTACCAGGGAAAGACCCTAGGCCTCATTCATTTACTGTACTGGAACTGATGAAGAGAGAGCGTAAAAGGGCTTAAACTGAGCGTTTAACATTGTTAAACTTGGAATTTAGAACCTCAGATATATTAATAGAAGTATTTTTGGACAAACTTTCAAAATGCAAAATAAGAATTTTGAACTCTGACCTATTGCTGTATAGCGTGATTGGCACCATTCTAGGAATATGTTACAAGACGCAATTTTGGGGCCCGTGTTGTGAAATGCTACGTAAATAAATGCATGTATAAGTAAATTGTATGTTAAGGTTACACAGGGAACTACACTTGAACTTAAATAACTTTACTGGAAGCTCATTTCGTCATGCCCAGGTACCATATGCCTCTTGCGATGAAAACGAGCATGTGCATCTTGATGTCTCCATCTGTAAAGGAAAAAAAGTTTTGAACTGACTCTAAAAGTTCTGGATATAATTCACAATAATTTATTTTAACCAGTAGATGCAATGCGTAAATATCTGTTTGACCAGTGAGTACCAAGTTGGGCTTCACATGAAACCAAGTCAGAAACTTGGGGCACTTATTGTAACAAACTGAACCTTGCACCTAAAAGGTGACAAAGCTCTACTGGCAATCTCTCTAGACAACTAATGGGTACCTTCACAATCCTCAGTAGCTTTGAAAATGAAGCCTTAATCACACAAGCACTTTTAAGGCTTTAATTATCTAGGTGAAAACAACATTTATGAAATTAATAGGAAAATTGTAGTTCATTTCATGTCTAGAGTTCTCCCATTTATATTTAATGCCATTGATTATAGCAGCCCTTTGCTATCTGCCGTTTCTGCAGCTCTCGTGTGCTGTTATTCAGGCAGTGAGAGGGTCCTGCAGAAGCCAGCACGGACTCTGCTGCTCCAGACCCCAGTCAGTTCAGTTGGACTTTGCCCAGGAATTGGCCCCATGCACTGAGCACCAGCCTCTGACTCTTTAGGTTCAACATGAAACGTGTGAGGGAACACACCCAGCTGTAAGTTCATAACGTGGCAATTGCTCTTAAGTCGTTCCTAGAGTGAACCCCACGTTTACTACAGAAGCGTGCACAGAAGAGTGATCGCTTCTTACCGCCGGGCTGTATAACCCACGTAGGTACATCTCCTTAATATAACGTGTCAGCGCAGCTTAGATGCCATTAAAAAGCTTCAGCGGGCGATGCGCTGCCAAACCTGGGGGATGCTAACTCTTCTGACAAGATTAACAACCTGCAGAAATTGGACTCCCTGCATTGATCAGTGGGTTGATAGGGAAGCTGCCATGGCAACGGGGGCAATATATTGTTTTCATCCTTCAATCATCTCTCTGGGCTTGACTGGGAGACATTGAGGCTGCAAAGGCGTTTAGTCGGTACTTTAGCATAGGGTGTTCAGCACGTGCTTTCAAATGTAATTGCATTGTGCTTTATCCTTTGAACTCTTACACGTCCCCTTGTACATCTCATTTCAATTCTGTTTCACTGCCAACGTGTTTTACAAGGGTGCATTGAATTGCTTTCTTGTTTTCTTTAATTTCCTTTTGAAGTCATAGTCATTGAAGCTGGAAGTAGAACTCCTGCAGACCAAGAAAGAGCTGAAGCCTGGGAGAAACCTGTCAGGAGTGAAAAGGGTTTTCTCGGAGAGTTGACAGGTAAAGGGTCCATTCAGTATGACAGTTCCTTCAGAAAAACCCATTAATTAACACTTGTCATCTGTGGCAGTCACAGGTAATTCCCACTCTGGCAGGTCTTTGCATGTGCCAAATAGGTTCCTCTTATTCCTTTGACAACTGGACCACGAAATCTAATTTTACCAGGACAGAAAATGGTATCACTGTTTACGCCAGGTTTCAAAGTGCTTCGAAATGAGCAGAATGTTCCCCGAGACGGAGGAGGAGGAATCGTCTGCAAAGCAGTGGGAGCACACAAGTGCTCCTCTCGGGACGAGGGGCATAGCTCTGACAAGCAGCAACCAGTAATTAACTACAAAGAGCAAAGTGGTCTCACAGGACAGGTGGTGGGGGTCATAGCCAAAAGAAGAAAAAAACCTCAAACGATTTTGCTGATAGTCAGCTGCAATGAGGTAACAAATAAGTGAATACTTGAAAGACAACAGAAAACAATACCTGACTTTAGTTCTGGAAAATATTTATGATTAATGATATTGATAGTGGATATCAGGATACACTAAGCAATGCAAGTTTTTTCTCTTACTCACAAAGGCAGTGACTTCTCCTGGTTGTTTGTTCTTAAATGGGGACAGACTAGGAAGTTTTATGCAGGTATGGCATGAACAGTGACATGTAGTAGAAATTCAAGAATAACGTTTCTCACTTTTAAGAAAATGAGAACTATCTACCTAAACACGTTTATGCAGTAGTCATGCTTTCCTTAGCATAAATGAAAATGTTCCAGCGATTACTGAGAAAATTTGCATCCCATTGAAGCTGATGAAATTTCTGTTGTTCGTTTCAGTGGGCTAGGGTGTCCTGTCTGGAGTAGATACACGTGTCTTAGACATGGGTGAGCTTTGGGATATTGCAAAGTAACTCTACTGGAGTTGGTGTGGTCTTCCCAAGACTTAATTATCTCTGTGGCTTTGTATGCACTGACTTTTTCCCCGAGATATCTTGGTCAGGCACGTGTTTTGAAATGCCTCCAATTCTCATTTCAACTCATAATGTGCAATTGAGCATATGCTTTTGGATCTCTTAAAGAACAAACGTAGTATGAAGGCTGAAATGATGCGTTTGCACATGTATTAATTACAGTAATACAGTAGGGAGCTTGAAATGGCCCAGGCATGAGCTCCTTTGCACCAATGCCATAGCTTGCCTGTGCAATTTCGGATTTCAGGATTCTTGATGTAATTAATTGACTTTAATAACATGGGGATATTGTGTGATCTTTCTGCAAACAGAGGTTAAATTAACTCTAAAGGGAGAGATCTTCACCCAATTTGTAGCAGAGCTCTCCTGGGGAATTTTCCGAGGGAACAGGGTGTAGAGGTTCAGGCTAACTATTCAGAGAGGAAGGAGAAAGGTGCAGCAGGACAAGAAAGTTTTCTTCAAATAGAATTGTAAAGTAACTTTCTGCTACATGACTTCCCAGTAACTGTGATTCTCTCCCTATTGTCCTTCTTCATCCACTTCTCAGTGTGTATATCTGTATTGGTGCCTCACAGACCGGTGCTCTGATTCCACACGATGCCTCTGTACAAAGCTAATGATATAACCATGAGTTACTCCTACAAGACAGCTGATGCTGCATTTGATATTTTTTTCTACTTTATCAGCAAATACCAATCCCACCTCTTCTTGCACCTGCCATCTTAGATATAAATATTTCCTCCAATACATGGTTTCATTATTCTTTTAATCCTTGATTATTTCTACAACTTTCAAGTTTTGCCAGTGTTAACTTTGTCATATTCCAAAGATAGGAACTTCCCACTTTATACCTTAGAGTTTTCTGGTGCTGAGCTTGTAGTAATGTACACACCTTGTATTTGTCAGTCATCAGCGTACCACTGCCTGCCTTGATTGATGTACTTTTATCTCTTGTAATTTGTCGTATCTTGCTAGCCTGCTCTCGCCTTCTCTTTCATGAGCAGGAAAGACTGGCTACTGCTCTCCCATAAAAAGAGTTTATATAACAATCAATCTTATATGTGAATCTGGTTTTAACATCTGTGAAAAGTGCAATGTGTTATGATGGTCAGAGAACGTATAAAACTATAGAAAAGTTTGTTCCTACATCTAGTCCATAAATATCTATTCTATAAAAAAAATGTTTACAGCGTTGTATATGTGGCACAGAAGTGCTTAAGTTACTCCATAATACTCTTGGAAGGCTTTTGCTTGTCTATTCAACTTAGATTTTTGTGTGTGTGTGTGTGTGTATATGTGTATGTGTTTAATTTATTTTTGCAGCTCTTACTGCTATTTTAGCCTTTTTTAAAAATCTGATTTTATAGTGTTATAAACTTTTTCTCTTTTGCTAGAAAGCTGGGTGATTTCACTTCCCTCTGTATGAGAAATGTGCGGTAAAAAAATGTGTGACTATTCAGTCAAAAAACGTATAGTGTTACATTTGCCCCCAGCCTGCTTTTCATTTTGCCTTCTGCAAGCCTTTAAAAATATCTGTAGTATAGGAAGAAGGCGTTCATTTGCGAAGGCAGCTTTTCAATTAGGCTTCTTTTCTTGATTGAACTTAGCTCTCAAGGGCTTTCAGTTTCTGCTGGCTCAGAGAAGAAAAAGACTTTTATCGAAAATCATACTGTACTGAAATTTCCGAAGTACTTACTAACCACAGTATGCAAGTCGTTTTAAAATATTTCAGACATTCACCCAAAACTCTGACCTATGTTTCAAGAGACAGTTAAGCTTGATCTCAGCGTTAAAGCAGTCGGGTAAGCAGCAGCAAACAAAAGGGACTTCTCCAAGCCTCTGGCTATTGTGAAACACAAAAACGACTCATTTAAACCATTGAAAGCTGAAGGGACCAGAAGAACACAGAGCAGAATAGAATTGTCTTAGCCTCCATTTCATTTTCATGCTTATTTTACGTGTATTTTCTGTATTTGAAGAAATTATATGTACCTTTACATCCTAAATGGCGATACACAGAGAATCGGTTTCTGGCTGGCTCTTAAGTGTTCCAGGTTTTTTTTTCTACAGTCCTGGCTTTTGAGTAATGGTTATACCCTGTTCCACTTCTGATTTCCAAATGTAAGGCAAAACTTTGGTGACTTACTCTGGGCCAGTTTTCATCTACTGAATTTTTCATTTGACATGATCTTTTTACTGGTCAGATAAGCAATCCAAAGGGCACCCTGTTGATACACATGGGGCTTTGGAATTGCTAGTGAAGTTGTATACAGTCTTCATTTTTACAATAACTCTTGAAAGTGTATCTTTATGATGAAAACACAAAGCCTTCAGAGAATAGATCCACTGCTGCTCTTTCTCCTCTTACAGGCCCGTTATAAAAATATCTCTTTGCTTAAGGATTCCGATTTACATGGAGGAACGGGTGAAAGACTGCAGATGAAGACTACAGAAAGACAGATTTTGACGCTCTAACCTTTGAAGGTACCGTAAGGGGTCAAGGGAAATAAGGAGTTAATTTAGATCTTGGTGAGCAGGCGTGAATCAAGTTTTATGAAAAATGGTGGGTTGTTTTCTTTTTCAGACTCTGTGAAGTACATCATCCAAAGTGTAAGTTGATGTCAGTATGATTATTAAACATAATCTTCTGAGCAGGGAATCTGGTCTTATTCAGAAGATCAGAATTAGATTCTCTGTGCAATAGCTTTTTCCTGCAATTTTTCTTTTCCAGCTCAAAGTGTTCAAAACAACTTCAGGTTAAAACATCAAATACTGGTGAGAAATGTGGTGTCAGCCAAAGAGAATGGAGGTAGTGTCACTTCTATCTTTGAGTAAGAACTTGGCTTGGACATGTAGTTAATGTTGATTTTTCATTGAGCTAACCATAATGAAAGAAAGGATAAAAAATACTTAAATACAGTAATACCTAAAAAAGGGAAAAAAAACCATTTCCACCACCACCAAAAAAAGTTGAAGCAATCTATAGGCAAAGTTTAGGGACTATTTGCAATGTGAAACCTACAAAAGGAGAGCTATTGCATATGGAACAAAATAATTGCTAGGTTAATAGGAATGATAGTTCTGAGAACAGAAAGAAGAAAAATTTTACAGAAGTGTTGAAAAACAGAAAGGTGGGAACATATATCTTTCAGAAATTTAGTTTAAAAGAATTATTCAAAATAATGCAAATTCATATGAATTGGAAGTACAAATTTGGCAGCTATTACTGGATCTCAGAAGATTTTAGTCTTATGTCAGAATATAATGCGTGCACTAGAAGGTCTGAATTTTTATTTGAATGCAGATGCTCAGAGTATTTAAATCCAATCAAAACAATATTTTTCTGTGGTAGCAGGTGGCTGTGCAGTGGTGCATTTTAAGCAACTTACCATTTTAATCCTCAAAAAACTTCGTTTGGGTTATGTCCCAAAAGGACATAGGATCTCATTTATTTCATAAGAACAGTAAAGCTATTTATTTTTATTGAAATATTTCATATTTTTTGGATGAAAACCTCTTAATTGTAGATTATTCCTAGAAAATATTTGTATGTGATTCATCTCTCCTTAATTATACATTTCAGTCTATTATGAAAATAAAAAAAAAGTTTGAATCGATTTTGTGTAAAAACTGTGCTTTGAATACTTAAAAGTCTGGGTTTTTCCTTCTGCTGCATTTCTTTGTTGTATTCAGCCAAGCTTCCAGGTGTTCAGTGTAACATGTCAAAGATGGTTAAAGAAAAATATTAATTAAGACAGAACAAGTTAGAAATGAAGTGATCATTTTTCTACATGGTGAAGGTTTCTCAGAGAGATAGCCTCCAGGTTTGTTCTAGGGTGGCTGGGTTTAAATGTGTTTTTAATGAGCTAAGGGAGACTGCTAAACAACAGGAGTAAATATAGGCAGATTTTATAACATTATTCAGATTTATCTGGCTGAATAGGAAAATATGTTGGAGGGATCTAGAAGAGCTAGATTAAATCATAGGAGGATAAAAGATAAAACATGCAGGTGTATTGTTAAGTTTATCAAAGGGTTAATGAATTTGGAAAGGGAAAGCAATACAACTGTGCTGGGTGCAGAATTTTTGCCTATTTTAGCACTGCTCAGATAAACAGACAAAGGATTAATTGTTTTTGAGTTACAGAAAGGAAATAACACCTCAATTATTATAGCAGAACTTGTGAATCAATGACTGGACCTGTTTAAACCAGCAACAACTAAGAAAGATGAGAAAGATTATTTTGGTGGTGTCTATGGTACAAAGAAGTGAAGTTTCTCATACTTGCTATGTTTCATAATTCAGGAGTCAAGGGAGACCCGAGCTGAATGGCAGCAAAAGTAAGATTGATTAAAGGATATACATGTGCTGCAGCAGTGGGAAATATAACAGATTTAGGTCAGAAATAAATTCATAATCCTACTCTCTAAAACCCACCTTTGAATCTAGGACAGGGAAACATTCTCCAGATTGCACGCAGCATCACAGATGGTCAGGGAAAGGCTTCGGTTTTTTCATTTTCCAGCCTCTGCCATCTCTTCCAGGAGCTGTCGCGACCTCCTGGCTTGAGCAAGTGACCTCCACCTGCATACCAGGTCACTTCGGAATCCAGTCAGAGGGGATGTTGATTGGGTCAAGCATCTCCATGATGACTCGTAATTATATCTGATGTTGTGGATGTGGCTATTTCTTGCACACCTTGACATCATATTTTGCCAAAAATGCCTGTATTTTGGCAAGAATGAAGAGATACCATGTTAGGTGAGCTGTTACCGATATTCCTGTTCTTAGGTCCAGTGATGGTAATTGACCCCAAGGTACAATTGCTCCTCCGGTGAGCTGGTAAAAAATGGATAAAGAGATACTGTGATTTCTGAAGACTTACTAACAGCTATTGTGGGTCATTGTTCCATACGATCTTGCTTACCAGATTTCTAGACTTAACAATCAATAACAGTCATGACTCATATCATGGTATTTTCCTGACTACTTTCTGCTGTTTCTGAACTGTTATCTCTCATACTGCACTTTAAAAATTGCCTTTTTCAAAAGCCATTTCTTGAAGTGGTTGGGGTGAACACTGCTATTTGAGATCAGCTCTTGAAAGAAATCAGGTTTAAATTCCAAGTGAAAAATGACTTACCGATGTAGCGCAACTTGAGATCTTGAAATATATTCAGCTGTTATTTTCAGACTGTTCTCGAAGACTTTAGGGTTCATCCTGGAACATCCCTAGAGAGTCAGTAAAGCAAATACAGAAAATGCCAGCATGTACTTCTAGTTTATATTTATAAAGCACATTTCAAACCAAAAAGCTAGTCTGTCAGTATCAGGAAAAGCTACCTTTGATACACTGTGGATAATATTTTCAATGACAGCTCTTGATCAGATGATTTTGCTATTTTTTTTGACTGGGTTGAGTGGATAGTCTCTAATTTTGGTGAAAACTCTGTATGGTTTTATACATTCTCAAGCGCCTTTCCTGAGGGGGCAGCAATTATAAACATCTGATTGCTATTTGGACTGCTGTAGTTGTCCAAAGCTTAGTTGCTCTGTTTATTATTGCAGAATCAACAGATTTTAGAAGGTAAAGACAATGGATACACAGTAAAACTTCTGCCACTGATAATATTCTCTCTGGCCCCTTGTCATCCCATTTCTAACCAATCAGATTTAAATGACTTTAAATCGGTGTATTAAAAACCTTTGAAATAGATGTAGTGTTGTTGTGTGTAGTAGCAGATCTCCTTGGAACATGAATCAACGTGTAGGGTTCTGAATATGAGTATTGAATGAGTGAGTTCTTATTGTATTGTTGTAGTAAATCTAAGTCTTCCGTCATGTGTGAGAATTTGAAAGTGAAAACTTAATACGAAATAATTAATACCAGTCAAACTTCACAGACCCCTTGACCGTCCTAACACTCAGATATGCGTGAATGCATGACATAAAGAACTGATAGTCTTTCCCCTTGAGCTGCCTTTCAAAAGGGATTAATCTGATTTATTTCACTGAATCTTTGAGCTCCTTTCAAAGACGTCCTGTGTTTCAGGAGAAATGTAAAATTGTAGAATAAATTTCATTCTGGTGTCTCATCCCAGCTAAATCAACTCACCAAGTTATATTTAGCAGAACACCATGCTTCTGAACCAGCGAAACAAGTATGTCTGGGTTTTCAATGGGGCTCAGTAATGATGAAAACTGATGCCTTGAATGAAAATTTTTTTGTTTTGTACTGTGCACTCCAGCTTTATAAACTCTTGAAAAATGCTATAAGTACATTTGTGCACAATACAGCACAACCAGAGGAAAGCAGAAATGTAGGCATGTATTTTGCAGTTATGCACACGTTATCTTTGAAATGCTTATTTCAAAATATGGATTACCCATTGTATTTCTGTAATCTTTGAAACATATGAGACAGAAAAACAAAGGCTGTGAGGGATTGTCATTCAGATCTGGAATGTCACCAGTCTGAAAGAGAGGAAAGTAACGGGGGAAGACAAATATGCAGCTGCATAAAAATAAGTGTTTTGACCCCTTCACGTGTCAGTCATTCATCCTGTCTATAGTAAAATAACACACCTGACAAAATACTGAATTCTATTGTTCCGTGATGTTACTTTCAGATGCTCCTAAATAACCCTTGTTGTTATTGCTGCCAAGACTCAGCTGATGAAACATGTTTTGATTCAGTTAATCATCCCGTTCTCAGGAGTCATAAAAGTAAGGCAACAGTTCATCTTCTCTGAAGGGTAGAAAATCGAACTTCAAGCCTGTAAGTCTGTTCTGGTGTTAGTTGTTGGGAAACTGTTCCATGCCTCATTTGTATAAAATCTGAAAACAGAGAAGAAGGGACAGATATTCTGGAATATCTGCTAAACTGTGCAATCCTAGATCTCTTCTCGAATAAATGAGACATTCAGTCCAGGAACTAGTGGATATAATCCCCTCTGGACATTTAGCCCTGTATCTTAAAGATAAAGGCTAAGCTGTGCTTCTTGCCTTCTGTGGGCTGGGCTGTCCTGAAGCCCTAACAGAATAAAAGTACTTTGAATATAGTTAGGTTTCGGACATGAATTATAAACGTATTGAAATGACAGCTAAATATTATTCCCCCACCCCCCTGTTTCCAGCAAGGCCCCCTTTTGATAGCTGGCTCTCTGATTATTTTCTGAAATTTAAAAAATGTTTATGTCCTGGTCTGCGTGACTGTCTGTCCTTTGAAGCCACTTCTCCTTGGTGGTTTTGAAGTTCAAGGCAAGAATTGGACCTTTCTGAATATAAGAATGCATCATCTGAATTAGACAAGGGTTTTTTTAATCCTCTCAGGCAGGTTTGGGAAGCCCCTTCGAATGGCAGGATAGATCAGGATAAACACATTTTACCTAGGGGTGCTGGTGTAATTTCTGTAATGGGGTTAAAGGGGGAAATAATTGACAATCTTTGATTGTCCTCTGGCAACATCAACAAATAACGTTTGCTTTTCCTACATCGTGCAAGGCTCAGAAGAATTTTGATTAAGTAAGAACTGCTTATCGCATGAGACCTTTTATTTTTCTCAAGAAACTTCTTTAACGTCAG
>Ga0181612_154565_pt1 | contig 12571 bp, 6 predicted proteins | sample HoacroProtozoa21_FD_119630 | JGI IMG/M metagenome (GOLD analysis project Ga0181612, IMG submission 119630) | Hoatzin crop microbial communities from Cojedes, Venezuel. Combined Assembly of Gp0051906, Gp0051904, Gp0051908 | reverse complement strand
TCCAAGTGAAAACAGATTTTAATTAGTTCTAAGAGGCCATATTTCTATCTATCCAGCCACGCAGACCTCAGTAATACTGCTGATGTGAAAAGCTTATTGCACCTCTTCGCCCTCCTGAGGGCAGAGTTTTGTGACATGCCAATGGGAAGGTTCTTGGGAAAGGCTGCAAAAAATCCCTGAGAAGAACTGAAAAAAATTCAGCAATGTTCTTTGGAAGCATATTTTGAGTAAAGAGGAAATCAAAGTACACAATTTGTATATTTGTTGCATCCCCTCAGACACAGAAAGACATGAATGCACACCTCCAGATCTACACAACTCCACAACCACACCCCCACAAAAATCAGAGTCTTCCTGTTGTTTGTAACTTTTCCATGCCTATTTGACAGTTTATGAAAGTTGCATCACTACCTTTTTCACAAATACTGTATATATCTCTGTTCAAGACTGAACACAAATACCACTCAGAATCTTTCAGCTATTTCTCTCTGAGGTAGTATGATAAACTTTACCTGGATATATTTGTGTTCACCCAGCCCACCAGGCACTCTGATAAGTTCATTGTTGTTCAAATGGAGCTCTCTCAGGTGAGGTACATTGTTAAGTGAGCCATTTTCAACTGACGAAATACTGTTGAAGCTGAGACCCAATCTGAAAAAAAAACCCAAACAAAAATATGCATTAAACTTACTCGCATAACCATTTTTCTTGGGTTGATGACTTCTATGCAGTACTGTTGCAGAACTCAGAAATTCTCTTTGAGAATTCTGAGTTGCCATGGAGAACTACTTTAAATGATAAACATATTTGAAAAAGTTTGACATCTGATGTCAGCTGTCATAATTATCATGATAACATTCAACTTGTGCCCATGGCACTGCATGCTTACATGAGCTATGTGACTAATCCCACTGTAAATACATACTGTGTACTTCTTTAGGGACTAGTCTTTCTTTAAAAGCCGAATAAAAGTTTCTTGCATTAATTCAGGAGCATTCTCTGTAACTTTTTTTGTCAAATTACATAACCCAGGATGACCAGAACTATGAAGTTCAAATCTTCACCACATCCTGCTAAGATACTTATGTAGTTAGAGCCCTGTTGCACACTGGAAACAGCAGCTGAGTCATACGTAATGATCTGTTCAGCAGGACAGAGAGGTGGGACGTACACATTTCTCCTGGGTTCCAGTCCATAGCTTTCACCACAAAATCATCCTTCTTGCTTTATACATCCACATTCTGGGTTTACTAGCACAAGTTATTTGCAGTTTAGAAAATGTGGTCCAATCTGTGTATTTCTGTGTTAATTCTATTTCAATTTGCAATTACAAAACTACCTGAATTTTTTCAAGAGACTCGCATAAGTTACATTACTTAAGTAATTCTGCAGGAGTTGTTGTCATCAGGAGTGTTGTCCTTTGAGAAAATTATTTCTAGAAAGACTAACCCTACTTCATCTAGTTTGCTTTATCTTTTTTCTTTAAAAAATCTTTTTTAATTTTGGTGGAAATATGCTCTGAGACATATTAACAACTGAATCAATTAAAAAATTTAATATCAGTAATCAGAATCCTTGTGATAAAATACTTTGCTATGGGTGGGTACTTTGAGAGAAAGTCTGATTCACAGTGATCTACTACATGTAATTCTTTATGGCTTGTATCAGTATAAGTCAGAGTCTGGGCCTAGTAAAATCACAGAACTAAAAATTCTTGTTTAATCTTTTGGCAGAGATTTTTCCAGAAATAATTCTGTCCAAGAATGGAAGTACATTTTATAATTTTCCTTTTAAAATTAGAAAGTCAAAGAAAGATCTTGCTAACTAGTATTATATGTAATATAATTAGCCATAATCATACTCATTTAAATACTGCAATGTTTGTCAAACTATTAAATGACGAAGGAGAGCCTAATGACTATCTTCCACTGATATCAACAGGGATTTATTTCACTCACAAATCAGTTCACAGTATCCCATATCTCTGCTAGAACTTGGTCAGGAAGAATTTTCATTTAAACTTACTAGAACAAAGTTCCTTTTGAGTATAGTACCTCAAGATTTAGAAAGCTTGGAGGATTTGACCCTACAGAGCAATTAGATCTGCAGATCTACAGAATTTCTACTAAGGACTTCAGTAATGGGCGCTTATACTGAATGCCTATAAAAGGACTGGGGAAAAAAAAATAAATTCTTGGTTGACACATGTCTAAATATATGCTCACTATGTAAGTAGGTCTATAAGAAGGTGTGTCACACCTAGGGAGACCAGCATGAAAAAAGCAGGTCTGACTTTCATATTGGTCTGTTGAGGCAAAAATAATTCCTTTATACACCATAAGGACAGACAAGCTCCAACTCAGTATTAGCTCATGAAGGAAAACTCTTTTAGGGAAAGAGTAAAACTGGAGGAGTCTGTAGAAAAGTGGATCTAACTCGCACAAGCAGTGAAATTATATATGATTAAATCTCATAAAGGTGTTGCAAACAAACTCTCAGTCACTGGGGCCTGTGTTTGCAAATGAAATACGAGAACATTAGTGTGTAAAATACAGGGCGATTAAGAGTGTTAGGAAAGAATATGGTCTGCGTCTCTTCTTTTTTCCCATGGGAATGGAAAGGGAAGAATTTGAAAAATCACTCTTGCTTACTATATTGAGGTACTATTTCCCTCTACATTAGTAAACAGGTAACATATTTCTAGTGTTTTAGCTGATCTAGTCACAATGTTCTAAATCATTGAAGAACATCTTCAAAAACATATCTAAAATATTAAGAAAATCTCAAATGTTTCTTCACCTTCTCTTGCCTCCAACATCCCTGTATGTCCATTCTCACTTTTTTGTTATATGCATTTTAGCAAACGTCATGCTGCTTAACATCATCGTTACTCAGGCCTTGATGCAACTTCTGCATGGAGCTAGACCTTTTCCGCAAACTATAATAGGATCTAGACTTTAGTAACATCAGCTGTGTAACGTGTATATCCTCCTGTGAAGCTCATTCCTGCATGAACCCAGCAAAGTCTTTGTTGGCTTTATATTAATGAGATTTTTTTTTCCCACTGCAGCACTATACAAAGACTTTTGGAAGACTTAATTATACAAGGAAAACAAACAATTAAAAAGCACAAATCTTAGTGATCTGCTAGAACTCAAGAATTCGAAAGAGAATGAGCAGTAGATCTACGCTAAGATCTTTTACAGTTCAAAGCACCTTAACACAGTCAGAAAAACGACCTGCTTTTCAAAGCCTAACTCTGCTTTGGGGCAACTATTAGACTGTTTAGCATGTGTTGACGTGCTCCAGGAGGATAGTGGCCTGACCCCTTACTGATGTTTCTGAAGTCTTAGATGTGTAAATAAAAGCTATTTTTCAGTAGCTTGTTTCTGAGATGTAAGGGGCGTGCTGCCCCTTAGATTTATCCCATCTGCTTTCCTGGAGCTCTCCTGGAGCTTCCTCCTTTCTCTATCTGTCTGCTCTGTTATGTCTAATGCCCTCCTTTTTCACCAAATCTGTATTCTGCCGTATTTTTCACCTTCGCAAAAGAGGAGTTCTGACTGTGCTTAGGTTGCTTGCCTAAGCACTGGCCAGAGAGCAGTTTAAAACTTGGTGCCTGCTCTGAGTAGTTCCACATTTCCACACCACGATCAACAGAGTGTCTTGTTTCGCTGTACAGTACAGCCACAATGGAAGCAGCCCAAGGTTAGATATTTTTAGTAGTCCATCAGCACTTGCTGCATAAAACTTTATGTCTCAGGAAGGATTTCTAACAATATTGTCCATGTGATGTTGCCTGTAGTGTTTTCCAAGTATGAATGTGAAAAAACAAAAAAACTGAGTCATTTGCAGGACAGCTGACACTCCGACACACACAGACCTCCCGCCCCCGTAAAGTAAATTACCCTCTACCTCAGTAGCTACAATCTTGTTTATTTTGCTTTTGGAAGTTTTCTTTATCTTTTCACTGGAGGATGTTATATTTATACTAAGCCTCTATCATTAACAATGACTGCTTCGTAGTCCCCCAATGCATAATTATGGTGGGTGTTTTTTCATTAAATTCCAGAAGCAAACTTTTTTTTGACTGGGGATGAATCTGTGATCAAACAGGACCATCAAACATGAATTGAAGGGCCTTATTTGACAAGCTCTAGGAAGCTGTTCCAAGACTTTTCAGCCAGAATTGCCATATTCAAAATACACATTAAGTTACTATATATTTCATTGCACTAAACTGCTGTCCAAGCTACTATAAACAGTGGTAAATATAACTCTTATTGCTCAGTAATCTTTCTTTGACTTCTGTTTTCTGCCTTCATTATGACAAGCAGAATGGTCAAGACAAAGATCCAGGAATTAGATCTAGTAATCAGATTAATGGTGTTTTAAATAAATTACACTCCTATTTTCATAGAAAAGTCTTAAAGTACTATAGTTTTAATATACCTTGTATTAAAGGCCCATTTTATTATGTTAGCATTTTATCTGATGTGAACTAGTTCACAAATAATTCTGTATGTGTATAACTGATCTTTGGGAAGTCTCATATTTTCCTAAAGTTACAGAAACTTATGCAGCAACATATTCACAAGTTAGCAAGGTAAAATCACCCTGAAGAAACAACACTTTTTCGTTTATATTGTATAATTATTTTTTGTCACTTTCTTGGACTCGTTGCAGACTTGCCTTTCTTGAGAAACAGAGGAAGCTCTGTTGCAAGAAGTTTTGTTTCCCACGTGCTTTTTTCCTCAGTTTCTAGAGGAAATTGCATAAGCAATGCAGTGTCCCAAGAAAACTGCATAAACCAAAGATGGAAATACAATGAAAGAAGCATGACACAATTAAAAAATCTAATTGCTCTCTTTGTCTTTCTTTCTTCTGGATTTTTTTTTTTTAATCAAAGAAACACTTGTCCTGTGTTACATACCTCACTCATAAGCAAATACAGCTGGAAAGTTTTGTTAGGAAAAAAACCAAAAAAATGTTTTCTTCTCTTAAGTCAGTACACAAGTCCTTAGAAGGTCTTCCTGCTAAGTGCTGCTTTAGTGATGATAAAACTCATGAAGCCCAGAATGATGTTTTCTAATTGTGTGTGAGGTGGTTACAATTTCAGCGAATATCTTACGTGAAAAGAAGAAATGAATTCTTACTTCGCCAAGTTGGTGAGTCCAGACAGAGCTTCAGCATCAATTTTGCTGATTTTGTTGCCATCAAGGTGAAGTTCAGTAAGGGATGGGGGAAGGCCTGAAAGAGAGAACACCATCAAATTACTTTTGATAGAACAGGATTATCTTTTTTAAAGGATTTGTGTTATACTGAGGCTTTTTTACAGCAACAAACAGATTTTTACTAGATACGGCCAAGAACACTTCATTGAACGAAACAAGAAACTTTCACAATCAGGGAAGCCGAAAACAGCTAGTAACAGTCTGTTTGGCATGAAATAAGACCAAGCTCCTAAGCTCATCATACAACAGTTAATTTTTGAAAAACAGCAAAATGAAATTCACCCCAGATACAAATTCTAACCTTCATTATTATGTAAATGAAACACACATAATAGTGTAAGTGAAAGAGCCTTCATTTTAGCCAGACTATCCACATACCTAAACCTACAAACATTTGGCACCTAGATATCTAACAAATAACAGCAGCAGAAAATGAAGTTATAAAGACGAGGTAAAATTATTGTAATGTTATTTTATGTAGGGCACATAATAGTTCACAAATTCTGTTTATCAGGATAAAAAATTGGAACCAAATACTTTAACTATCTGAGGTTCCTCAAAGGAACATCCAAAACGGGAAATCTGGGAAGGAAGAAATAACAACTAGTATTAACTTTCAAAAACTTATTAGCTATTTCAAAACAATCTGCTGGCTGAAGCATGAATAAATTGAATATAATTTCCTCTGGATTGGAACAATTCTGGTTTTGTATATTTTTTTGTTCTGTTTTTTAATAGGTTTTATTGAAGTTGTTCTTGTTTGCAATTTGCAATGACATACTTTTAAAAATATCAAATATTTCTGTTTTGTATAGGAACAGTATTTTTGGCTTCAAACCCACGCACTTGTGGATGGATGGCTGATTTAATGTTTGTAGCACTTCAGTTAGTTCTATATGAGTTTACATCTGTATAATGCTGATCAGGCTCACAAACCAGGGTTGGAGGATGAAAACATTCTTCCTCTTTATATTTCAGCTATAAAACAAGAAAAGCAAAATAACACAAAATGGTGTGGTTTTGACAATGCACCCCTTGTTGACCTTCTAATAATAGAAAAACAAAATTTTTGAAACCAGTAAAAGTCAACAGACCAAAAGTAGTCAAGCAATAGATACTTTAAGGAGTGACTCAAAAGTCTTCCATAATCATTTTTTTTCCCAGCTGACTAAAAGTCACAATATTATACCTGTGCAAATTTCTGAAATACCCATTGAATTTCTTACCTTTGGGGATGCTAGTAATGTTGGTGTCTGCAATACGGATGTAGGAGAGCCTCTTCATCCCCTGAAAAGCTCCATTTTCAATGCCTGTACTCTTGATTGGATTGGTGCCTAGTTCTGCCAACAAAACATGGTCATGAGCTGTGCTGCAGTGTAAGTACCTACGTCCTTCAGGTCAAAGCTAATTTGGACGTACAATTTATTGGAGCATTTCTTGGATTTCTACATAAAATCACTGACTGAACTAAAAACAACATCTTGAAAAAACACAGAGTTTATTTTGTTATAATTTCTCATGCTCGTACCTAAGACAATGACTTGATTCAGTCCATTAAAGACGGCTTTCCTCAACTTGGAGATCTCGTTCTCATGAGCCCGTATCTCCTGAAGAGACTTTGGCATGTTTTCTGGGAGTTCCTTCAGGTTGTTCTTGGACAGGTAAAGTCTTTCCAGTTTCTTCAGAGGAGCAAAAGCTAGTGGGCTTATTTTGTTGATTTTGTTGTTAACTAGGATCAATGCCTGTGGAGTAATAATGAAGGAGATCTCAGGTGACCACTAGAGAAATTATTTTACGAATGAAACATTAAAAAATAATTATTCTTTTCTTGTGTCTTTTGATGGCCAAACTAGTGAGCCAAAGAAAATGCAATGCAGTACTAAAACAAATAGATTAAGAACTTCTGAAAACATTTGAAGATAAATAAGGCCTACATTACAAATGCATGTGTTATTTCATTGCTGAGGTATCTGCAGCTTCTGTTAACATCTATAATTTATGTCCAAGAATATGTACAACCCTTCCACGTGAAAGCTGTGAAGAACAAGTCACTCACTTAAAACCATTATTATCAGTTTTACCTGCTTTTCTTTTCTGGTATTATTTATTCTGAGGATACTTTAACACCTTACCCATTATCACACAGCCATCCTAAACAGTTTTTCAAGGGATAAAAATTTCTATGACTCAATACAGTGAAGGCACAGCCTAGCTTAATAAAAATATGTATATCATCACCTCTTTGCTATTAGTATTACAGACTATAATTATTAGGTTTCTGTCTGATAAAAACTTCATTTTTGCAAAGATATAAGCTATTTTTTTGGTATGCATAACTTAGTATGGAAGGGGAGTAATGTGAAGCGGCATACTCTAAGTTCTGCAGTTAGGGATCATAGATCATATTTATTCTGCCTACTATATAGGTGCTTAATGTAGTTCTGTGATATCTAGACTCAGTGTAACTCTAAGCACATTAGCTTTCTATACTGTCAGGAAGGAAATAAAAGCTATGTTACCTGAGACAGGTGGTCTCTGTACTCCTCTGAAATCTTACATTATTGCTAACTCTCTTTTTGATTAAGCTAACTTGATATAAAAGGGAGAGAAAGTCCCATTATTGTCAGAATAACAATGCAACTAATGGAAAGCATTTCAGATATGATACATGTAAGAAAGGATCTTATTACTCCATCTGTTTACTATCTATTTATCAGACTTATAGCGTTGCATGTTTGTGCAGTGAATGAGGCAGAATGGGCTGTACATTACACAATGTAGTACAAAGTACAAGTATAGATATCAATATTTATATTTATTACTAGAGAATGACTATAGAACATCTTTGTTCACTAACACTATCATGCTATTTTCAGAAACAGAAGTCACCAGCCGCTAAACCACAAATTACTATGTTGCATATACTATAGATAACATTCAGTGTGTTTTAATAAAATTTTAATATTTTCAGAATTATACTTTAGGTTGTATCTTGGAGGAACATTGAGCATTCAGCTCTTTCCACTATCAAGTCAGTATTAAAACAGTTCCAAGAAGCGTATTGACATCTGTAACAGCACCTCTTTATCATGAAAACTGAAAGAGAGGTGAGCAGGTAGTTTAAAATGGTGCTGGATGTGTGGTTTTTCCCTAATCCACTCCTCTTGCAGATCATCCTGAGCAAAGCAAGCAGTGAGCTCTGTACAGGATTTCACTGAGCACGCACAAAGCTGAGCATATCTGGTTTTAATTTTGTGTTCTAGCTAGCAATAACACAGTTGCAAGAGGAGGTAGAAAAGGTCACTCACAGTTCAGCAGGGTATTTCCCTAACAATAAGCTTCTCTGAAAACAAATATATTGGTCAGTGGAAGCCATGGCCCCAACTCTCTTTTATCTGAGCCTGAGCTATAAGAACTGCCATGAGAATACCTGGGGTACACATGGGATGTGGTTTCCTGAGAGTCACCATTGCCAGATTTCTGACACAGATGTAGATGTTGCCCATAGTGTAACACAGTCACCCACACAATATTAGGACATGGGAAGGAACCCAGTTATTATGAGGGGTACAGCTTGAATTATGCACATGAGTCTTTTTCGTTGTTTTTGTGATAATCACTAAATGACTGAATGTGCTATTGCTAATTACATTTCTTTTCAGTTTTTCATTTCACCATGGTTTTCTTTTCCATAGATATCTAACCCAACATTCAATGAGTTTAGACTCATCAGCATTTGAAACTTTTATCCTGATTCCTACTTTGTACTAATTGGTCATTTACTAGAGCCAAAAATCTGCCTTATCTTTTTTTCTTTTTTGTTTGATTTGTTTTAGCTTAGTTGCCTTTCAGATAAAAAGTGTTTGGGCTGTGATTATCACAGGTGATCATCTGGAGTGAAATATTTCTTGCTGGAAATAGATAGCTATACATTCAGCTAGGCCCTGCAATTTAAATATTCTCTGAGTAGCTGATGTTAAGAGGATTGTTACAGCTCTTCAGAGCAGAACTGACAGCCCTGACCAAACCCAGAAATTATCTAGGTATCTAGGATTAATCAGTTCCGCTTTGCCAGTGCTTTCTCCTGAGTATGATCGTGTTATCTTGGGGAAACACACAGAACTGAGTTTTTATTCAAATATTCAGAAAGTCACTTAGAAATGATGGTATGTTTAAAAATACTGCTTTCACAGTGAGAACATCTGTATGGTGGTATAAGGTGGGAAGGTATCACAAGCCTGTAGTTTTCAACTTTTTTGTACCAGAAATCATTTCCTGTATACACCCTGCTCTGCAAGTCCCTACTCCCACTATTTTAAACCTGCAATATTTTTTCCACACTGTTGTGCAGCTGTAAAAAAGAAAAAAATAAACCCACACATCAGAATTTGCAAGAGATGTTTTACTGTCTCCCAGAGCAACAGCAAATGATGAGGATAACACACCAGCACAGCACCTGGCAAGCCATACACCTGGGTTCCTTTCCCACTTCACAATAGCTGTATTATATGCAAGACTTCAAGAACTAAGTTATTAGCCTTGGAGCAATGCTGTTTATTTTCCTCAGAATGTGCCCCATATGGTTTGCATGTAACAAAAGTTAAAGAAAAACAAAATAAAATGAAATTAAAAACTCAGGGGAATTTAGAGGTCAGTGAAAACAGGAACTAGAGGAGAAAAACCAAGGGAAAACATCTGCAGGCAGTGCTATTGAGGAAGGGATGTCAGGCAAAAACATGCCGCATGGACTAACTAACCTGAATAAAGCCCAGATGGCATGATGGGGCATTATATTCACCTTGTCAAAGGACATATAAAAATTTTCTACAGGGTAAGAAGTACTTGCAGGGAAAAATAAGGGTCAACCTGAAAGTGCTGAAAGTGCTGGAGCCCTTGGCCACAGATAGCACTTCAGATGCTGCTAGTATGAAATGATTTGTCTGATTGAAGAAATGTGACAGCCTAGAACAGAGCCACGGGAATTGAAATTTTTTCTTAAAAATCTATCTTCTTCCACACTCCCATTATTGGTGGAGGAAAAGATATTTCTTTTAAAACAAATGTGTGTGTGCATGTCCCAAAAAAACAATAAAAGCATATCACCAATTCCCAATACAAATGGCTGAGTGCACCAATGCACAGCTTTCATCATGGTTTGATATGGGTGTTAAGATACTTAGTCATAGGTAAGAAGAGAGGCAAGAAAGAAAAAGCAAATAAAGAGGCACAATTACATCAAATATTAAAGTCATCACTTAGACTTAGAGAGTTCATAGCAATTTCCTATGGATATGAGTAAAATTATCTTCCTTCCTCATTTCTCCAAGATAAAATTTTTTCCCTTGTCATATATAGCATGTAAACATTGCACTGTAAAAATTGCCTCTATTATGATATGGCACTCTGGTAATACCTGTGGACAACCTTATCATGACCAGCAGTTTAAGCAGTGCTCAGAGGAGAAAAAAAATCCAGGCTTTGCTCCAAAGATGGCTTACTTTTTACTGAAACACCTCTGATATTAGCATAGCAAAGAAAAACAGCAAAAAAAATCACTGTATGACAGGAATAGATGCTGGCTTAGTTGAAGTCAGTGGGAGTCTGGCCATTTAGCTCCCTCTGGCCTGGTTTCTACCTCAAATATTTATTCCCAAAACAAAAAGGAGGATTCACAATTCAGGAAAATTTTGGAACACTTCTTGGCAGGCTTTTGTCAAAATACGTCCTGACAAACCGTAGAGGGAGTGTGTGGCAATCATACGGGAACTAGTATAGAGTTGTTTTTCCTGGGGTTACCAACAGTTACAATTTTTGCCCTGTCTGGGGATGAGGAGCAGGGAGTTGTATTTTTTGGTGTGATTTCATTGTGTGAGAATCTCAGAGAACTGTTCGGAGGAGTTTTCACCCCTATTCCTCTTCTTTTTGGTTTAGAATAATTTGAAGTGAGAGCCTTGCTAAAATCAGAACTGTCAAATGATTCGCAAATTGTTATCAGACATAATAAGTGATGATACATCTGTTTTGCCAGCTGGGGATGGTACTCTTACCTAACATCAAATATTTAATGATGTATGTGTCCTTCAGGGTTTAAACTGAAAAGTCAATCTGCTGACCCAACGGAATTTCTTTAATTTCCTGAGTTATGTATTACATTATTACCTGTTTTTTATTACGGTTCTGCTAGGAACAGTAATACCTTAAGAATTTTCAGCTCGGGAGTCAGGCGTCCAAATAAAAATAATGATAAATTCGGTCCTTTTTGTTTGACTTATGGCTTTGGTTATGAAGTCATACTCATAACCTGGACATATAGTCCAGCTTTTCTGCCACATTACTACAAGTGGATGTACACTTAGCAAAAAGAAAAAAAAAAAATAACATCTAAAATATAAAATAGAATATGACTTTCTTCTCGTATTATACCAGGAGACAGAATTCTACAAAATAAGCATTCATCATTAAATTCTTTTAAAAAACCATAAACACTGGTAAACTTCAAGGAAACAAGAGCCCTTCAATCCAAGGAGGTCTCTGAACAGAATTCCAGATGTTATGTCTCTTAAAGAATCCCTGATCTACAGTTAAGGCAGGAAAAGGATAAAGGTATAAAAAAACATGATGGTGCAAGTATTTTTTATTTGTTGTTATTTAGAGTTTTTGGTAGGGTTAGGATCAAGTGGAAACAGCTGAGAAAGGCAAAGAAAAAGGGATGACATAGAAACAAGAGGAGAGAGATGAATGAACTGTGAGGGAAGGAGATGGAAAGGCATTGAAACAACAGCCAGTCAGTATAAATGAAAGATGACTGTGGAAAGCAGTTTGACCACATCCACAGCGCCTTGTTGAATAATCTTGCAAAGCCAAGGAGTCTGCTGCAGATCTAGTTTGCATGGAGCTTGAGTTCTCACTGATAAGCATTGTGTAACGACAGCACTGTGTAACATGACTTGCATAGATGACCATGGAGCAGCTGGCTCTACATTTTCCTGCTCCAAGAAAAAATAATCCTAATGCTCTAGACTTCTAGAGAATCTTTCAACCCTGTCCTTGTCTACTGAGGCAAGCGTTTTGGTCATTCATTTTATCACAATTTACTCATTTATTTTATTCCATAAGATTTCCTTTTTCATTAGCTTTGTATGCTGACTTTTTCCAGAATTTTAAGGCCCTCAAAGTATTTTCTTCTGTTGTTTTCCTCACATGAAAAGATCTTTACCCACTGCACATTAAAAATGTTTTACATGCCTGTTGTGTGTTGCACTTGTTTCAGTGGAAAATCTCATTGTATCTTAAGCAAAATTCAAAGGAGAGTCTGAGGAAATGACAACTCTCTGAAAGGG
>Ga0181612_135850_pt1 | contig 12571 bp, 7 predicted proteins | sample HoacroProtozoa21_FD_119630 | JGI IMG/M metagenome (GOLD analysis project Ga0181612, IMG submission 119630) | Hoatzin crop microbial communities from Cojedes, Venezuel. Combined Assembly of Gp0051906, Gp0051904, Gp0051908 | reverse complement strand
TTAGTCCCATTGAAGAAAGAGACCATAGCAGAAGGAGAAAAAAGGAAAATCGACATGGCTCTTTGCCATGTTCATCATCTGAATCCCCTCTGAAGAAAGAACGTGACAAGAAGGGGAAGGCAAAAAGGACAGGCCTTGAAGAGTAGGATAAAATTGGCACACTAGCAGTGGCTAGGGGCACAAGGAAGACATTTTTGATGAGAGAATTTCTCCAGATAACTGTTGCTAAAACTCAGTGGAATGATACCAAGTGCAGAAGGCTGGCTGCGCTCTGCAGCACAGCCCGTGTGCTGCAGTGAAATTCAGGACTCGCCGCCTCTCTGGGGTGTGACTTTGCCAGCAAACCAGCACAGAGAAAGTCAGCAGAGTCCAGGCCATGTGAAGATGCCTACACTGCGAGTACACTCCATCTGCACCCAGAGGGAGAGAGAAAGGCAGTTTAAGACAGCAGGTGAATCAGGCTCTGGCTGGGCTGATTTTGTCTTCTGCAGGTGCTGGTCTCTCTGGTGCGAGTGTACAGGAAGTCGAGGATGAGCTGGCTTTAAAGAAGAGACTTCATTTAAATGCTGGGAAATACATTGGACTGCTCTGGACCTAAACTCAAAAGACTGGACCCTGTATGACTGGTGCTGTAACTCGGGGATGAAGCTGTGCAGCCCCTGCCTATGGAAAAAGTCTGAAAGACAGAGAAGTTGTTTGTAGAAACTGTTCGGTTTCTTATGAGAAACTGGGGATAAGGTAATACTTCCTTGCTTTACTATGAAGATAAGTCCATCTTGCTTTGAAAAATTCAAGGTATAGTTCCGGAGGCCATAACTGTCGTGAGGCCTTTGTGGTGCATGGAAATATTACAGTAATATATGTCCACATACCGGGGTCTTGTCTCAGTAGACAAATCACTGTGATTTCAGGTACAACAGCAAACACACAAGTTCCTTTTCAGATACACTGATCAAACATTCTATTTAAATAACAGATTTAGTTCTTCTAATAATAGATTAATAATCTAATTAATTAATTACTAATAATAGATTTAGTTCTTCTTTCATGGTAGTACCTAGCATTTGCTTTGGTCAATGGCAGCCTGTAAAACAAGAACAATATTAAAGGCATTTGCAAAATCCACGCAGCAGATGTTAAAAGAGAGCAGTGTTAAGGAAGTCTTTCTAACAACTCATCAGGAAAGAGTTGAATTTTTTTCAAAACCTTTTCACTGTAACTTTTAAACACTTGTTTGCTTGGGATATGAGGCTAAAGACCATTATCTACTGAGCCCGAAGTAAGCAAACTCTCACTCAAAAGTGCTGCAAACTTTCTGTCATTTGGGTATGGTGGAAGCATCGCTCTTTGAGACACTAGAAGGACTCCAGTCTCACAGAAGCTGCTGTGTGATTTCATAACTTTGAGAAAGTTCATTGCTTACATTTTGGGGAGAGATATTTATTATGCAGGAGTGCCGGTTAAAGCCAAGAGTGAAACACATGGACTCAATAAAGGCCCAATTACGTGACCTTTGCTGTTTGCCACACTTTTAACTTGTGTAAGTTATTGATTACACTTTCATGAGATCATAATCAGAAGGTTGTTCTTTGGTAATGGTGTGCTAGAGGAGCTTTATCCTCAACTTCAAAGATCTCCTGTGAGGTTTAAGAACAAAGGGTTGGAAGTTTGAAGCATGGCCAAAATGAATCTGTGTGCATTATCCATGTTTACCACCATGCAAGAGATGGATTAGCTTATTCTTCAGCTGTGAACTTTCTCTGGTCGCATCAGATGAGCCACCATCTCTAAGGTTTACATTTGTGTTTTTAGAAGTATTCTGTTTTAATAAATGTAGTGTCTGCTCAGATCTCCATCATAACTAGTCTAAATGCTTGTTAGTGCAGTCATTTCCCTAGCTGTAAAGGTTTTATTGAAAATATTTTCCATTCTCTGAAAAGAATTTTCAGGCTTAAGTATTAATTACAAATAAATGTACCCAGAGCCTGAAACTGTAAACAGTTTGTAATCTATGTAAAGATGCACTCCTGGGAGCAGCTAGCCAAGCTTTTAACTTATTTTTCAAGCTGTGAGGGGAAGAAAATAACCTCACATTTTATGCTTAATGTAGATAAGAGCCACATAGATGTGTTGCAGGTGCTGGTAGTAGATCTGCACAGCATTGTTTTGTTAGGAACTAACCTGATGAGACAGTATTTTATTTTTTTTCTCTAAGGACTAGTAATAATTTCCCTCTTTTTTATTAGCCTTAGGAAACTGGCATTTTGAACATCCCTGATCATGAAATCTCCACTGGAGAAAGTACTGATCTTTTGCTGAGTGACAAAAGAATGAATTAGTCCTTGCTGTGCCAGAACAAGAAATAACTTTTCAGGAGAACAGTTTTTACCAGTTCTCAGGATACCAGAACAGTATGTTTTATTAAATATTTGAAGATAATGAAGGCTTGTGTATCTGTTGCCTTTTTTAATCTGAACTCTTAGTGCTATTTCTCTTTTTGGTGTATTGCTTGCTTCTCTCACCTTCCCTAAAGCACAGTTATCTAATTTTCATCTGTAAGACATAGGAGAAAACAATTTAAGGGAAACTGGTGTACCACGTATACATTCCAGCCCAGTTTGTGCGGAGGAATATCATTCCTTGCCAGAGATTTTCAAGAAGTAATTAACTGTGCATATTTATCAAAACCCTAATGATTTTGTCTTCTTTTAGCTGAATTTTCTCAAAAGTAACTCTAGTGAAGCAGTAATAAAATATGTTACAGAAAATCTGTTAAGCAAGAAAACATCTAAATATGAGTTGTGCTCGCTTGTTTTCTCTTTTGTTTCTGAATAAAGCAAGGTAGAGAAGCAGTGAGAAACTCCAAGACTTTCCTCAACAAGGAGCTGTGAGTTTGTTGTGACTGTTTTTTAAGAAATTCTGCATGCCACGTGCCTTTGTATCAGTGTATCTGTACTTACCTGGACATTGCTGTGGATCCGTTTGCCCGTATTCTGCTTGCCAAGGCTTTAGCCTTGTCGAATGGCCCCACCATCCCATTGCCAATACCTACTGCATCAGGGGATTGACTCTGATCTCAATCAAAATCATGTTTTCATTAGCAAGCTACTGATGGACAGGAACGTGCAACAGGCATTTATTTGGCCCCCTGTTTCAGGTAGCCTGCTTTTCCTGCATGTGAGGAGGAGTTTCAAAGTTAATGCTCTGCTGGTGTACTTGGATTTTTCTTTTTCACTGGTGTCTCTCTCCAACAGCCCTCTTTCTGCAAGCCTTTCAGCTTTCAGTCTCAGCTTGGTTTCAAATGACCTCTTCAAATGCTAGAGAGCTTGCAGAGCTCGAGGTCTGGTGAGAGGAAATATCACCTCATAGTGATCAAGCAGCCGCCCTGTTTCCTGTGTCTCCCAAAGAGCAGACAACTGCCAGAATCTCAGTTACTAAATGTGATCTAAATCTATTACTTTGTGACCTCACCAAGCTTCTCGACAGTGATTTTTTCGTATTACTTATCTTTGCAGAAATTCTTTTCTCATTACTTGGAGGAAAGGCTAATGTATTCTTCAAAGGTTTCTGCCCATCTCTCATGTGCGAAGCATTCTTGGAAGCCTGCAGTCACCTGTCAAAATCTGGGGCTCCTTTTGATAGCAACCAAGAAATGCCTCTTTTCCAGCTTTCTAAATCATTCTCTTGGATCATCTGATCTGCCACCCACAGTCACATGCCACAGGAGACATTCAGCACCAGTTAGTCATCTTGCTTTGACAAAATCAGGGAGTTTTTGTACCATTCTTCTTCTAAAACCATTAAAACCACAACTTATTATTGTTGAAAGTTGCATGCAGGGATTCACTCTGTTAAAAAAGTCTTTCTCCTCATGCATGGATTTTCATTGGTCTACCACAGTTGTCTTAGCATGAAGAAAGCAGGCGTAAAACAGGCTCTGCAGAATTGTGTGCATTTCACCACCACAATTAACACTGTCACATAATGTATTTTTCTTTAAGATTGCGCATTTCACTGAATTCTAATTTGGGTCCTTCTTTTTTAGAAACACCAAAATAGTTCTATTTTTCCTTTTGTGTGCGTCTCTGCCATTGTTAATCCTGATGCTTCTGTTCATTCCTATATCCTTAGCAGCTGGTACTGAAAAATGGGCAAGTTATCCTGTCTTCTGTGTAAACTTGTTTCTCGGAGTGTGCTTCTGTGTCACTTCATATTGTTAAGCGTTCGTCCCACTTTGGGACTATCTCGTGAGGCTGATGGAAAGTCTCTTTGAGTGTCACACTGAGGTGCAAAAAATAGTTTACCCACTCTGTGACAGGACCAATTAACAGGTGAGGCAAAGCTACCTTCCCTAGCAGAAAAGTAAAACCTTGTAGGCAACCAGTTTATTGTCTACTTGTCCAAGGAGGCATTGTTATGTTGTTCGTGACAGCAGTGTCTAGACTGCACCACAGTAACAAAATATGCTGCTGACATAAATACTTATACTCTGGGACATACATACTCATGCTCTGGCCAGACTCCTTTGATAGCCTGGTACGTGCCGTATGGCTACAGCTTCTCCTCTTTGTTGCAATTCATCTCATTTTGCTTCATGCTTCATCTTGGAACATAGACAGACCAACTTCTCTGACCTAATGCAGTTAATATCTTGGAGAAGCAATGGTCCATGCTGTAAACACCTAACACACACATATATTGTCTCACTTTGTGACTTTATTTATGGCATATGCAGCTGTGAGCATCTGCTATGGATAGCGCATGCTAGAATTGTGTAGTGTGTGCATAGCCAGAAATATCCATGGATCTGGGATAAAAGGAAACTTTTTTGATTAGTTTCTTTCTTTAAATGTGGAAAATTTGCGTAAGGGTATGTTTGTCATTTAATTGATAACAGAATAGAACATTCAGCACTGATCTCTTTAAAATAACGAGAAGAAAATATAGTTAATTTCTTACATCTACTTGCAAAGCTAACACACATTCTCTTTTCTTTGTTAGAAAGGCTACATATTTTATTAGGTTATTGAGCTGTGACATACAACAGTTTAAGCTACTCTGCTTCAGTTTCAGGTACTACCATTACTTCTAATCCTACATCTTTCATGTAAAATTTAGAAAACATAAAGCACATGCCAGTGAATGCTTTGATTAAATATGAAACAATAATAAGGTAGGCAAAACGTGGCATCTGAGTGGTGAAACTCTAATGCAGCAAATCTTGTACTGAGGAGTGGAGTTCTGCAAGAATTTTAAGTGTATATCAGTTAAAACCAAACTGCCAACAGATGTTTGCTACAATATTTGTTAGAGGTCTTCGTTGTTTTTATAACCTTTTAAATTCCTCTGATTTATAGAAAACGGCCATTTAAAGTCCATAAAAGTTAATCCTGACCATGGAATCCTTTGCCTAAAACGAAGTTTCCTCCCTTTGCTGAGGGCTTTGCCCACATGGGGAACAGTTAAATGACAGCTGCACCGGGCTACCTGCTGCCTGAAGGCACCGAGTCCCCACACCATTCACACAAGGTCTGCAGGGGCCCTTGCCTCAGTATCTTGACCCCTTGAGGGTCTCAAATAAAGTCTTTACACAAAAGTAAACCATATTCTTCCTTGGGTGCTTTCTGAAGTCAAGCCAAACCTGAAAAGTCTACTGTGCATGCAGAGTGTGCAGTTGTCAAAGATCAATAATTTATCTCAAACCCCATTTCCTCCATCACCTCTGATAATGCCGTTCCTCTAAAATTTAGCTTCAGTACCAAATTTTGCCCCTCACGTACCAGAGTGTTAATAGGCTGGCTTAAAAAAAAAAAGAAGTCACAAGAACGTTTTTATAATGGAAAAGGGATTATAGATTATGGGGTTTTCCCCTTTATCTCTCAACACTATCCAAAGAAATTTTGTTCTCACTACCAGGTCACTCACAATGATCACTTACAGCACAAATTGTGGTAGTCACTAGACAATATTTTAATTGCACAGACCTATCTCTTCAATTAACCATCATGACTAAATTTCATGCTAGGCTGGAGCATGGTAAATATTTGCTGAGAGTATGTTGTTTGTGTTTCAGTCATGATGATTAATGCAAGTTAATTGGCAATCAACTCAAATTACAGCAGGAAAATACTGGAGACTGGATGTAGGTATTGTGTCAAGACAGATTTTTTCCAAATTGATGGGATTCACGGCAGCCAAATCTTGTTTCAGATTCACAGGTTTGAGGAGTTAAACTACTCAGCCTCTCTAGACTGATTTTTTAACAGAATTTTTATATCAAAATTTAACCAGCCCAGTCCAGCACACATGATTTGCAAGCATACTCTGCAGCACGTGGCTTCCTAACTTTAAAATTGTGCTAGCTGGATCTAACTGAGGTGTTTCAGGTCTTGTTAGATACTAGCATTTTAAGAAGTTCAGTTTTTGTCAGCTCAGCAGATGTACAAACCTTTGCACAGAAATGGTGAGGGCAGGTATCTCACCCCAGTGCAGTGCATGGCTTTCCCTCCTGAGCAGCCTGTTGCTTGTGCAGTGTCTCTTCCCATCTTTTTAATGTCTGAGCAGAATGTATTCCTGCCTCAGGCACTAGTTGCTGCCACACCTCTACTCTGGTTAGAGGAATTCCTTCCTTGAAAGGCGGTGAGTATTGTGGCTCAAGCAGAAATCGGTCCCCTTTCCCACAGCTAACTTTCTTTTTGTCTTTGTCCTTAGGCATCATTTCAACTCTAGAAAATGGGATTCCAGTTCCCTTCCTACAAATCAGGGCTCTGGCTCACAAGCTGACCTGCTACAACAGCATGGCTGGAATGGGAATATGGGAGTGGAGCTATTTGGTCTAGTAACCAGTTGTTGTTTACTAGAATAGTGAGAACATAATGTTTTAATATCCCAAACCATTATGACCCTGGTTTAGATATAGCCAAACATCAAAGCTAACCAATGAGAAACAGACAGTACACCATTGACTCACTCACTGTACTGTTTATAGATGTGTAGAGACATATAATTATTTTTCAGAACCAAAGTTTTATTTGAAAACAGAAATGTTCACAATTTGACTTTATGGCTTGTTTTCATATTTTGGCATGGTATATTGTATTGGAAAAAATGTCTTTAATTAAAAGCAGCCTTTTGAACATTACCCCAGACTTCAGTTTTCATCTCCTGTTTTACTGCTTCTCTCCATGTCCCCTCTCCCTCCCGCATATACACCATGTGCGTAACCCACCCTTAAAAAACTTTCTTTGCTTCCTTCCCTGTTGTTCTGCGAGTCGTCCTCTGAGGTCACCGTGCCTACACAACACCCTCTGAAGACTGCCTGTGCGGAATGCAGCCACAGCGTGCTGTTTGGGGTCTCCTTGCTGTCCCCACAGAGCGAGTGGATGTGCTGCCAAGGGCTGATCCGGAATTTCGTAACAACCTTTCTACCCAGCTCATGAGTGCTTTGCTGGTGTCACCAGGAGCTGAAGGGAGATGGTCTTTCACACACTACCAGGGCTTCTGCTCAAGTTAGCTGAGCACAGAATCACAGAAGGGCTGAGGCTGATCTGAGACCAGACAGTCTGATCTCGAGACGATCTAGTCCACCCCTCTGCTCAAGCCAGGGTCACCTAGAGCCGTTTACTCAGGACTGAGTTGAGTTGGGTTTTGAGTATCTTCGTTGGTGGAGGCTGCACTAACTCTTTTGGCAACCTGTGCCAGTGCTCAGTCACCCACACAGTAAAAACATGTTTTCTCAGGTTCGGACAGAGTTTTCTGTGTTGTGCCCATTGCCTCCTGTCCTGTCACTGGGCACCACAAAGCAGAGCCTGGCTCTATCTTGTTTACACCCCTCTATCAGCTATTTATACAAATTGATTAGTTCCCCCTTCAGCCTTCTCCAGGATGAATGGTCCCAGCTTTCAGCCTCTCCCTGTATGTCAGACGCTCCAGTCCCTTGATCACTTTGTGGCTCTTCACTGGTGTCTCTCCTGAAAGTCCATGTCTTCCTTGTGCTGGGAAGCCAGGGTATTACAGGAGAAAAAGGACAGTATTCTGGCTAAGGACACTGACTGCCATCTTGTAAACATAAACTAACTACCATTTATCAGTCCAAAGTTCTCATAAAATGTTGGCTTTAATCTCTCTTTATTTCACTTTTTTTGGCTAAAAAACAGACATAACAATACTATCTACTATCAGTGAACTGCTGGATGAAAACACATTTTTGCCAGTGCCCATGCTAAGGTACTTTGCTGAGAGTAGCAGGTGCAATTACCTGTGATCCCTTATATGCTTCAGGATAAATGAGAACCCAGACTTTAGGGTAAAAGGTTTGTTTCCACTTGCTCTGCATACCTGCAGCTGTGCCATTGACAGTAGTGGAAGCCTCCAGTGACTTGCTAAGATGCATACATCTCAGGTGTACATGTTGTGTACAGCTACACTGCAGATGCAGGACGTCACTTTGCGTTGAATATGAAGAAATATTGAACAGATGACTCAACAGAGAGGCCAGGGTCCAATGGAAGACAGTACCAAAGCCTCCAATCTGTGCTGCTATGCAGGTGCATATTGGGAATAGGATGAAGATAGTGGAAAGCAGTTTTTAAATCACGCCAACACCTTTTGGAGATCACCAAAACAAATCATTTCTGTTGTGGTTAATAATGAGTGACATAAAGCCAACTCTGTAAGAGAGCTTCTAGCTCCATCCTTGGAACAATTTAATGAACTGTGACTGAACAAGGCAGTGTAGGAGCTGTAAGCGAGATATGTGTCCTAGCACGGCACTCCAGCAATGTGGCTGTTTGTTACCTGGCACTGTTTCCCCAAAGCGACGTACCGTGCTGTGCAGATCAACCAAGAGCCAGCTCGGATATTCTCATGCCACAGTTGCATCGTGCGCGTGGGTCTGTCCTTGAAACATCACTCGTGGTGCAGGCACATACCATCATTCAGGCTCACCAGTCAGTGAGGATTCCGCCCAAAAAACAGCTTTCAGAAATAGCCTAGCATTCATACATTTTCATGGTCTGCCAGATAAAAGGAGCGGGTTGTAAAAAATGTATTCTCTGTATAACATTTGTTCATTGTATGCATGCCATTTTCCTTGTTGTTACGCTGCGTCGTGATTACTGTATGGTCACTTGCAATCTCTGAAACAAGGAGAAATTATCTGAAAAGTATATTTAGATGAAGAAGCACTCAGTGAAATAACAGAAACCAATACAGTGAATGGCATAATGAAAAGTGTAGTATTTTTCTGCTGTAGTTTATATGCTAAATAGTTTGCTTCCACAAATGAAATTAAAATACATATCAATTTTTCATTTATTTTGTCATAGGCGGAGTACTTCTATGAGTTCCTGTCTTTGCGCTCTTTGGATAAAGACATAATGGCTGATCCGACTATAAATATCCCTCTGCTTGGAACAGTTCCTCATAAAGCATCAGGTTTGTGCTGTTGATATTACAGATTATGTTCCTGTAAAAAATATTCTGCAGGCAGTAAAGTCTAAATATTTTGTTATTAATTGCAGTTCTGAAGGTTATTGCTAAAGAAATGCTCATCATAATGCTTGACACCAAACAGTTTGTGAGTGCCTTGCCTGACAACAGCAGAGCATTTTGTCTGAGCCAAGTCACATGAAGCTTTAATGTGTAGATAAATAAGCAGAAACTTGTGAAAAATTGTTGCATAAAATTCATGTGCATGAATACTAGTACTTAATTTGTGCAACTTTTGGACAACAAAGTCTTTCATCACTATAAGGAATAGTTACAAATTACTCTGTTTCTCAGAGATTGCAGTTAGTGGACATTTTACTTTCAGCTGGGGTCAGCTGTTGTCGTCAGGCGTTCAGCTCAAAGACACAAGTTCTAGTTCAGGATATTATCATTTACCACTTTTCCTTTGGTTGTGTGTTCTTAGTCCTTCACTGGAGCTTGTAGCTCTACAACAGAGGCTGAACCCAAGCCAACGTGAGTGCTCCAGAAGCACAGTGGTATGCAGTGAGACAGGTGGAGTAAAAAAGCTTTCCATGAGAGGTTATCGAATCCACTTTGATCTGAAGATGATGAATAACAGTTTATGTGATCTGTTCCAGGGCTAATACATGGTAGTCTCTGGCAGAAAGGCAGAAATGTACATCTGGGTGACAGTAGTGTCTTAGTGATCATGGTTTCATGATCAGCCTTAGCCAACCTAAGATCGTGTGGGATAAAATGGAAAAGAAATGAGAAATGAAACAAGAGAATGGGGCTGCAGGTGGAGCACTAATATACAGGTTTACGTCTTTGACCAGTCTTTCGTTCTCTTCTCTTTTTAAATGTATAAATTCTGAAAGTTTGTGTTTGATATCCTCCATTTTCGGCTTGTAGTAGAACGGCTTTGAAGTAATGTTGCAGCACAGCTTTTCCCTATGGCACCTGGAATTTAATATTTATGATTGGTCTCTCCATTCAGTGTGGATTGAATGAGTGGTATTGAAAATGATGAAGAGTTCTATGATATTTGTATTATAATTACAAAATCACAGAATGGTAGGAATTGCTGCAATTTATTTAATTGCAAGCCCAATAATTTGGCAAGTAAAGACTTTAAAAGTAACTGAAAAGTCAGAAAGGCAAAGTTCTTATTAAGCATCATTTCCATCTCCATTTAAAGCAGGTGAAATATGCAGGAAGCTCTGCACTCAGCATCCTCTAATATGAGCTAGTTTCTTCTTTAATTTTTAACTATCTAGAAAGGCTAGACCTAAATGCCCCCATTCTGACGGTGCTTAGGAAAACTTCATCTACAAGTGCAGGGAGGTGGGAGATGAGACCTCACAGTTCCAGCAGAAGGTCTATTAGCCATCATGATGGGAGGTCTGATTAAAGCCAAAAAGGGCTTACCCTGTTTGCAGCACTGGTAGCTCAGTTCCAGGACTAATACGGGCATGTCCATGGTGTTTCCTTATGTGGGACATGTGCAGCGCACCACTGCGCTTAGTATTTATGAGCTGTATTTAAGCCCTGTTTGGCATGATAGAGAGTCAAGTGTTTTACAGTGATCGATAATCAGTACACATATGGTATTTGAAGCATGTACACTATTTAACAGCGAGACACTAGTATGATAGTGGTTTTTTTTACACTGCCTGCTAGCGGGCCAAAATTAAGTAAGTAGCCTTGAATAAATACATACTATAAAAGTAGTGAATGTTTGCCACTTTGTCGTTATTTCTATAATCTCTGGGTTACCAAAATAGTTCTGACTAAAATGTAGTCTAGTTTGCCTGGATGTATTTCATTATGAATTAATTTTTCTACACATATGCATGCCAGCAGAAATTCAGTCACAAGCTTATATTTAGTAACAACTCAAAAGCAGCAAGTTATTTCTTGAAAAAGCCTGAAAGATTACACTGAAGACAATTAAAGAGGAGTAAAAAAGAAAAGGCAGCTGTGTTACACATGAGAGTGGCAAACAAGGATGAGGATTAACAGTCCTCAGTCTTACTCAGAGGTAGCTGAACCCAGTGGTCTTGTCAAAATCAGTGAACTTTTAAAAATTCTTTGAGGATATTTGCCTACCACCAATAAAACATAAGGATGGCTTAGTGCTTTTGGGCCTGCCTAGCCTGTGTTTTGTTTTACGGACTATGGTGGCCATGAGAAGACCTGTGGAAGAGCAAAAGGCAGCCAGGCATTTGTGGTACTTCTGTTTACCCTCTCATCTCTGACTAGCTTCAGCTTGAAGGATTTCCTGAGTCTGAAGTGATTTGTCTTTTTTATAACCCCACATGGGTTACAGATCTCCCTTTCCAGTACTTGTCCAGGTTTTCCTTGAGTCCGTATTGTCTTCTGGTATCTCCAATCACTTTTGCAAGGAGTTCACTGCCTCCCACTGCACGAAGATCCCCCTCCTATTGTTTTGAGTCTGGCTGTGAAAGCTTCATCTGATGAGCACTAGTTCTTGTACTGGTGGAGAGAAAGCAGTTAATCCATACTGTTGGTCCTGTCCATGCCAGTCATGATTTTGTAGGTGTCTGTTATTTCCCCCCTAATTTTTCTCTTTGCCAGCCTTAAGAGTTGCAACCTGCTCAATTGTTCCTCACTGGATGCTGCCTTGTTGTCCTTCTCTCAACTGTCTGTAACCCAGTATTTCCTTAATGAGGTGAGGTATCAAATTCTCCTCAAATTTAAATTGGATTTAAATCACTTAGGTTCCTTAGACTCATTTGAAAATCCCATCCCCAGGTCCTACGATTGCTACCTGATCCAGTGCTCACAACACAGGTATTGTTACACCCAGACACATGGTAAGGCTGGAGAATATGCCTCTCAGTGAGAGCTTAAAGAGCTAAGACTGCTCAGCTTGTCCAAAAGATGTTTGAGAGGTGTGTGGGTGCCTGTCCGGTGAGAAGAGGCTCGCTGCTTATTGCACAGGGGAAAGCCTACAAACATCTGGTGGTTCAAACTGAGGTCAGCAAGTTCAAAACGAATTCAGGCGTTGTTGGTAGTGGCAGTGGTTGATGCCTTGAACATTACACTGAGGAATGTCAAGCCAGATACTGGTCTGTGCCCAGAAGAAATCACAGAATCA
>Ga0181612_164684_pt1 | contig 12572 bp, 9 predicted proteins | sample HoacroProtozoa21_FD_119630 | JGI IMG/M metagenome (GOLD analysis project Ga0181612, IMG submission 119630) | Hoatzin crop microbial communities from Cojedes, Venezuel. Combined Assembly of Gp0051906, Gp0051904, Gp0051908 | reverse complement strand
GGGTTGGAAGGGACCCCCAGAGGTCATCTAGTCCAACCCCCCCACAGCGAGCAGGGACAGCACTAACTAGATCAGGGTGCTCAGAGCCCTGTCCAACCTGGTCTTGAATGTTTCCAGGGATGGGGCCTCCACTACCGCTCTGGGCAACCCGTTCCAGTGTTTCGCCACCCTCATTGTAAAGAATTTCTTCCTTTTATCTAGCCTAAACCTACCCTGTTTTAGTTTAAAACCATTATCCCTCGTCCTGTCACTGCTGTCTCTACTAAAAAGATGTTATTTACCTTACTTCACTGGCTTAAATGCAGAAGTCAGCACAAGAGGGAAGGAATGACAGAAGGTGGAAAACATGCCCAGTTAAAACAGTAAGAACTGAAATACCCCAAGATTAATAACAGAGAGGACAAACATCTCCGTATGTACTGAAGACCTCCCAACAGGAGGCTGTCAGGGAGTCCTGAATTAGTAGCCATGACTGGGATTTAAGCTGTCCAGCCCCTCGAAAGCCACAGCACACGCTCTGCCACCTTAGATTTTAGCAAACAAGCCTAGAACCACACTGCCCACACCCCTGAGACACCCCCAAGATCAAAACAAAGCGAAACTACAACAGGATTATTCTAAGGTACATTCTGCCATGCTTCAAGACAGGAGTTTTACCTGAAGCAAATCCTTAACCTCTGAAGATGCCAATAATGTAGGAGCAGAAACCATGCAGGGACTCCCAGCAATGTTCCCGTGCCAGTTTCATTGCTTCTGTTTCATATTCAGACCCTTGACCATGGTGGGTTGGTTTTATAAGAGGTAGTATTGGAGGTTTCCCTATCTTCTTAACAGAGCTTTTCCCTGCTCCCGTCATGGAAGTTTTCTGGAGTGATTCATCCTGGTTTTCTAGATCTTCTGGCTCCATACCAGCAGCTATTTGCTTCATGAGAGCCTCTGTGGGAGCCTTCTGGCACATGGTGGTCTTCAACACTTGTGTGGATTCGCAAGCATGCGGGAGCTTTCTAAGTTCTGCAGCAATCTGGTTCCAGTAAATCTTTGGATTGTTTCTGAAAGCACGACAGGCTGATGGCTTGCCAGTGAATTTGCACCAGTAGGACATGCCTCGGCTTTTGCATTCAATTCTAAGTTTCACCTCCTCGTCCCCACTCATGCTCATTGTGCAAACATCTTTGGTTTTAGTCCGAAAATTGATTTCTTCACCATTGCTTCTTTTCTTTGGCTTCAGCTTGTGTCCCAATCCTCCCATGCCACAGATCAGTACGAGGAAGAGAAGAGCAAAACTCTTCATGGTGAGAGGAGCTGGCTGAGATCCTTGAGCAGCACGATCCGAAAAAGTGAAACCAGTAAGTAACTGGCTGCTCACAATTTAAAGGCTTGGTGCACAAAGAAGCCTCTTTCCAGCGAAATGTGGGATGCACATTCAAGGGTTTTTTTTATAAAAATAATAAATCACACTTCAGTAGGCATGTGCCCATAATTTATAGCCCAGGGGAGTGTCGAATAACCTGTGAGCTCCCAAGAAGGTAACAAGACAAATCTTGTAAATGCAGTTAAATACAGAACGATAGTTGTGTAACTGAGAAGCACATTCCTATCCAGGATGAACATGTCATATTTGATTTTTAACAGATATTTTCCATTCTCCAGCTGCTTTGTAGCTATCTTCATGCCAGAGCTTGTAAGACCATACTAAAGTAAAAAAAGATAAAAGTGCCAAAACAATCTACGCAGCTACATCTGGGTGATCACAAATGTGTCCTACTAATACAGGCTGATTTGTGGAACGGGTTTGCTGCGGATTTGTAGAGTCAGGATGCAGCTTCAGTACTTCACTTTGTCAGCACTCGACATGCAGTGCACACACACGGAAGAATCAACTCGACATTCTTTGAGCCATGAAAGATTTTTAGACTTGCAATATTTAAGCAAGATAAGGAATAAAGCTTTAGCAAAATTAAGTTATTATAGATCTAAACATAAACCAGATATTTGAAAGTTTTATCATCATTATCACACCATGGATTATTTTCTGCCAACAGAGCAAGACAACAGAACTAGCTTATCCTGGGTCTCCACAGCAGCAAACAGACCCCAGAGCACGTCAGACAGATATTTGTGCTTTATCACCTTTTCGTTTTTTTATTATATATTTTCCTGTTCATAATCAATGAGCTGTAAAAATGCCATAAAACAAAGGCAAGAGAACGGAAATATTTCAGTGTGGAATCCTGTGCTAGCAGTTCCTGCTGCAGCAACTAAAAGCAGAGCTAAGGAAAATCATGGCAAGTCCCTTGGCATTTAGGAGGTCATGAGGAAAAACCCCTGCAGCTGCATGCCACAGTACTTTTCTGGCTAGTAAGACCCCACTAGGCACTTCTTTTGCAGACACATATGCTATACACATCCTGACCCAAACAGCTTCTGGACGGGGTATCATATTATTTAGGTACACTTGAATAACTGTGGGGTGACAGAAACCCTGGGATTATGAACAGCCATACGTAATGGCACAGAATACCATTTTGTATATCTAGGCACTCAACAGGTATCGCTAAAGAAAATACCGAGGCAGAAACATTTGTTTAACACAGATGGTGAAGCAGAACAAAAAAAAAACAAAATTGCAAAAAATGCCTCTCTAATACTTGATGATAAACAGAGGCCCTAGCTGCTCTGGCACCCCAGCTAGTCTGAGAGCTGCCTGAAGATGAAGCCCCCCGGAACAGCCATTCTGGGTAGGCCAAACCTTGCTCTTCCAGTGAACGTGTCACGAAGTTCCTCATGACTAAACACCATCTGACCGACAGAACAACACTGTTTTCTTTTCATCCTCTCTGTAAGGCTATTTTAGTAACATTTTTAGTAGAGGCATCACTTCTAGGTTCTTGCCATTTGTTTCTCCTGATCGTCTCTTTCAAAGCACAGTGGTGTGGCTCTCCAGCGAAGTCTAAGGAGAAACGGTGATGGTACAAGCTTACTTAAGATTTACAATTCAATCTTCTGTTTTCTGGTGAATCTTCTCACCTGTCATCCAGGCAGACAGAAGTCTGCCATCCAACAGCAGACTTGTTGCCCGGCTCACACTTTGTTTCAAGGATTTCGAATCCCTACTACAAGCATTCAAAGACCTCCTATTATTTGTCAGACTAACTCATTATTTACTCATGGTTATGTACAACAGCACTGACAGTTCCTAGATTCGAAACTAAAGGCATTTGTCTCTCTTGTTAAATTGTTAGAGTTCAAAACCACTTAAAAATTGCTTTATACCAGTTTCAGACCTCTCTTTTAAAGCGTAATCATGCGAACAAATCAGACTACAAGGATAAGGACAAATACCAGAGCTTGGACTCAAGAGCTCTGGCATACTTATGTGTTACAGTTAATACATCACTGTCAACTGTTTGTCTCGCTCCCATCTGACATTTGTGTCTTCCGTCTGCCTGTGCTTCAGATGAAACAGCTCATGGACTGTTAAACCAGTGGAAAACAATTGTCCTTTTACAAGTCAAGCTGGGATGCCAGCAGTGAACTACAGGAGCTGAAGAACTGGCAAACGTTTAATTCCGCTGTCAGTGTGACAGAAACAACAGCGGCAAGTGGTAACACCTCGAGCCCTTGCAGGGTATGTGGATATCCTCCACAGCTCATTAGCTCAAATCTACCATCTCTGCATAAATCACATCCTTTGTGAAAGTCAGAAGCTCCCTCCCCGAGTCAATGTTCTTCCAGTCCTTCCTGCTCCAATTCGTGGCCTCTTATCTTGCTTAAGCTGAAGTCAACAATAAAAGCAAAACAAAGCAGAATTTTTAAATCAGGGTAAAAACATTCATTTTCATAAGATTTTAACCCTTCTGAGACAGGTCCACACAACAAAACAACTGAGAATAAAACATCAGGTAGTTAAGCAAGTTCTTTTTTATTTAAATGAACTGGGAACATTTTTCTCAAATTAAAAATAGAAACTTTTAAAAATCTGCAGTTCTGAACATTACATATACACATATGCTACATACTGTCAATAAGAAATATTTCCATTTACGACCTAAAAATGAAAAATTTAAGGTTATTCCAGATTAAAGACTGGTATCACTTTTCAGCATTTCTTTTTAATTATTTGAATGATTAACCCTACTTCAAGCCAATCAACCTTGTTGGAAGCAAAGTTAACAATACTGATATGTGAAGAGATCAGTATTTTAGATCAGTGTACCAAATTACTTCACCCGCTGTCATGTTTTACACTAGTAACAGATACTTTTGGCCTTGTTGATGAATTTCGCTGTTAACTAATTAAGCAACGCAACTGTATGCCTAAATTCAAGGCAATAACTCTAGTAGTACAAACATTAACTCCAATTGCTAAACACATTTGAATTTCAATATTGGAAACCGTATTTTGAAATTATTTAGCAAAAATAACATCACTGAAAGAGCCACAGCTTAACAGTGATTCTATTAAGGATATTACAGAAGTGAGTGTGAATGAGGAAAAGGGAGACAGAGAATGTAAAGCATTCTAAAAATCACCAATATGTGACATCTCTCATGCTCTTTTTGAGTACTACTGAACTCTAGAAAGCTTAGCTTTTTTGCTATATTATGCATTACGCACATTCCCAACCCTCCCACCCAAAGAGCTTCAAAACAAACTTCTCCAAAAAGTCCCTTTTATGTCTATACTACAAAAAACACTACATATTAAATATTAAATAATTAAAAAAATAGAGAGAAACCAAAACTGCAACTGAACTTTTCAGAGACACAAAGAGACACTGTGGATCCCATTACACTTCAAATTTAGTCCAAAGTCATCATTCAAGAGCACCGAACAGCAACACTGATCATGCTGGTAAATTCATTTGTGAAGAACATTATACAATCTTAAAATCTTAACTAAACACTTATAAGTTTAAGAAAAATGTATATACAAAAGTCTCTGTATACAAAATGTAGTTTTATGTAAACGTGTATGTACTGTATTTAACACAAATCAACAATTTAAAATAAGAACTTGACCAATTGTCAGAGGATTGCTAGGCAAAGGCTGTTAATCTAATTAATTTATATACTGTGATGTAAGGTATAAAGCCCAGTGTAAAAAAGTAAAAAACAAAACACATTTTAATTCAAGCCTTGAACAGTGGTATTTGAGAGGCAGTGCCCTGATGGCAAAATATTCTGTACAGTAGTTCATGGCATAACATTCAATAGTACATTTGGGATTTACAGTATGGGTGACACAAACCAAGTGGCTCAGGATTTGGAAGATGAACGCAAATGCCAATACACTTCGAAGAACAACGATATATTCCCGCAGAAGTATCTTGAGCCTCATTTATTTAGCCTGGAAATAATCACAAAAACAATTCAGGAAAATTTGATGAAGACAGATGTGTAAAGTAATCTCAGCAGAATGAAGGCATAGATTTTCATATGAACATCAATATGGTTCAATAATTTTTTTATTTTTAAACCTTACGGCACTCATGTTACAGAAAGCCTTCTTAAAAATAGTAAAGTAGTAATAGACCTAGAATTGACTTTAAAAACTTATTACTTACCCCTTCATGTTTCCAGTATGTGTTACCACTGTTCCACAGAGCTATACAGGAAAAAACACAAACCAAAACCATAATTTTTTTTTCCCACAAATGGAACAGAAATACTGTGTCTAACTAAAGGTGAGACAAGTTCAGTTGGTACAAACTGTTCTCAAACTTTTACCTATTTAATCAAAAACTTTTCAAACAAGAGGAAACAGATTAATGGTTTTCTTCATCAGCCTTTCTGGTTATCTTTGTTTTATGATAGAAATGCTTTGATTACCTATGCAACATCACTCCTTTGAGAACTTAATTCAGCCTCCAATTTTGCTCTCAAAAATGGTGGCTGCATTTGAGGTTCTTTGTATCTTCAACATTTATGTAAAAATACCTGTGTAAGATATCTACACAAATATAAAAATATACCTCATACAGATCTTACACTTGTATTTACATGTATTTATAAAGAAAGATATTTGCATCTCTTTGCAGCAAAATAATCCAGCTGATTTTGAAGGACAAAAAAACCCCTGTGGGATTCTTAACACCTGTAAAAGTACAGGTGTACAAAGATCTATATTCGAAGTCCTATCATTCAAAAATAAGAAAAAGCACGGATAGCATAAAAGGGAAGAGTTTGCTGAAATGCAAATGAAAACCAGGACTCTATTGCTATGGGAATCCCAGACTGAGAAATTCAAAGCATGTATCTCTCATAATTAGCAGTTTTTCAAATTATCTCAGCACATCAGAAGACAGCATTGCTTCAGACTGAATCCTTACATTTTATTATGGAAGGCCATTTTGAGTAACTTCACATTTAGGAAAAGGAAGTCAGGACTGAACTAGTGGGTGCTGTTTAAAAGATTATTTTATGTCAGTAATTTTTAGCATATTCAGGAACGCCGTATTAAACTATTCCTCAATCACTGAAACATCACAGAAGATAGGCTATGAATCTCAGAGCATTAACATTCGTATTAAAGATTCAAAAGGGACTTTTAAGACCTGAGCAATTATTAGTTTCCTCTTATGTAAAATATCTAAAGTCCTTAAAACTGAGCGTCCTTAGATACGCCAGTGGAGATTACTTTTGAATCAAACACCTCATAGGTTAATTTAGGGAGTGCCCTTCAGTTGCAGAACAGACCATGACAATCGTGATCACAAATACCACTAGGAAACATCATTATAAAGACCTCCCTCAGAAGGAAATGTGGAATCAAGATTTTGTCAGTAAATAATTATTGTAAAATACAGTTCTAACAAATAATAATATACAACTGATGCACCCATAAAATCTGGCAAGACTTCCTAACTTTGAGCTTTCTTGGATTTACCCATTACTGAAAGAATGGTGATATCTTACTTGTCTGCCAATACCTGTACTTTCAGTCATGAAGTTGCAAGTTAAAGCACAGTGAGCTACAGATTTCAATCATAAATTAGACCCTTCCTTTGGCAACTTGGATATTTTGCAAACTCAGATACTGAAGTTGTGGGACATCCTACGTTATCCCTATGGAAACTGAAAGCCTCACAACTAGCTAAGGTTTTTACAGCACAGAATTTGTAGAGACAGAAAAGAATTCAAATCTCCTTTTTAAATATAACTTGAATTTCTTGTTTTGTGATGTTACACTAGTTCTACCCATGCAGAAACACCCATTTTCACTGTTCATGTTTTCTGCATACCTTGGATCACCTGCCTTTTGCACAGGAAAAGCTCTTCTCCTCACCATCTAAAAAACTGTAACATAAGCACACCCTTTCTGGTGACAGCACAAATCAATGTGAACTGCTATGCTTATTTGTGGGGTCTCTACAGCTCCTCACTAGAATTTAGAAAGATCAGAAGAAAAAGCTGACTTTATAAAATTCAGATTTTGTGGTCCATGTGTTGGTCAGGGAAAAAAAAAATCTACAAGTTAATCAGAGTTTATAAAGATGCACCTGCTTCTGTCCTAGGTAATATATAGACACATTCATTACAGACCTCTGTATAAATGTAAAAATAAAATAACTCAGAAGTAAGAATGCATCCCAGCCTACCACTTTCAACTGCTATCACAGTATTTGTTAAGTTGCTGGAAATTACTACAATATCTGCTGTTATGTAAAGAATATTTGAGAACTATAGATCATACACCATTTGCTTTAATAAGCAGTCATGCAAAAACCCATAAATAATTAAGTGATCCACTTCAAAACACGCAGAAAATTGGACAGGTGATTAATACAGTAGATTAAATAAGGACACATGAAGGCATGCAGTTTCAGACTTGGTTTACCTTGTAAAAACAGGATTGTGTATACCATATAAATGCTCTTTATGATAACCATTATTACCATTTTCCGTACTGTAATAAAATAAATACACTAAGAAAGACCATGTTAACTATAAGATGCACTATGTACAGTATGGCTTCTAAGACATGTACATGGATGGTGGTATTATATGCAAAGATAAACTGTGTCTGTACAATAGAATATAACTTTTCCTTTGTAACATTCAGGAGTTATGGCATAATCATAATTTTACATTTTTACTATTTTTATATTATCCAAAAATTAATTAATTATTTTGCTATTCTCATTGAGTTGAATACTCTAATATAAAAGTCTGGTGAAACAAAACATGTTACCTCTTTTGCAGTAACCAGTTTCATTAAAAATATAAGACCTCCCACCTGAATAAAGTAATTTTAACAAATACCAACAAAAATGTCTAACATTTTCATGGGTATAGTTTCGACATTAAAAAACACAGGAGGAGTAATTAACTAGACACTAATAAGTGAGTAATTTTAGCTGTGCATGCCTGTAGCTGCTCTACTGACTTGTGAATGTGTAATGAAAAATGACCAGTGTGAAATTTGAGAAATGCAGTGCATAGGCCAACTGAACAATGAGCAAAACAAAGAGTAGAAAAGAAAACAGTAAAAACAACACTGATGGGAAAATACGTAAGAACAGTTATCATAAAGTAAAATGCCAAGTCCCTGAGACAGAGGAACTGCAATTGAAAAAGGAAAGACTGGTTAGGACAGTCTATGACAGTAAGAAAGCAGATAATTCATTCAAGGAGATTACAAAGCAGGCACACTTCACCTTAACAGGTTATTTAGCAAAGCTAATCACTTGCACATTTGGAAGATATTTATATAAATGCTATAGATGAAGCTCTGAAGACCTCATTCTGAAATAAGTTTCTCAAAGTCAGAGCTGGCAATATCTGCACAGAGTCATGGCAAGTCAAGGCAACCAGAGCCCACCTGCATGAAGCACTTTGCAGGCACCAACCCAAACCTGCAGTATTTCACAAGAACGTGCAGTTCTAATTGGACAGCACAGAAGGTTTAAGCATTACAGTGCCTTCATGTGAAACACTAGAAGAACATTTCAATCCACTTGCCGCTTAGCTTATTTAGGAGTATATACTTACTCATCATATACATCCTCTGTATCCATTCTCCGATAGTATTTGGAGAGTTTTACAGCAAAAATTATGGCAGGAATTAAAAATATTGAGGAGCCTCCCAAACCAAACCAGAAGGTATTCTAAAACAAAGTGAAATCCAGGAAAAAAAGATCAGAGAGAAAAATTACCAGAAAAGAACTGAATCCTTGCTTGATACTCTAAGCATTGTTCCTGGAACAACACAGTAGAAATCAGTGGCATTGGTCTTTTGGACTACCTGACCCTCCTTATGCTAATGTGGAACCGGGCATGTTAAGCATTCTCCACCATCAATGAGAACGTAAGTAAGAACACCACTGGCTTACAAATGTAACCAAACAGCAATACGTCCAAAGTTGCTCAAAGCTACACGGCCACAGCACTCTAAGAAGTTATTTCAACGTAGTCAGCCTTGGGCTAGAAAGGAATTTTGTGTCTTGGTACTGATTTACTAGCCACATTATTTCTTTTTCCTTTCTTGATATTTTGAAGTAGTTGTCTTTCTTGTGGTTCTTGTAAAAAATCCGAGTTTCCAACACTTTCTCGAGGTACTTTTTAACTTGCTAACTGCAGCCTGTTTGTGTAACTAATTTCATTATCACACAGCTGAACTGAGTTATCACCAGATGTTCAAATGATGATTTTTCAAATCTGATTTGTATTGGCTGGAGGCATTTTGACTTACAAGTGACTCAGCTAAGTTCTATCACCAGGAAAATTGTGGTCCATCTACCACCAGATGGTTAGTCGCTGCATAAACAAGAACAGAAGCTCTGCAACTCATAATCAATGAGTACAATATGATTCTGGCAGGTTAGGAAACTTCATGGTTAATCATTATCAGCCTTAGAGTGCTTTGGATTTGATTGATTATATGCATTTACCGTTGGTATGATTAGCATCTGGCTAAAAGTGACATAAAGCTAAATAATAGCTAGATGTTTTAGGTGATTTCCAAGCATATGGTTTCTTACTCTATTTTTAAGACGTGCTGTTCTCTTTCCAAACACTTTTGTAAGATGAAAAAGCCAATATAGCCCCTACCTTAATTCTACCATTCATGCTCAAAGTCTCCACTGTAGAGGAACAAATCAAAACCGTCTGCTACAAGTCAAGTGATAAAAAGTCCCTTTACCTCATTCAAGTTTTCTAAATTCCAGGAAGGATACTGGAGAAAGTTTTTCCCTGGTATTGCTCACTCGCTTCCTGCCACTAACTCCATCCCCTTAAGTTAGAAATGCTTACAGCTGGAACTTCAGATCCTTATGCTTTTCCACTTCAAGGTGGTTCAGAATCAAGCAATCAATCTGAAGTCCACCCTTTCCAGAATTTTTATTCCCAGCCAGTACTACTGTATTTACTTTGCAATTCAAGTTGGAAGAAATCTAGCAAAAACAGTTAATTTTACAGAATTCTTGCTAATAGAAGCCTAAGTTTAATGGAAACTTAAAAAAAATCCAGCACTGGTTTGGCTTTAGACTTGATTTAGATCAGAACATTTTTTCCTTGAATAACTTTGGATATAATACTTTATTAACGTACTTCAGAATAGTCTAGCCAGAATAATTAAATGCAGATTTATGTTCAAAGAATTTCCCACTTGATGCCCCAATTTTGAGTAACAGAAAACATTTCTTACCACAGAATCAGTTATATAGCTGCATAAAAAAATATCTACTGCTGTATCTATCACATTGGCAATAGGTTTGCATGCTGCTACCTCCATGGCAATCTGAAAGGCAGGTTAAAAAAAAATTGTTTGAAGTTATCTAACAGAATAAAATAAGAATCTCAAAACTTGCTTACAGTTACAGATATTGTTTACCAAATTGTTATCTCTCACTCTATCCAAATTCAAAATAAATTCCAGTGGGATATGCTATCAACTGAACATACACATCTTTAAAACATCAGCTTACTTTCTCAAAGGCTGCAGCTGAAAAAAAAATACACCAAGATGCTAATGACATCAATCTGAACTAAGCAAGGTCAGGCTCAGTGCAATATTTGCACAAATGGTAGACTTCAAGCTAGCCGTGGAAAAATGATACTATGCTAAATTTGCATTTTATTCCAGTCAACACAACTTATCATTTCTATTCTACTTCAAACACAACAAAACTATTTATAGATGTTTTCCTCTCAGTAATAAGTACAAATATCTTACACTCTGCAACTATAAAACATACTGTTCATGTAACATTTTTATTATCATTATTATTATTAATTAGCACTTTTTTTTTAAAAAAAATGTAGCACCTTACCGACTCTTTGACCCACTCAACGTATTGCTCAAAGTAGCCCACTATGGTATCCATGTACTTTTTTGTCTCCTACGAACAGACAAAAGTAAGTGAACCTCTATCTCCATGACATCATAAATGAACGTACGTTAAACAAATAAAGCTTACCTGGACAATAACTAGAGAAGCGTTGTTATTTATGAGAAGCTGAGCAGCATTAACAGCGCTAATGACATTTTTCACCTTAACCTGGAGAGGAAGAGACGGCGTTTAATATAAATAAATCCCTTTCAGGCTGTTACAATGGCTCTGCAGCCATTGTCAGTAACCTATTCTCTTGATAAACCAACATCACTGTCCTGTCAAAACCTGCAATTCCAGACAGAACAGGAGCCTGTCTCAGGATTCATGATCATCTAACAAAATTCTCCCACTACTGAAAAAGGAAGGTATCAGTGGTTACAAACAGTATCTTTTCCTGGAACCTATGTAATTTATACACCAGACCCGTTTTCTCTTCTATTCTCTTTCCTTTCCTTAAGTGTAGAGATACTTTCACCAGTGTTTGTATATACACTACAGACACACACAGTGCACAGGAAGAAAACAGTGGGCCATACATTATCACAGCTCCTGATTACCAGCTAGAATACGCTGCTAATCAATATCCAAAAGGATTGAAACACTTCTTCAGTACATGTACAGCTCAATCAAGTCTCTCAGAGAACACACACAAAGGATAATGTACACACAGCCTGAAACTGCAGATGTTTGACACTCAAGTGCTAGGGATTCTTGCTACCAGAGCCAAGGCAGGCTGGTGGTGACAGCAAGCTTCGCTGCCAGAAAAGTAACCGTCCTGTTGATCATTCTCCCGAGTCCGGCAGAGCATGAAGGCAGCTCTGGTCTCACTGTGGTGCAGGCACTAGCTGCTGCTCAGAGGGGAACGTGGGCTGCCCTGGGGAAGCCTCTGTACAGGTCCAGGCTCCCACAGCGGGGCTGATGCTGCAGGAGCAGGAAGGTAATGAGTGCAATGCTAAAGAAACAGGCCTCAGTGGGAGCTGGACATCACACAAGAGGTGGTTATGGATGTGAATCACAAAGCCTTCTTTTTCTCAGTTGTATTTTTATGTTTTGTTTCTTGGCTGTGCACCTCTCCAAGTTTTGCAATCAAGGATTCTAGAAAGAACAGCTACATTTTTAGGAACATGAATAACACAATATATGGAACTGTATTGAAGTCTTTTTTATCACGTGACAATTAAGTTTACAACTCATATTTCAGAAAATATCCCAAACATTTTTTCTTTGTTTTTTTTT
>Ga0181612_149056_pt1 | contig 12573 bp, 10 predicted proteins | sample HoacroProtozoa21_FD_119630 | JGI IMG/M metagenome (GOLD analysis project Ga0181612, IMG submission 119630) | Hoatzin crop microbial communities from Cojedes, Venezuel. Combined Assembly of Gp0051906, Gp0051904, Gp0051908 | reverse complement strand
CCAGAGCCTAAGGACCACACATGGGTTTTCCCTCCTCTTCGTCATGCTGCCAGGCATGCTTTCGGATAACGGCAGGCAGTTCTTGTGGATGAATGCGGAGAGGTTCCAAATGGGCAAACACGCATCAGACATCTGGACAGTTTTTGCTGCAAAGTATTTTCCGTCAGGCTTCCCTCCAGATATCGCCATGAAAGGACCAACTCACACCACCCTGTCAGAGATTTTGTCCAGCCTCTGACTTCAGTGGGAGTTTTATATGAGTAAAGCTCAAATAGGAGCCTGTCAGTTTACCTCACCATTTATAATGTTCCTGGTGGAACCCAGGGCTGCAGTTTTCATTTTGTCCCTGGCGAAAAGTAGCCTAGAGGGCAATGGAGAACTGTGCCTTCGTGCACATCACTCTGGTGGTGGGCCTCAGCTTTCGCTTGCCTGGACCCTTGCTAGGTGCGAGAAAATAACTTACTTGTCTCCATCCTTTGCTGGTAACAGGGCTTCACCTGGAGTAGCAGATTCTGAAAGCTGGCCTATGAAGGACCAACTTGCAGCTGGGTGCCCACTCCTGACTCCAAGCAGCCACCATCCTCTTGAGGTAAATAACAACCTCTGGTCAGCTGCTGACCTCTCTTGAACCAGTGACCCAGGGGCGAATGCTCCTTCGGCTCCTGGCAGCTCCCTCGAGCCAGCCCAGCTCCTGTCCTCCTGCAGGGCTTGAAGCTGAACCGTGTGGTACCAAGGCAGGTCTCCAGTTAAAAATGAAAACACACGTTAGCAAAGAGGACAGAAACAGGCTAAAATTGGAAGTGACCATTTCATGTTTGATGTTATTCAGAGAAGCCTGTTCTTCATTTAGGACATTAATAGTTGTAACAGAAGCTGTAATATTTCAACAACAGTGGTGATTAGCAGCAAAGAGGCAGCTAATCTCCATCTAAAAAGAGCTAACTAGCCCGTCCTTTAGCCCCCACCACACCGTCACATTTAAATACCATGAATATTCACTGCTTGGCACCCAGCTGGCAGCTGAGCTGTTTTGACACAAAAAACCTTCAAACTCAAAGAGTTTTTAATCAGTCTGCAAGAGAGAGAAGAAGAAAGTGAGAGAAAGAAATAGGAACAGAGAAAATTAATCAAGGAGTTCAACGGAGAGGGGGGGTACTGAATCCAGTTAACCCCTTCCCGGCTCTGCAGCCACAAGCGTTGCCTCTCTGCAGCTCTACAGCCCTCTCCCAGGCTGCAGGATGGAGAAGGCACACCCCATCCCTCCTGGACGCCCCTTTCCTCCTGGGTGCTCCATCCCGTCCTGGAACCCCATGCCCTCAGGCATCCCATCCCACCTGACTGCCCGTTCACCAGCTGCCTTGTTTCCTCCAGCTGCCCCATTCCCCCTGGCTGCTCATCCCACCTTGGTGCCCCTTGCCCAGGCAGCCCATCCCACCCACCTTCCCATACTTAGAATGCATCTCCTCCTGCTGCCTTTGCTTGTTTCCTAGTGCAGGGCTTTTTTACTCTCACCCTTGGCTGTGTTTGTGACTGGCTGCCAATATGCTTCTATTACAGGCAGCACAGTTTCACTCACAATATGTGATGTGCTTTAGAGCAGACAGTCTTTCCCTGCAATGAGTTTTCATCTCAGAAAGAAGTTTGGCAATGTTAACAGTTTCCCTCTCCAATATCCTTATTGGAGTCATCTACAGCCCACACAAACCCCTTTGCTTCAGTTTTTGCAGCAGGATGAACCATGCAGCTGCAAGCACAGAAAATCTTGCCTTGTTCTAGAAGAAAAAACCCCACAATACTCTGAAGGCCCAAGTTACACCAGCACTGCATGTCTGGGAACTGACAGATCACCCAGCAGTCTCCATTTAACCTGGATCAGTCCTGTACACAAACTGCATTTCTGTCAAAGTAGCCTGGACACACAACACAGAGTTTATGCAACTTGATGCTGTTATGTCAGCTTTGGGCTGGTTGTGGTGGACAATTTATACCCGATTTGGTAGGGAAGCAGGGTGGCATAGGCAGACTGTATCTGGTCTACCGCAACTCCTTGCCATATAAAACTGACATGTCTGCATTTTCTAAATGCATTTAACTCAGTGGAGTGAGTTTATGCTGGATCCATGCTTCATGTCATATGGCTGTGACATTTTTGATCTAATACCAGGGACCACAAAGTCAGACTTTTCTTATAATGAAACCTCAGCCTAAGTCTCAAAACTTTGTGTCCCAGATGGCAGACCTCCATCACATGTGGGGAGTCTATACTTGCACCTCAGCTGGCTGCTTGTTCCAAGGCACGGCGGGGGCTTTTCTAACCTACTGTGTCTTCAGTGAGTCTGTCATACATTTAAATTACGCATAAGGTTGTCTCCTCTACCTTCAGGGTCCTTAACACTGAGATGCACCTCAAAAGCCAATATCCTCATTCCCTTAAGGAAAACCCATGCAGAAGTGAAGTATAGAAGCCTGGGACTGATTTAGGCAGATTATTGTGGCCACTGCAAAGTATATTAGTATGCAGGAAGGGTCTAAATGAAGTGCTATTCTGCAGACCTTCAGAGGCAGGCCAGTGCTGAAGGGAGGCATTGCAGAAGGAAATGAGAAGGCAGTTGCTGGAAATACAGGCCAGTGAGGAAAATAAGCAGCTAGCACTGGAGGAGCAGCGGGTTGCTGTGTGCTATTGGCAGTGTAACAGAAGATCTTGTGGGTGAATAAAAAAGAGCAGGGTCAGAGAGCAGCTTGAATGCCCTGTTCCATGGTGTGATGGAAAGAGTGCCACAGCGGAGGGATGTGGTGGCAATGCTGCATGAGTCAGATCTGCACTACTCTGATCTGTCTGTACTGGAGGTGGAGCATTATAGATGTCAGGGAAAGACCACAAGGAGAAATTAATGTAACCAAGATGGGAGATGACAGTTTGGGAACAGGTTTTTCCTGTGTGGGTTCCCCAAATCTGAAGCTAGTGTAAGATTTATTAGGAGTTACTGAAGCTGTGGTGACTTTTACCAAATACAATGTGGAACTCCTTTGGGAGGAAGAAGTAGAAAGATTTGGGTCCCACAATTCATTAGTACTCTCAAGATCTTCTGATGCTCTCCAGACTCAGAGATCTCACCAAGCACTTTAAAATTTACAAGCATGCACAAAATAGCTAAATGTTCTTTGTAATCTATTCCCAGGCAGCAGCCAAAGTGGCTTTCACATAGATTGGTACTTACTCTATTCAAGCTAATAATTATTTTGAATGGAGTCCTCCCCATGAAGCATGCCTGGAGTGGCATCAAACGCTATGGGCTGTGGGAGGCACATCCATCAGCTGTACTCCAGGATGTATTCTGGAAAGGCTCACAGCTGGATAGGAGGATCCATTTCCATTACTTCAATGATAAAATAGCATGCGCTTTTCTTCAGTCTCTTCTTGCCAACATCTGGCCACTACTTACAACGAATTTGTGCAGTTGCTATGAACTGCATCTGAGCGTGCTTCCTTCACCTGTGGAAAAATGTGGGAATCTAGTAATCCAGTACAAAAACAAGGCGTTTCAGCTAATACATATCTCAAAGACCCTGAGGACATGGATTCGGAATGTTTTAGAGGAGGTAGATCAAAAGTATTTTACTCAACATTCACCTACAGTTTTCTGTTACCTGACTCCATCATATTTATGTATGGTTAACGGGTTCTGTATTAGGTAAGGAAAATCCAGGCTGAGCAGCAGGTAGCAGAGATGTGGAACCTCACTCACCTGAGTCTGCCCTCTTCCCAGCCTGTCACGAGGGGAACCCGGTGCTGCTGTGGTGGTGCTTTTGGGGTGGGGGGCTCAGATAAGACATAAAACAGAAGCTATGGCCATCTGTGGTCATTAAAATTCCATGACGCCTTTTGGTACTGCAGCAGTTGGTGCTAAAACTAGCCTACTTGCAATATAAGGCAGACAAGCCTCGTGCAGCCCGACAAGAGGCTGGCTTGTGAGGTATGCCGGGTCACTAATGGCAGAGCCAGGAGCAGAGTAGCTGCATCCCTGTGACCAGAAAACATGCTGAGAAGTAAAGAGCTAAGTGTGGAGCGTGCAGTATGCTAACAACACGGCTCTGTTGTTCCTGTGACCAGATTTACTCTTACTTGGTGGTGCTGGATGGTGGCACATACATAGACAAGTCTATCTGCAGGAAATTGTGTCATAGAATAGTTTGGGTTGGAAGGGACTTTTAAAGGTCATCTAGTCCAATCCCACCAAAACATTTTTTTTAAATTTTTGGGATCCTGAGGATCCTCGCAACAAGCTGCACTGCGAGATGTAGCCTGACACTCCAAGGCTATTCTGTGAAATATGAAAGGTCTCAAGCTCTTGTTGTAGGTTGGATCACATCTCTGCGGAGAAATCTAAACCTGGGGAGAAAGTAAAGGCCCTACAGAAAATAAAGTCTAAACCACCACCTAGAGGGGTAGAAAGGGTTGGTGGTGTTGGGGACTTTACTGACTGACACTTTACAGACCCTGTCCTCAGCACTTGCTCTCATCCCTGAGTTGCCCTGCTGTGCAGTGACCCAGAGCAGGAACCCATGCAGCTGAAAAATAAACATTTTTTTTTCCCTCGGGTTGTTTTTTATTTGGATCAGTTCTCTGGTCTCATTCGCCATGTGCTACACAGACAGCATGCTGGCATTGCTGATGGTGCAGAGTCTGGGTGGGGAAGCAAGGGGGAGTTGGAGGGGAGCAGGATTACTTAAACTGATGTAAGCAGCCCTGTTGTCAAAAAGGCAACCACAGCTGATACCAGAGCCTGCCTGGAGTGCTCTGTGGGGTCAGGGCTGGCCTGCAGTTTGCACAGAAGGGGGGAGGGGGATAAATGCCTCTCTCAAAAAAGCTGCAGAAATTCTTGAGTAATCAGGACAAATCATCACAAAATGCTGCTACTGGTACTCTGTAGTTGATGCATGAAGGATGCTGGAACCTTGTGAAACTTGCTGGTGTGGCATCCTGATACTGAAAAACGACAGCAGCACTTCATGTCCTACTTCCTTCCTGTCTATCCCAGCTCTCTTGCAGAAGCATTTCTTCTCTAGCCTTCTCTGGGAGAGAAAAAAATAATTTGGCAATTCCCTGGCTCCTTCCTTGGCCACCTTTTCTGTCAATGGCTGCTGTATTTCATCTCTCTGTGCTGCTGCTTCCCAGGCAGCATGTGATCCTCTGCAGTACGCTCAGGCTTCTATAAGGAATGGGTTAACACTATAAAATAGTATTTTTATGGAACCTCTTGGCAACGCAGAAAACTTTCCCATTGCCAGGGTGTTCTTTTTATTCAACAATTTGTTCCCAGAAGGCAACCCATTTAACCGGATTTTCTCTATTAAGTGGCTTCAGCTGCGTTTGTTGTTTTTTGAGCTTATGTGGTGTGTTGTAAACTGCAAACCAGTGTCCTACAGTACATTTGTCTGAGGGAAGTGAAGTGTGCACTGCTGTGATTCTGCCTGCTGTGGGAGCTTCTTGAAAGCCAGATGTCACATTCAAAGAGTAATCTGTGTTTACAAACACATGGCCACACATACTCATCACTTTCAACAGCCACCAAACTAAAATTCAAATCCTGCAGTTTTGCTTCTCTACCCACCCGCCCTGCACCCAGCCAGAGCAAGAGAAGAAAGTTTCCTAAACTTGAATGGGATCATCTCTTTTATTGAGATGAGGAAAAAAGACATTACTGTTTGCAGAGGGCTGAATTTAGCTTCCCAACTGGGGCCTCTCATCCTCATCTGTAAATTCTTGAAGACAGAAAAACACCAACTGCTAGCAAGATAATCCAATTTCCCTTCTCTTGCATTCTGAGGAAGATTGCCTACCCTACCCCCCACACCATGCCAGGTTTCAGTCTGGGAAGAAATTCTCTGGACCACTATACCCCCGGCAAGATCCGTATCAAAGCTTCAGCCCCCCAGGGTTCATTAGAAGGCATTTATTTCTGCATATTCCAGGGGGCAGGGGGCGGAGGAGGCAGATAACTATTCACCATGCAAATAGGCTGCCCTTACTTTCAACCCTTCCTTCAAACTGGGAGACATTAAAAAAACATGAGCTCTTCTAAAATAATAAATACGTTAAATCTGCTGGATGTTAAATTGCTGGTGCCTCCAGAAAAGTGCCCTGGCACCATTTGATGGGAAAAGCCAGTGAAGTCTGTTAACTCTGCTCTTGTCCTTGCTCCTTGAAAAGCTGTTAAAAGTTTAGTCAAGTGGGCTGAAACCGTATTAGAGCACTTGACTGGTTTAAGAAAGATTGTTAGCAGGTAGTTTTGTAAAACAGGACTAAGATACTTCAAGGGACGAGGGAAAATCAACCCGATTCTCTCTGCAAATTTGAAGTGCTAGTCTGTGATTTACTAATGGGGAGCAGTGAGTTACTAAGCTCATCACAACGCAGCATCCTGCTCCCCTAGTCCAGAGGGAGCCAGCTATTAATAAATCAGAACCCAGTGCTAAACTACAGGGATAAAAGGATCTACATTAATATGAAAATATTAATATCTGGAAGAGCAGATTATCATCTAAATTCATTAGAACAAGATAGCAGCATTGTTTAGAAGAAATGGCTTGCTTCAAATCTCATTAGAGCTGTAATCATACTAGCAACGGAAGATATCTTCCGACCCCTGCAAGCACTTTGGATGCTTGGTAAATGTGGTGGTCATGCTGGGGGTTTCAAACATCTGCCCAAAGCTTGCCTTTCCTCTGCAGTGTCAGCCGGAGGGCCCGCCTGAAGGAAAAAGAGACCGCAGGTACAACTGAAGAGGATGATAGGGCTGTTCCTTCTGAAGGGTGTGCCGCTCACGGAAGCGCTGTGCTGAAAATGGGCATTGCCTAGAGACACCCGTGACTGGGGATGAATTTCTCTGCTCCATGTCCCTCCAAAACTTTATCCAGAGCCACAGAGGAGGTGAGTGGAAATCTGTGAGACAGGCTACACCCTCCCTCCCTTGCTCATGCAAACTGAAGGGAACTTCACGTAGCAGTGCCTGCTGTAAAGGGGCAGAACAAGAGGAGGTTGTATTCAGGAGCTGTATCCTCCCAGGCCAGGGTCCCAGGGCAGCTCCTTCAGGGACACCTGCACAGTTGCCTCAGGCACTATCTGACGTGGAGTGGCTGGCCCTCACTGCTCACAGCATGCTTCCCTTCAGGCCTGGCCATTTTTTCCTCACTTGTACTAAGTCATGCAGAATCTGCCCCAGTAGGGCTGTGGTGCAGCCTGGTGCATTCAGGCAGCTCCCTGAAAACACAGGGACAGCTAGTGGCCTGTCTGCCTTCGTTCTTCAAGCCCAGACAATAACGGTGCCTTCTCTGCCAGCTGGGCAGCTGCTTTTCTGCGTTTCTCTCTATCACCTTCAAAGAGTTTATGGTTCTCAGGTTGCCTCCTCACTCAGCCCCCTAGGCAGCCTTGTCACTCTGCTTGTGGGAGCCTCAAATGTGGCCCCAAGCTTGTGACCTCACAGCTATGTCCAAGCTTGTCTCCTGGCTCTTTCTGCGCAGGATCCCCAGTGGGATGGTCAGCAGGCCTGCTCCTAGGTCTCTTGCAGACTGTCTTCTTTCAACAGAATTAAATCTTTCAGGTCTGTGTCTAGCTGAATGGCTTCTGAGAGGGTTTTGTGTACAAAACAGACATATAATCACGTGAGCACCTACTATATAATCACTTCAGCACCTACCCAGCGAAGCATGATGCAGTTTGTCTTGCAGCCTTTCACCAACTGCACGATGCAGGTTCGTGCAGCTTAGCCCACAGCTCACCAACATCGGCACAGTGACTACTTGCCTAAGAGGAGACCTGTGCAACAGTATTGCATTTAGCTCACAAGAATTGATCCCAGACTTCATCATGGGGATAGTTGGCCTTGGCAGTACTGTCACACACTGATAAACTCAAGAACCCTGTTCATTGGCATAAAATCTTTTCATCCTTTTTATTTTAAGTCCAGTCAAAATATCAAATGGCCTGAGATTTCACTAGCAGAGAAGGTTCTGCAAAGAATACGCAACAGCCATTCCTGATGAGAAGGTTGACGCCAAAGTCAGGCTGTGTTGCTCAGAGCTGTTATTTCCCTTTGGCACCTGTGGCACTTCCAGGCTTAGTTACCAAACTGAACTTTCCAGGATATCCTTCAGGGAAGTGCCCAGTCAGGCCAGCGATCTAGCTCATGCTCACTTCATCACAGACCCAGGAAGACCTTTATATCATAAATAGAGATGTCACAAACAAGTTATGGCCCAACTGCCTAGGAGAGGCTGGCGAGTAGAGTTTAATCTACTCAAGATATGAAAGGACCTTGCGTAACACATGGTTTTGGTTTTCAGAAATATTGAGACTATTCTTTGCATTAATGATAAAGTCAATTAAACATGCCCCGTTTTCCTACATAATGCCCCTCTGGAGTTTCACTGGGAGCAAAGCGGATCTGGCATTTAAACTAAAGAAATCCCTGTTTAGTGTGTGGGAGTCTCTGGAGAGGCCACAGATCTGCACAGCAGCTGTGAAATACAGCATCTCCTCTGTCGCTTATCAGAAATCTATGCTTCTCCTGGGAAAATTTTGCCCAAAGGATTCAGCCCTTGCCAAATTTTCAACTGGATTTTGTTTGTTTATTTTAAATTTCTTTTTACACATCTGAAACCAACAAACTTTGAAAATGCCCTAAATCTATCAACTTGAGTTACTCCCTTAAAATAATAAAAAAATTAATTCCTTCAGGCTGCCAACTTCTATTTCAAAATTTAGTCTAAAATGGATTTAAAAGACAGAAACTCTAAACCCGGAAAAAATGGAGTTTAATTGAAAAGAATCAATGTTTTTCTTTTCTCCTGTGGTATTGCACCAGTTCATGGCATCCAGGTGTCTGCAATCATAAAGAAGCGCCCAAAGTGAAGCCTCAAAAAAGTGCACTCCCCAAGGACCCCCAGTCTTCTGGATAAGACTCTCATCGAACTCTAGAGGTGTTAGATGGAGATCTTGTAGTATATGTCAACAATACATATGTTTGTCCTGGAAATAGCTTCAACTGCATATTTTGAATGAAATTTCTTTACTTTGGAGAGAGCTAATGGTCAGATATCTGTAGGTATTGGTCCCATGTCATCATCTGGGATCCTGCTGAATGGTGGTAACATACAGAGGTGTCCAATGTAATGTACGGCCAAGATTGGAGAATCCCAAGTTTCTGCCTGTTTCTGGTGGCTGTCCAGGGAATATGGTGTTCACTGAGGAGGACAGTAGAAGCGATCAACCCTCTAACGAAAAGTGGATTCTGATGTTTGTGTCTGTATCCAAGCTGTTGCAGCTTAGCTATTGTCTTTGAAGAGCTTTGCTACCTGTCTCATTACCCTGGAAAAGACTCTGGGATGTTAAACAGAGAACAATCAATCACACTATCAGCAAATAACCCTCTAGGAGATAAATACAATAAAAGAGTTATACTTATCTTAGCAGATGTTGATATAATCTCAAATTCAGAGGTTACTGCATCTGAAGACCTTTTCTGGAACTATTTGGTGAATATGCATGTGATGGGGTAAATGGGTGGAATATGATTTAGGTTTAAAAGATCTGGCTCTGTAACAGTGTATATCTCTAAAAAATATATTTCATCTTATGACCAGCTGGATGAATATCTGGCTATGATACAGCAGCATCATGGTACTGTACGTCATGAAGACAATGCTAAATACTGACCCTGGCTCCAGCTAGAAGACTTAGGAAGTCGTGACATGCTGTTCAAGGCCAGCTTGCTGTAGAGGAAAGCAAAATTCAGGGCTGGATCCAGACCCAGAGTCCCTGTTCTCCTGCTGCTGGGAACACTAGTTTTGCCCTACTTGTTTGACTAGGACTGATTTGGTTTTCTTCCAGACTGGTTGTACTTTGCCTCATTATAAACTTCACCATGTACTGTCCTTTCCCCTGCCTTATCGCCCTGTCTCTTTCAAGGGCAACACTGGAATGCAAGAGGGGTGCTTCTGCTGGGAACTGTTCCGAGGTGAGAGGACAGGCAAAAACGACCCTTCCTCCTGCTTGGTGTTTCAAACAGCTTCCGCCAGCGGGGAGGGGATGTGTTGAGAACATGAGAGGAAACACTGAAAAGGGAGAAAAGGCACAAAAAGGGAGGGAAAAAAAGTACAGCAGGGAAGCTCAAGACAAACTTCAAGTTGTGGATTATTTCTCACCCAGGCTCTAATTAGGAAGCCTCTTATGGGACTGTGAAACTGTCAGGCTGCCAAATGTCAGCATGTTTGTCAGACATCAAGCAAGCCTCCCATCAGCAGCAGCTACAGTTTGGTGGCATGATCCTCTTGGGTCCTTCCAGTGTGTGTGGCTCACACTCAGCACTGGCATCTCCAGGGGCTTCAAGGCGCAGTGGAGGACTTTTCCTTCTCCCTTACGAATCCAACAATAAATCTTTTCCTGGGATCTGCGATCTGGCCCCTTCACCCTGGTCCTGCGCAGAGAGGGTTAACCGTAGGGTGCAGAGCCACTTCACCAGTATGTGACTCAGATTCCCAGGGAAATCCCCAGTTTATCTGATGGAGCCTGTTAGTCTGCTAATTGAATAAGCTCCTATTAAAAGTGCAATGTTCTTTAATGACTGCTAACAAAGGGCCAGATTCTGATCTGATCTTTTTGCTTGGGATCACTTTTGCTGATGGTCCGGCCCTGCCCCTGATTGCAAGCTTGCGGGAGGAAGGCAGCCGCCTCCCCAGCTCCACGGACCTCTGCAGAACCCGGCTTCCAGAGCAGACACCGAAACATCAGCTCTAGGGCTTTCCTGGTGCAAGTGAGATACCAAGTGGACATCAAAAATTCTGTTTTAATGAGCCAAGACTTCCATGAAGTGTAATAGGCAGGAAGCTTTTAACGGAGATCTTTAGGAAGAGGGAGAAGACTGCAGTGCAGTCACCAGAGGAAAGCATTTTTTGGGAGACTATGAAGGGCTCCAAGTAACATAGCTACTGCAAATATCTAATACATGATCCAAGCAGTGCTCTGGGTAATTAACTTTCCCAGTGTTGAAATCACGTTGATTTGTTGATTCTGCATATGAGATGTTGTCTGTGTCTGCACAGGAAAAATGCTGTGTATGCCTCTGCATATGCACATTCAAACCTTAATTTTAATTAAAATTACGTACATTATATCTGTATCTCTACGGGAATTGACTTTGAGAAGGTATTTGCCTAGTAGTAAAGGAAAAAAATGTGGTTAGCATTTAAAGTGAACTTAGTTGGGTTCCAGGGTACTTCCAACAGGGAGCTTAACAGCTCTGATTTCAGCCAGGCCCCGGCCACCCCAGGACAGGGTTGAGCTCTCTGGCATGACCCTGTGACCCCATTTGCCTTCCTTGTCTCACCTGAAACTCCCAGTGTGTTTCCCAAGCCTATGTGACATCAGAGGCATGAAAAGTTTTCTATTACAATTATAAGGAGAATTTTTTTTCTGTTTTCTTGCTAGCCAGGAGTGACGTCTGGTCACCTTCACCCCATGTGTTGCCACACCCACTCAGTTCCTCTGTGGGTCCTTTTATTCATCTAGGAAAGTTTCTGTTAAAATGCAGGAGCTTCTTCTAGAAGGTCGCATGTATTCACACTAGCACTGAGCTGCTGCTTTAAAAGTTTCATAAGCAATCCATAAGTGGTGGTTTTTTTCCCCACAATAACAATAGCGAAGTGTCAAGAATCTCAAGCTTCTGTTATGAGACTCTGAAACCCCTTTCTCAGCCTGTTTTCTATTCCCTACTCCCGAGTTGTCAGATGCTGTGACATGGCTCCATCACACCACGACGAGCAGTCCCAACAAACAGAAAATGATTTCCAACGGGCAAACATGCTGTTTACTCTCCAGAAAAATTGCCCTTTCCCATCTGACAGCTGATCAAGGGATCTCCTGCTGCTGTCAGCATGAAGAAGTGTTTAAACATAGGGATGGAAGTTTAAACATTTTCTCATTATCACAGAATAAAAAAAAAATTGAAGAATAATAAAAAATAAAGGCATTGAGACTCTCCGACCACCTGCTGTGTCAGTAATGAAGCGGTGTCACATGACCAACTGGCGAGGACTTTTATCTCTGCCCCAGTATCATTACTGAAGTGACACCTGTCACATGACCTGCATCAGGGCTTTCATCTGGGCTCCCCAAATGCAGTTCTGGCTTGCGAAAGGGATTTTCCTGGTGCTTTTCTCCCCCCTTTAAAGAGCATTGCCCGCTTGCGCCATTACAGACAGGGGTTTGCAAATATTAAAGCCCTTGGATTTTTTCTTGGGAATATGTAATTTGGCCAACAAACTTGCTCTGGCCTGAAGTGAAACAGAGAATCTTAGCCTGGGGAAGAAGTTATTTCATTTACTTCAAGGTGTTTTTAAAGCAAATATTTAAGTCTGCTGTTAAACTCTCTTTGCATAAAAGAGGATGTTGAAGGATTTCTCCAAAATCTCAGATTTGTTTCTATTTTTTTATTAGGTGGTAATGTCACCAAAAATCCGGGAATAAAACCTCGTAACACCAATGTAGTGTTAAAAGGCAGGCATTCTTTATTGCAT
>Ga0181612_166347_pt1 | contig 12574 bp, 6 predicted proteins | sample HoacroProtozoa21_FD_119630 | JGI IMG/M metagenome (GOLD analysis project Ga0181612, IMG submission 119630) | Hoatzin crop microbial communities from Cojedes, Venezuel. Combined Assembly of Gp0051906, Gp0051904, Gp0051908 | reverse complement strand
GGTGGGGGACAGCGCAGGGACCCGGGCAGCGCACGCGTCTGCTGTGACAGCGCGCCTCCCTCATCACAGAGCCCAGCCCCGACCTCCCCGCTGCTCCCACAACATCCGAAAGGTAGCGTTAGGCAGAACAGGAACTCACCGGTGCGCTCGGGGTCCTCCGGCTGGGACGCTGGGGTCTTCCCGCACAGCATCGGGAGCGGTGGCTTCATCTCTGAGGTCCCACAGCACAAGTGGGGGAGAGGCGGCACCTGCTGGGGTCCTGCAGGGCTGCTGGCCGCTCTTATGGAACTGGACCTGGTGGTGGCCCCAGATCCCATGTGGTTACCAGGCTCCTCCGGGGCAGTAACATGTCCTTGAGGGCTCCTCAGGGTCATCGTTACAGCTGTATCATGACACTCTATCTTTTGAATTATTTCTTATACATCGAGGAAGTTTCTGTTACACTTGAAAATAATTTGAGGTGTAGCCTGGGTGTTGCAACTGTATTAGTTGTTCAACATATACTTCACTATTTAAGCAAAAGTAAAACCAAACCATTTGTCCTGTTGTACTCTTGTGTTTGGCTGGTGACAGATGGGTAGACCTGACCCACTACTTAAGAGCCAGTCTTAGGATAGGGAATAGTTAGGATTAAAAGAGGAAATGGTGTCATCAGATTAGAATGGTCATTCCTCCATTCCTGTTTGACTGGAATTAAAGAAAAACAGGAAGAACCAGGGAGGATGTTCTGGGATGGGTTGAGTCCTCTGCCACTGCAGGTGCTGTATCCCATAACCAAATTCATAAACTTACCGAGAGTCATTCTAAAAGATGCCACTTTTTTTTTGCCTTCGAAGTACATGTTCACATTCTTTTGTCTTAAACTAACATCTGTAAAGACGACACCAGAAAATGTAGCAGACCCAGACCCTTTTAAAACTACACGCTTGGCAGACTTTGTTGCTGACTAGATATAGCCACCAGTAATTATCTCTAGTTGCAGTTATTTGATAAACACAGGAACAATTTAAATTTTGTGTAACATGGAGAATCCAAAACCGAATTGCTATGCACTTAAAGTTAGATTGAACTTAGAAAGTCAAACTCAGTTGTTGCATAAAAGTCAGGTTTTAAGTAACAGAAGACAGTGGAGGAAAAGTTAATAATGGCCGTTAATCTTTATTTGAACTCTTGTCTGGTTAAGATATTTAGTAGCTATTTATAACAACCACCTGAACATTTACAATTTGGAAAGTTTATTCTTGGCTACAAATGCAGAGTTCATTATACATATTCACACAATCATAAAAGCAATCTGTACAGAGAGACCATTTTTAAAAATCTAGTCTTTGCTTTTATTACAGAAAGCACAAGAAAAATATTTTTTGAGGTCTCAAGCTAAGGTACTGTTCATTAAAGCTTTAAACTAGAAATAAATGATGCAGTACTAATTAATACCATTTTAACATGTTAAAACAATGGATAAGAAATACTGTTATTAATGCCTTCATTTTAAAAGTAGTTGTTCCCCAAATAAATGAGTAAATAAAATACTTTTCATGGCATATACATGATTAAAAATCACAAAGAGTTTGCAAATAGAGATGTAAAGTACATTTTCTTTGTTTTTAATATTTATATATATTTCTTTTTAAAGGTGGTAACATTTTACAGAGATCTAGTCAGCTTTGTATAAAATACCATGTAAATACATTCAGAACAAAACTCATTTTCGCAAGGTGTCCAAACGGCACACACACAGGTGAAGAGCCCTGTCTCCTCGGAACAGCCTGACTGGAGCGATGCCCCTACTCACATAAATAAGGGACGCTTGCGCAACATGGTAGAGCATTAAGGCCTGTCAGCATAATTTCAAAACAGACAGGTAAAGCACACATTGCGTGTATTTTTCTAAACTGTATACAAATAAGTGAGATTTTCATTTAGATTTTAAATACCAGCAGGTATGGTTTCTCAAATTATGTTGTTTCAGAAGTGCTAGCATATATGCCAGTTTTAAAATATTTCAATGTTTACAGTAACTTAATGCAACAGAGAGGTGGCATTCCGTTTTTACTGTGGTGTTTTGTGCTGAACATGCATCACTGACTATTTTTCATTGTTTAAGATAGTGGAAAAGAGAACCCCACATGGTAGCACAAAAAGTTGCTACGTTAGGAAATAGTCTGTAAAACTGCAGTCCATCTAATGCAGGTAACCAGCAAACACAACAGGACTCCCACTCTCATTCTAGCTGATGGCAATTTACTACCTCCTCTGCTTAATTTGGAAATTCAGTGGGTAACGTGGGCGCTTCTGCTTTGCAAAACCAGGCCCTAGGGTTTTTTGTGTAATTGCAGAAACACAAGTTTGATAGGCACCCACCCGTACCTAGTAACATCATGTAAGATGCACTTTGCAGAGCTGAGCATACAATGCAGTGTTTAACAGCATATAAAAAAGCAGCAAAGCAGTATTAGTGTCATTTACAGATACTGGGGACATCTCCCTTTTAAGTTTCTCTTCATTAATACTGTTACTGCATAAGAAGCCACACACAGACACACAAATGAGCTGACCGCTCGCCAAAGTGCACAACCTTCTACCAGAACTTAGCGAACAGGATTGACTGTTGTCCTAAGACACAGGAAAACTGCAGATGTTAATAATGTACTTCTTACTCCACTCCGTGGTCAGCAATGCATTGAAAACTCCCAGCTTTCCTGTCGTTTTGCCCCAGGCTCTCTACAGTAGTAGAGAGTCATACAATCTATTAAATCCTTCTTCCACTCATTTCCAAGTGACAAGTTTTCGGCACTTACGTTAGCGGCAGATTAGGCAATAGTTAGACCTCCCTTTTGTTGTGCCTTCTAGTGGTGCACAAGCATGTGGAGAAGTTGAAGTAGTTCACCTGGGGACGTGAAAATACTAGAAGTAATTTTGAGATTACAAATGTTAATGATGATCAAGGAAAACAAAGTTTAGGAAATGGATTTTTACTCCCTGGTTTACTTCAGTCTGCCGTAGATTCCCCAAAGCAGAGCTGTGAAGTATTTCAAACTACTAATTACTGTCAGGTTCACTGCAGTGCCAGGGACACAACTAAAAAGACTCCAGTAAATGACAGTGAGACTGGATTAACAGGAGTGACCAGATGTTTTCTTCCCCCACCACCCCCTCCTTTTTTAAAAAAAAAACACTATTGCACAAGAGTCCAAGAAATATTTATACATAAATGCTGTCCTGTAAGGTTGCCAAGGTCAGTATATGCCACAGTGATTGCCTTGGCAAGCTGAAGTGTCTTGGGCCTCTTGAAATCTATCCAAATATTTCACCTCTCACTAGAAAATCTACCTGGAAGGCTGGCTGTGCTACTAAGCATGTCGGCAGATACTTAACAGGTAAAACTTAGGAGCCTCAAATGAAACAAAGCAGTACCGAGGTTTTACTCCACTCTTGGGCGCCTACTGAGGACACTCCTAGGTGTGCTGGCACAGGTTGGAACCAAACTCATTCAGCCAGATACCTACAGTATTTGTCCAGGATAAGTGGTTTGGAGACATGCAAATTTTTACAATTTTATCATTTGTTGTTATTAATACTTTTTCATATCTTAAATATAAATCCTTGTCTGTAAAGAAAATAATTCAAAGCTTCCGTGCTCTAAAATTTAAAAATGCAAACTTGACAGGTAGCCCACTACAGACAGATTTTATATTTATAAATTGGCAGGGCAACAGTGGGACTGAAAAAAAACCCAAAGAAGTGAGAATATGATGGTATTTCCCAAGAAAGAAATACCAGATTTGGAAAAAAGGTTGACGTTTCTATCTGTGTGCTCCTGTTTAACCAGTATCTGTTCAAACCATACAGTTAGGCAAAAGGTGTGCCCATCCCTGTGTGTGCTGTCAGTTAAGGGACAGCATCACAGCATAAATTCAGTTTCTCTCTATTAAAAAACGCTCTCCCCTAGAGGGCAGCATTAAATCAGCATTCAGTGCCGGGAAACCTAAGCGCTAATGCTCCTTTATAATAGGTACTGAATTCACAGGCGAAGAAGGCACAGTTGTGTTGACCAAGGATGGTTATTTATCATTACGATAAAGCTGCAAATTTCTGGCATCTTAAAATTTTAATTAAGCTATGCATTACAGATGGGCGAGTTCTTTCATCCTGGCCCAAGAGTCCGCTATATTTGGCTGATTGCGAATCCACTGCTACCTATAAAAATCCACAGATAAACGCTGCAGACTGCATCCTTGCTGGTGCGATCTCCTTCAGAGCTCTCGCAGCCAAGGCAGCTGTGCTCAGTGGCAGCAGCTGAAGCGGGATGCTGAGCTTCCTGGGCAGCGGGTTACTACAACAACCTTAAAACCAGGGGTCAAACCAGGGGTTGTTCTCCACAGAATACCTGTCATCACTGCATAGGATGCCTTGCACTGCTGAAACCTCACACGTGTTTTGCTGGTTTGCTTAAGAATTTCAAATGCTGAATTGATGAAATTACAGAAGACAAAAGCTCACCTAAATATTTCATCTATTGGTTTCCTAAAGACACATCAAAAAGTCTCTTAGAGGAAAAATTTTTATATACACAGCAAGCGTTTGAAGCAGTGTATACAAGAAAGGCATTTTCCCCTATGAGAATAAAACAAAGCATGTGGCAATGTCTTGATTTAAAAAAACAAAAAAACCAAACCAAAACAAAAAACCCGAAACCTAAAATCCCAATGCATTAAGGCTTGGAAACAGTTTCCGTCTGGAGTCAGACCAGGTTTTCTCTGCCACCTGTTTCATAACCCAGAGAAATATTCCTGAATTCACTGGCCGAGACCACAATTCTGCTGCAAAACTGATGAATGTTACCTGCCCCCATCAGCAGAGGCCGAATCCCGGGGCTCCCGTGCTGGCGAGGGGCCTCTCCGGAGCCGCCGGCACGCTTTCAGCGCCGGGCTGGAGTTACGGACGGGGGTTATTTGGCTGCTCCTTTACCCCAAAATCCATTCCCCCATTTTTAGGGGTTTCAACTGAGTTCTTGTGCCCTTAGGACTCAGTCTGGGAACTCTGCTTCCAAAGTGGATTAGACTACAGTATGTCGGAGAGAAGACATTGGTAGTAATGGAAAGATGCTCATTAGCTACAGTTTTAAATAGAGGAAATCTTAAAGAAAGTGGCTTGTCCTCTGCTCTCAGGCAGCAGGCAAGTGTGATTATCTTAACATAATGGACATCACCGTGCTTTTATGGCAGGGTGAATTAGACTAATGAGTTTTGTTTTGTAAGCTAGAAAACAAAGATAAAACATAAATTTGGCTGGACTTCAGAGTCCCCCAAGATCCGTAACTTCAGTCTGCTAACCAAAATGTCTGTTGAGGAATCCATGAAGCTAATGTACTCAGTATATTAGTGATCAAGATAAATCCGTTGCTCGGTCTCAGGCTGACCTACATTTCATAAGCATTAGCAGCCTCCCTGTCAGTCATCTTTATTGCTGCTGACATCGAGTGGTAACGTTTAGCTGCATTTCTGAATTCCTGTAAAACAATCTTGCATTCTCTCAAACCAGAGCAGGGTGGGGGAAGGAGGTCTACTGGGGAAAAAACACACTACGCTTGGTGAGAGGCTGAGTTAACTACCGAGTTTAGAGCGAGACTGCCAGTACTACCTCTGAGTAAAAATCTATCTTGCGAGCAATTTGCAAACTCAAAATATTCCGAAAGACCCACATAAACATTTTCATATGTAAGGAGAAAATAATTAACCAATGTGGCATAAATTTGCTGAGCAAAGCACAGCTTTTTTTTAACTTTTCCCAAGAAGATCATGACTGCTCTGAAACAGTTCAGCATTTAACAACCTACTCTTCTAAATACGCATGTGTGGAAAGCACATGGAAGTCTAAACAGATTTCCTCTCAGACTGTGCAATCGTACAGCATCAGCAGCTCCCTTAGCTGCACGATGCGATCGATAAGAACACCGAGTTCAGAATAGAAAGGCCAAATGCACCGAGCCCAGCCGAGGACCGGGAAGGACTGCAAGCACAGGTCGTGACCGCAGCCACCTCGCCCAGGGATCCGTACCTCGCTCTGCTCCCGGGAGCTCTGCCTTCCACAGGTCTCGGCTGCTTAGGTGACGGAAGGGCTTGGTAGGGTAGACGTACCGCCAGCAGGTCCTCAGAGATCTGCTGGTTAGAGTTCCTCGTAGGTGAAGCGGCACAAGGTGCCGTATACAGCGGGCTCCGTACCTGGCAGCATTTCTCATGGAAATGGGAGCGGCCGGAGTCCGGAGGAGCTGCTGGCACGGGGGCTGCCGGTCTGCACGCCCGCAGCGAGTCAGACGTCCTCAGCACGCCAAGCTTGCCGCGGGTGCGTAGATGGATCTCCTTTGTACGTGCTGGGCTTGCCGTATTTGGGATGCAGAACAAACCAATTTGCCTGGGAATTTTCAAAGGCGATCACTGAAGGGTTTGGCAGCTGAGGCTGCAGCGCTGATACGTGGTATGGATACCAGCCGCCATCCCGTGCGAGGAGGGCGATTTTAGCCTTCCTCCCTGGCTGGCATGGAAACACTGTGAGTGGTCAGGCTGTACCTCGGGGCCAGGGAACAACAACCCAGTGAAGAGGTTTAGCTGACTCAAAATGAGCTCTCTTCCTCCGTTACAAACGTGTTGGGTTCTGCGGCAGCAGAGGCTCTGTGTTGGGAGGGGGACGGCTGCCATGCAGAGCGGATAGAGCAATAGGTAAAGCACTGTTCTGGTATTCTGTATCAATGTTTTGCAGGCCTGGCAGTGGTCACAGTTGATGCCTACAAGCACTGGATATTCCACAAGTTGAAGACGGAATACTGACTTGTTTACCTGAAGATAATAGGACTTCGGGGTATTTCCTCAGAGAAAATATAAATTTTAATATAATTTCATAAGCTTTGGAGGTTAGCTTGTCTTGTAGCTTCAGTGATACCAAACTTCTTCAAGTAGGAGCTAGATAGAAAGCTGTTTAGTTTTTGCCAGCGTATGTACAACAAGACTTTTCTATCTGCATTGTAGATTGTTTGTGGACACTTCCAGATTCTTGTGCTTTCTGCAGTCATTCTGGGGACTGAGCTCTCATTGATATCAATAGAGGTTCCATGAACAGGACACGTGCAGGAATTTGAGTGTAGAAGCCCACAGTGTGGTTTGGAGTAGTGAATTGCTTTTAGTTTGGAGCTGACGGGGGGAGATGGGAAGAGCAACTGTACATTAAGGGAACAATTACAGATCTTCTTCCCAGTGACATCAGTGAGAGATTTGCCTTGTACTTTCCACAGAAGAAGATTTTTAGCTTTAATTTGGGACAGTAAAGGGGTTTTTCAAAAGCACTATGAAAGCCAGTGGGAGCGTGTCCAGCTGCTCCTTATGCCTTTAAAAACCCCTACACCAAAAGTGATAGCTAACAACATGAAATGGAAGTAAATAAAATGCATTTTCATTGCTGTTTTGAGTTACATAATTCTTGTTTCTTGATTTGTTAGTTGATCTGAATTTACATGGATTTAATCTATATGATGACCAAGAAAATGGTCAGTAACTGATAAAGCTGCAAAGCATAGCCACAAAGCAAGCAGTGTGTAGGTCGAGACCCTGAGCAGCTAACAAAAGTTCACTGACTATTGTTTTAAGTCTTCTCTGTCCACATCTACCAAGCTAGATGGCCGTTTCAGAATTGACCAGCAGATGACAAATTCTCCCAGCTGACTAAAAGGGTAAGCTCAAGGACACCTAGAACCTAGTCACAGGTCTCACAGGCATCAGTCAGACGTCACTCTACCTGTACGGAGCACTGAGCGTGTTCCTACTGTTCTTCAGAACATGGGAGCGAGAGCTGCCTTAGCGCTAGGTCAGCTTGTGCAGGGCGGATTGCTCCTGGGCAGTCGCATCCCTCTCTCAAATCCTCTCTGGCAGTAGCTGCCCTAAGAGATGCAGTGGAACAAGGATCTAACGGAGGATCTGAATCTACTCAATGCACCAAAAATGACTCCCTCCTTTCTGTATTCTCTAAGATCAAGGCCACAACGAGCCCTGATCCCAACTGATTTGATATTTTGGTCAGGCTCTTCATTTCAGCTAAGACTCCTGCACAGAGCCTAGCAACTTGTGTTGGGCTGAAGTATTTCCTCCAGAAACGATCTGTTAAATCGAAAAGGCATTAAAGTGATAGGGATTACATCACTAGTCTGGTTAGGATTAACCAGTCTCACCATTAAAAATCCATGGCTTACTTTATTTCATTTTCTGTAGCTCCAGCTTCCACCCATCGGATGGATATTTGTATATCTTTCTTTGTTCACTGTAAGAACTTGTTAATATAAAGTATCTCCTCCCTGTAAAGCAATCTGATTGCCTCTTGATCTTCACTGCAAGCTGAACACACTCGGCTGTAAGCCATTTTCTTCCTCCCTGAAATAATGTTTGGTGGCTCCTTACTGCACAATCTCTGTTTTTTCAACATCTGTAAAAGTATAAACTGTGGAATAGTTTGCACAGGTTTAACTGATCTCACTTGATGCTGTATGCAGGTATCAAAATCCTGATCCTCCTTTTATTCTCCTCTGCATGGGCTGTGCCTGAGATGAGATAATTTAAAGAAACACATCAAAAAAGGGGGCAGAAGAGAACAAGAGGAGTGTTCAGAGTTTACAATTAAAACCACGTAAACCAAGAAAAATCAAACACAAATGAACCCTACAAACGAAGACAATTAAATACTCCAAACTCCCAAGTCTGGGGAACCCCAACAGCAACGTTACATGCTCCGCTGTGTAGGACAGGACTTCAGCAGAGCCCTCCCTGTCCTGCAGCCCTCTACGCTGAAAATATTGCTAGGTTTTTGTGTCCTGAAATTTTGCAGTGGAGGTTTCTTGGGGAATCCGGATTCCGCAGTAACAAAGCGCTTGCACATCTTCAGCCGCAGACTCCAGAACAGGACCCAGAGGGGCTTCCTCTTGAGAAAAAAAAAAAAAGCTTTTCTTGATAGTAGCGGAAATACCCACAGGTAGTCAGGGTGGTTGTGTTTAGCCAAAGATCTGCTGTTTCCATCGTGTCAGCAGCAGGTAGCAATGAATGGAGCTTGGCTTTGTTTCCTCTGCAGGCTGCAAGTCCTTCTCTCGTTTGACCAGACGCTGTACAGCAGCTTCTTTCGCTTCTAGGGCTGCGTCCTTTTTTTTGTCTTTGTTTTCAGCCAGGTTTTTTCACCCTTTTCACGTGCATGTGCAATGCAAATACAGAGTTGAGAGCCCAAGTAGGGTAGGGATTTCTCCCTCCTTCATGCGATAAGGCACGCCAGGCAACACGCCGTCTCAGTGCTGTTAGTTCACGCAGCGACACCAGCAGTGAATACTGTTCATTCCCACCTTTATCAAATCCTGACGTTACCATGTGCATCTTACGGGTTTGCGAGCTTTACAGTATTTTCAAAGTCCGTAAATGACAGAATCCAGTATAAAAAAAGGTCAATATATTACTGTTGAAAGGGTTTTTTTTTCCTTTTTTTATACAAAAATTAAAAAGATTCAAATATATCACATTATTTACATATTGTGCTTCATGCTTAGAGATCACTGAAAAAGAACACACAGACAAATATTTGAATCAAAGAGAAATGCTCCATTCGTTACACTTACTAATCTTACTGTTAATATTATAAGGATTGGCATTCAGATTTCTTTTAATATTAACAGCGCATCCAAACGACTTGCCACAGAATTAAAAAGCCCCCTGAGCTAAGGGCGTGCTCACATGCTAACCGAGGGTTTGCAACCAGTTAGTAACGTGCTCGCTATTAACTCGAGCTGCGTCCACATGCCGCATGTCTGAAACTGGGTTAGCAGTTCTGCTCAGCTCCAGTGCCCTGCCCTGGCTGGGGTTACAGCATCCTCCCACCAGCCTGGGCCGAACGCTCATCTTGTGGGGGGACACAGCTCTCCTCGGCCTCCCGCGCTGCCTTGAGCACTTACAAAGCCCTGGCTGTTCTGGGAGCGTGCGATGGTCTGAATTACCTGACCACCCGCACCCAGGTCTTTTTGATTCCAGTGCCGAATCAGCGTACTGGTTGTGGATTATAGCAACAACGGCAGAAAAGTCTTTCATTGAAAATGAATGTTTTGTAACTCTGAGAAAGGGGTAACCCACTGCAGAAGTCTCAGCAGGACGGCACGGGCCACGTCACACCAGCACGGTTTGCAGAGGGCTGCAGCCTTTGCACGAGTGGTGCCTAAACTGCCTGGGCCACACTAACAGCCGGGCCTGAGCAAGCCTGACAAAAAACATTGCCACCACCAGGATTAACGAGAACAATTTCTCACGCTTCGCCAGTTTGTGGCATTCCTAGCCCCAGTCTGCAGCTGTGGGGAACGAGGCGTGAAGCTGGATGGAACCCCAGCGTGGCGTTACGGATAACCCGCTGCCTCAAGGCAGCGCGGTCCCTGCAGCTAGCGACATCGCTCAGGACCTGCGCAAGGCTGTACAGTTGTTGTTATTGTTACTGTACCTTGTGCCAACATCCTGCTACTGGCAGTCCATCTGGTCCCTGCAAAATTGAATTGACAGATTTAATTTCTGTTGACGATGACTGAAGTGTCAGCCCCCAAAACCTGAAGCTCAGTCTTCACAACGATGAAGAGGTTCAGCAGCACCATTACCATGCAAACCCCACTTACTGTATAGGCACAAAAATGAATATGCAGGCAAGGTAATCCGTGTGTCACAAGCAACACAAAATTGAATACACCGCAGGGTGGAAAGAAAAAAAAAAATCTAGTTTCTTTTTTCCTTTAAACAAAAAATGTGAACAAATGTAAACATTTGGAACCACAGTTAACTAACTTCATAATCTGCTTTATACGGTAGTGGTTTTTGCAATCAGACATATATATGGAAAGCATGATGTGGAATTTTATTTTTTGTTAGTACGCGCTTTTCAGTTTGGGGGCAGTGATGTAATTTTTTTTCTCCCCGGATTATATCCTAATTCTGTTAAATTCGATCCTGCAGTACTTAGTCTCTAAGAAACCTTGAGCTGCTGAACTGATTGCAATAGGATGAGTTGTGGACTATGCAAAGGGACTGAAAATATTTGTCTTTTTATGATGGAGATAAAAGAAACATACAGACGAGCTTATTTACCAGGAGGAAAAGACTGAGAAGGAAGGAGCCCTTAGAAGAGGAATGGACTGTGTATGAGACCAACTCGAAATTTCAAGATACTTTAGAAGAAATAGCTGACTTCAGCTGCGTTTTCTGACGCTGGAATTTTTTAAGGCTCTTGGATCTCTGATTGCATGAATTTCTGCATGTAGAGCTACAGAGAGCACACATGCACTGTCCCTTCCCTCACAGCCACCTCCAAATTAACCAGGGGTGGGAAGCCACGAGGAAGCGTACGCAGTGGAGGTAACTCCTGGTGCAAATACAGGTCAAAATGCATTTTTACATTTTTTACTGTAAATGTCAGTCATCACATTTTTTGTATTCTGTGTTGATTTTATATGTAAAATAGCCTATGCCCAATAAAACAGATGCAGTGAAGTAAGGTTACCCTCTCCAGCTACTCATAGTGTAACAGGTCAAGTTATTTTCACGTGTTTTCCTATAACATTAGTTAGAAAACATGCGCATTTTTCTGCTGACACCAGTCCATATTTTGGTCCATAACTATTCACGAGAAAAAGAGCAACTTGTACATTTGCCAGAGTTGTCTGGGGGTGAAGGGTAAAGGGGACAAGGCGCAGAGCAGTTGTTCGACCCAGAAAGATCCTGACCGGCTGTCAAAGCTCATCCTAGCACCGACGGCCACGGGCTTGGTTTCAGCCCTGGGCTCCTTCTCCTTCCCGTGCACTCAAAAGACTTCCTTTGGCCATCACAAAACTCCACGCCTTTCTACCATGTTTCACTCGAGTGATTCCAAAATGACTCGTCAGCTTAAAGAGAGCTTTGCAACCTGCCTGTAAGGCTCGTTGCTCCCACACCGAAAGCCGTCGCTGAGAACCCAGCAAGCTTCCACCGCACGCTGGGCTGGAGAACGGGGACCACGCTCCCAGCCAGCTTGCAACTGACCCTCACCTGCGTAAGCGGGAAGATGTGCAAGTGCTTTACTAACTAGTGTAGTAGTTACATGTTGGTGAAATCATCTACTACAGTTTACAATGTCTTCAATACACAGAGGTCTTGTGTTTTCTGTAGAGTTAAGATGGGAAATAGTTGGTAAATATAACATCGCTAGGGAGTAAATACGAAGAGTTGAAGCAGGCCTGCTGCTAGTAATTGGTTTCTTTGACACATATGAAAGTAATTTAACTTTTTGACAGAGATGGCTTACTGCCCTTTTGTTTCTCTGAAGACAACTGCAAATCATCCAGTGCGCAGCATTTTCTATGTTTAAAGACATGAAAATAAAACAATAACCTTTTCTAGCTAGTGGTACAGAGCCCCCTCGGGGAGCAGAGCCCGAACCTTCCCGCCTCGCGGCTGGACCCGAACCTGCGCTCTGCGGGGCAGGGCTGCGAGCCGGCACGGCGAACGCCCGCCTGACGCCCCGGGTGCCGGTGACCACCACGGGC
>Ga0181612_155023_pt1 | contig 12574 bp, 6 predicted proteins | sample HoacroProtozoa21_FD_119630 | JGI IMG/M metagenome (GOLD analysis project Ga0181612, IMG submission 119630) | Hoatzin crop microbial communities from Cojedes, Venezuel. Combined Assembly of Gp0051906, Gp0051904, Gp0051908 | reverse complement strand
TCTCTCAAGGCACACCTTGGTGACTGAGGTAGCGATGCAGCAGCTCATGAAGGACAGCAGTTCTGTGAATGACGTATCTCCCAGGGACTGGCCAGTGAGCCAAGAATCCTTAGCCTGCAGCAGACTGGGATAGAGGATGTCCCAACCCAGAAGGGGCTCCACAACTCCCATTGTTTCATCTTTCAAGCCAGGGGTGGCTGGTGCCGAGAACAGCAATTTAATGCAGCTGGGAGGAGTTAGATGTCCTCTACTGCCAGATAATTAAAGCAATTATTTATTCTTTCTCCTGGTCTCCTGGAGCCAGGCTCTATATGTGTGTCATAACATCCTATGAATCATTCAGGCATATGGATTCCGGACAAACGGGACCAGTATGTGTACATGCTCCTCTCTGCTGCACACCGGGGTTAGTTCCTGCAGCAGCCCCAGGTCTATAGCCCACACTTTTTGTTCTTCCTCTGCTCGTCTTACCAAAAACCCCAACACTGGCGTGACGTGGACAGGGTTTGCAGAGGCAGCAGGACAGAGAGTTGCTGGGAACTGGATCATTTTCATCCCATGACCAGTGGTAGGTAGGCCAGAGTTGGGCTGGATTTTTTCCAAGGGCGAGGAAGAGGAATGATTTTGAGATGCTAAAGCTCACTGACAGCCCATTAGGCAAAGGTAGTCCTTGCCAGGTTTAGTTTCTTTAAAAGTCTACCAGAGCTCAAACCAAATTCCCAGACACTTTCTGGTGCTGTAAGACACAAACTTTTCTTCAAGCTTGCTTTGAATCTACTAAACATATGCCAGCTATACAAGCTGCTGCTGGAGCTGAAGCAAAGTCTTGGCTTTTGTGTTTTTCACATCCACAACTTCTTGAGAACAGGGTGACATTCTGTCTTTGGCAAGCAGGAAGAATTTCAGCAGCAGCAGGGAGGTTGCCCTGACAGGCGCCCTGGGCAACCTCTCACCTGCTGTGTGCGTCTCTGCAGGCTGAGGGGCAGAGAGCTGCAGCTCAGGTGAAATTCAGGTGCGGGACCCAGAAGGGATGGTGACAGACCACGATTTGCACTGTGGCAATGGACGGGGTCCCTAAAAATCTAAACTTCGTCATCCACAGGCTCTGACTATTTTAGAAACCAGAATTAATTAACAATAGATCAGCTGACAGTTACTGTCAGAAAAACAGTTTTTATTCCATTGATCATGGTGAGAAAGTAATCAAAGCCTTCAGTAAATATATTTGTTCTCCTGTTAGAATGACCCTAATGGTGCAAACTGTACTTAGGAAATCCACCCTCATGCAGGTCAGGAAGTTTTGCCCAGCTAAAAGTTGCAAGACCAGACAAGTTATTTCACAAATAAACCATCTAGTTTGTGTATTTCTTCCAAGGATGCCCTGCTTTATTCAGAAGCAACGTAAAATGCATTTTAATACAAAGATTCACCAGTTAAATATGCAAGACCCCAAAAAAGATTAACTGCTAGAATTCAAGAGCCTTTCTATCCCTGCAAACTCCCGAAATGAATCATAGCCCTAGGATACATTTTGTTGCATGCATATGTTTAGAATGTAAAAAAATTAACCCTTGGGCTGCCGTTGCTTTGGCAGGCAAAGGCGTGCTATGTGTGAAGTGGGAGTGCGAACATTTTATGCGTGTTTATTATGGTAGTCAGAGTGTTAAAATGAAAACCACTAACTAAGAACAGAACAATTACAGTGTTGTTTCATTTTGTGAAGAAGGTTTTACTTGACACAGAAAGTTCAGACTATAGTGCATAGGATGTTTAAAGCAAGAGACAAGCTCTGAGATCTCTATGATGAGGGTTAGATGAATGCTTAATGGGATTTCCAAGCCACAATTAACTGAACTACCACTATTATAGACCCTCTTTTCCAAATCCCCAGGTGAATATCTCCTGTTTCCTTTCCACTTGGTTCCATAATTTTCTACAAATGCACCACCCTGATCTGCTGTGCCCTCCTACTGGTGCTGGTGGCCATCAGCCCAGTGAGGCCACTTACCCCTTCTGCTTCCTGCGCCTGAAATCCCTGTTGCTGCTGGCCCATAGTTCACAGGTCTACACTCCTTAATCTGCCCCCTAGCTGAGGCACAAGACATATTGTTCCTAGACGAAAACAATAAACAAGACCATCAAATGCTACGAAGCAATTATTTTCTCTTTATCAAAGTTGTCCTTGATGGAAAGCAGGCACACAGGGCAGCTGTCAGCATAAGGGGAAGGAGGAACTGAGACACATAGACCCCCAGACAGACTTCTTACCTTGCCTTAAACATCTTTCTTCGTAGTTTGAAATTCTGTCTTCATTTTCTAATTGTTGCTTGTTATTTCCATGGTGTCTAACCATACGTGAACATCTTCCAGCTCCTGGTTACTGCACGTACAGTGTCATGAGGGCATGGTCGGGGTTTTGTGCTGCTGTTCTAGTCCCTCTGGATGTGGACTGGAAGATAGTACAGGCCAGATCACAGGACCTACAAACTCGACATACCCACATCACATCGGATATGGATGTGAGGGGTCCCAAGAGGTCACACCGCATGCCCAACCACAGCTGTGTACTATGAAAGCAAGTCTCTGGAGAACAAGGCTGCTGATATGAGCCCTCTCACTCACATGAACTGCCAGATAGATGAAGTGGGGAGACAGAGGGCAGTGCAAGGAGGTCTCAAGGATATGGGATCTTTAGTCAGCCTCTGCAAGGACTGTGGTTTTACCGCCAACAAGCTCTCAGAAGCAATATCAGAAAGCAGCCACAGACCTTGGTTGAGGCTGTCTTCACCAGAACTGGGAAGTCCTATTGCTTTAGGTTAAAGAAACTGAAACCAGCCTGTCTCCAGAGGAGAGACAAGAGCCTGCTTTTATGTGTGGCTGCCATGAAATGGGTGTTGGAGGGAAGTCCAAGGGCCTCCATGGAGTGCACCGCTCAGGGTGAGGGCTCTTGCCCCAAGATTTGTGTCTCTGTTCTGGCATCTGAGGTCACCAGTCAACACCTGCTGTTTTGCAGCAGCCCTGTCTGTGTCTCCAGTTAAGTGCACCTCAATGGCAATTGGTTTCCGTTGTGGGATGGAGGGGGCAGGCACACAGCAGCCTCTTGACTTTTAACTTGTCTACAGGTTCCCACTGGCTCCTCACATGCTGCTCACTTCCTGGTGAAGCCTGGGACAGCAGGAAGAGGGGCAGTTTTCCTCCCCATATCTGGAAATCCAGTACCCCTGCTCTGCTCTGGATGCTCTGTGCTGCTGCACACAGACACCGTAGCCACCAAGGAGAGCAGGTTGGATTCCCCGGGAAGTGAAAGCCCAGCAGCTTCATTGAAGCGTGGCCTGGAGACCAGCGCTAGGGGGGTACTTGCAAGCAGGTTTCTGACCAGCTGCTCTCACTTGGGTTTGGAAGAGGACTTGGCTGGTTGTGGTGGGACCAGAAGCGAGGCGAGGACGTGGACAGCCCATACCAGTGCTCACACCTGAGACAGCCTCCAGGGAGCTCTGGCAAAGGAGGGACCAGTGGAATCATGCAAAGTTTCTGACCTCTCTAAACAGAGCACTACAGTCCTCAGTCACTGCTGTGGTGTGATCCCAACAGGTCACCATCTGCTACAGACACTGACTGAAAATCTTTCTGTATTCTAGACTACTATACAGCTGCTCAGCACTGAGCCTCCCTTGTAAAACCAATGGTAATGTGCAGTAGAGGCAACTCTAGTCCACTTCCCCTTCTGAGGAGAAAAATCTGCTTATTGTTTGGTATTACTTGCAGATATTTGTGCATTCACAGATGGATGGGTATGCAAATATATGTATACACATACACACACACATTGTATATGTATACCTCTGTGTGTGCTTTATTCTCATATGCATACAATAAGTGTGTATCATGGTAGGGATTTATTAGGCATGAAATACAAGTCTATATATCGTGTATATATATATGAGTAGTTCACGTTCTTTCTCTTTTCTTTAAAAAATAAAATTAGCTGACATTGCATGAGTGCTAGGAATTGCAGAGAGCTAGCCCAGTTCACTGAGAGCATAAGGGGCATACCTCAGAAACACCCAAAGCTGCAGCACATTAACGAAAGAGTCTGACTGGCAAAGCCGGCAGGTTTCCCGAGTTTCGAAACTGTTGCTTGCAGACAGCTGCAGCCACATCTCTAACAGAGCAGGAATCACTGTCATTTGACAATAGCTCTGTTTTCAATTTGGTACCTCCTTCAGGGTTTATAACTCTGAGAAAAAAATCCCATTATACTGGAAACAACAAGATTTTCACAATGGGTTGTGCCTTGTCCCATCTTGTATATGTAGGAGCCAGATTTTAAATGTAGAAAGGGTGTTCCTTTGGAGACTGCCGCTTTGAGGAACTGAGTTATGTTGAACTTTTCTCTTCAGAGCTTCAGTTCTTTTTTCCCTCACTTAATAGTCTTGGAATGTTGCAATGATGTTGAGATCTTTTTGTCCTCAGCCATTAGCCCTTTGAAACATACCATAAGATAAAAAGCAGGCAAAATAAACCCAAAGTTCCTGTATTTTCCTCCATCTTCCATATTTTTGTTACTTTCAGGATTTTTACTCTCAAAGAGATAATCTTTCTCATTTTCACTATCTGGTCTTTCTTTCTCAGACGTAGCTCTAGGAAAATAAACACCTAAAAAAAAAAGAAGCAGCTTGGTAAATGGTAAAGTTCTGTTTAAACCCATGTAGTTGGCTTAGCTAGTGATCGAAATCTGAGATACATTAAATCCTGAGAATATATCTGTTATATATTGCCATGTATTTTCTAGATGATATAAGGTAAAACCCAGCTCACATGAATTTATGTCCCACTAAGAAGAGCTAAATATTTTCAGCATCACCTTTCTTGGTGACCTCTGCCAGATGGGCTCTAGCAGAGCCAACAGCACTGTTCAATGACTGCTGCCTGTGCCGCACTCCCATAGCCAGAAGCTCAACTAATTCAAATGCCATGTCTAAAATTTAGATTTCTAAATCGCAGTTAATGACTCTCCGCTACTTTTATAATCAGCAGAAAGAAAAAGACACCTTTGCAGAGAAATGTGTCTGGCTTAAACACACATTTTGGAGAGAGATTAGCAACGGGTTTCTTTAGGGTGACTGTTTCTGTCCAGCGAGGGCTGCGGGGTCACACGTGCTCCCCCACTGCTGTGCAGCAGGGGCTGGTGTAGGTCCTCTTTGCCTTCCTTCTCTTCCTCTGCTTTAAAACTGTATTTGCATTTAAATTGCAGTACACAAAGCCTTCTGTATAAGGTGGAAAGTTTGTTAGTGAATTTGACTCTATCTAACACTATGTAACCTTGAGCATACTTCTAAGAATCTTTTAAAATAATTTGTTGTTTTGTTCTATACTGTAGTTGTTAAACACTACCACTGAAAGGAAAAACATAGTATTATATGCAAATTATCAATAAGCAACTATCCAGCGAACAGAAGAACTCTTCTCAAATGTACACTGATCTTTCCCACCATGTGTAAGATACAGCATTAGTATAATAATTTATTTTGGTTTTTTGATATATGCCAGTATGTTAATAACACTTACATAGGTTTGCGACATATCCTGGGTGGATATGAGTAGGCAGAGGTCCACTGGCTTCAGCATTGCAATGGCAGGCCAGCATTTGTCCATTTGTATTTACCTGACTTAGCAACAAACTCTGTAAATTTTTAGAACAAAAACAAAACTAGGATAGGTCAAAACGAAATGTTAGCAGTCTGTTACAAAGGCAAATGGGACCACTTTGCTGTTTAACCACATTCCTCATTACAAAATGTATCTCTGCAGACTTTATGCTAGTAATTAAAAACGTCTGTTTTAGCATTTGATGTGTATTAGGCAAAGTTTCAAGTCATGCAGTCTTCAGCAGAAACGAATGTCCCCCATGATTAAAAAACTCTTTGGATTCCAAGAGAGGAAAAGTGGAGAACATTTAATTAGACATGCTTTCATATTATCTTGTGAATAAAATAATAATAAAAAATCTCTTATACAGGAAAATATTGCTTTATAATTTGATACGATTGATGTTGCTCGTATATATTCATGTTAGACAGCTACGTAGAAGCTACTAAGCACTGAAAACCAGGAACAGACCACGGGCACAGATTTGTCATAACAGTGCATGGATACGCTTCTGAGACAAATGTGTTAATAATTTACAGCTCCCAGCCAGTTGGAGTTTGGCTCCTGAGGTCTTTCCTGAGGATGGAATCCCATCTCTGGGAGATGTTTGTGTTATCTCAAGTTGCCTCTTGTCTCCTTATTTATATGTTTTGAATTTTTTTTTGCTATTCTTTTCTCTTTGATTTCCAAGCAGCCCTGTTTCGCACCAACAACCACTGACATTTCCATTTTTCAAAGCCTATTTTAAAAGCGTGGCTGGGCCTGCCACATCTCAGGATAAGGAGAATGGTATGCTTTTACCAACGGATAACTGCACTCAAGTTGGAAACAAGGCAACGCTTCCCAAACCATGGTCAAGAGACCACAGAAGCAAAAAGATGTAATGCAGGAGACTATAGCTAGTGAACCTGTGAGACTGTATGATTTAAATCTTTTCTGTATAGTTTGAAATAAAGCATGATGAGGGTAGACATGCCTAATGACCGTGGAGAAATCTCAGGGCTGACAAAGTTCAAAGAAAACAAAAAGAGAATTAGTAATGAACAAGAGTATTCATTTGCTGCGCATCACTAATGTCTTCCTCAAGAAGAATTCTGTGCACTCTGGCATTTCCTAGGCAAACAACGTTATTTTAATCAGTGATGTGCAGTAAAAACACTGTTTACAGGAGCTTATATCTAAGTTGACTTGTATAAAATTAACAAAACTGCAAAATCTTTTGAAAGAAACACTGTCTACATGCACATTCAACTGTGCAATTAAGGGTTTGATAGCTTACACATGCATCTTTGAACTTTTATCTTGATTTGTGGGCCTGTTACCACCAGACTCTTTCTTCAGATTAAAGTATTTCAAAGTTAGATGAAACTATGTTCCTCATGTTACCTTGCTTCCAATATAATAACACTCTTTTATTGAAGCCACAGACAATTATACAACTCTTTGCTTAATAGGAAGTGCATTTCTGCCTAACAGTGCACTTTAAACATGCTAATATTCCTTACATGTTTGATCCTGTTCAGAGATAAATAAAAAGTCTAAACTGCAAGGCACATGTCCTCTGGGAAAAAGTCAAAGCAAGTTCAGTTTATATATAAAAATTTAGATTTAAGATTGTACGTTAACATACTCTGAATTAGCTGAAATACAGAAATTCTAACTGCCCCATTATGGTAGGTATGGGTCATGACAGGATCTTTTCTAATATTTAGTAATTGTGCATATCTCAGAATTATATACCTCTGTACAAAACATATTTAGTGAGATAATGATGATGATTACTTTTTTTTTCCCCAGGAGATATTCCTGTCAGTGTTCTAGCAGCCAAAATTGCACTTCCTAAATCAGATTAGCACCAATGAAGGGACACACTTTCATGTGAAGATATCCATAAGCAGGAACACAGTGCCTCAGAAGTTTTCCTGGAAGCCATATTCTCTCCGATAAGTTATTTCCCCTTAAGAAGATATTTGAGTCAAATAATATTTCAAAACCTATTTTTAAATTTTTTGATCATTTTCTCCAGCAGTTGGCTTATGGCTGGCTGCAAACAGTGACACTGCATCTTTCCTTTTTCTTCATCAGGTGTGAAACTTCAAGTGCTGACTCAGAGAGGCAGGATGGGGTTAAAATTTGGACTGAGAATCCAAGATGTCCTCGCTGAGAGTAAGGCATGGTCCTGAGACAGAAGCGAATCTCTTTTTGATCTGGATGAGCTGCATTTTGGGAGGGGATTTTTACCTAGCTAACAAATTATCAACAGCCGAAGCAGCATCTCCTGCCTCCCTACTGCTTCACCACTTGTTCCCTGTTAGAGGTACCAAGGGCTATTAATCCTTCCAACATCTTCTCAACTGGACTCGAGTTTAGCATCTGCCGGTGCAGCTCGGTGAGGTGCAGGCAATGTCTGTGGCTGCAAGCCAGTCCCAAATCCTTTCATAGTTGCAGTGATCCGCAGTGAAATTGTTGCTTCACTGATGATTGCACCCCATTGTCATGTTGAAGCAATGGTGGAATTTCCCTTGCTGGAACTACAGCCACTAAAATGTCTCTATTTGCCTCCTGAAGTAACAAGAGGGATATAAAAAAAGAGCATAATACAAGAGTTTTGTAGTGGATAATGAGTATTTTAATAGCAATGAGAGGGAGAATGAAAAAGCCTAATTATAGTACGTGCAGGAAATGCGTTTCTTTAAGTGCTGTGGAAAGATGTGTGGGCAGGGAGCTATTTCAGCTGAGCCTTTGCAGTGTGATGTTTCCCCAGTCAGAGGTCTCATGTTAGCTACCGAACACCTGAAAATAAACACAGGAAATAATCAATCCAAGAAACTCCGGGCATTTAATAGCAGAAGATAATACCTTGGCTACATGTGATCCTGGACTATATCCTCATTTCTGAACTCATTTGATGCATCTGAGACAAACATGGTTTGAACACAGTCAAGTCTAGCAGTTATATTTGCTTTAGTTCCATAGGTGAGGCCAAAGAGAGAAGAAAGCGACAGAGTGGACCTTTTGGGCTGAATTTTGCCTTTGTATATTTCATCTTCTTAGTGCTGAACATTTCTGAGAAATTTGGCACTCCTCTTTCAAAGAGAAGTCAAAAGGCAAGCCGTGGCACTTCAGGAACCAACCATTTTATGGCTGGCAAGAAGTTACGGGAAAGGGGTAAGAACTGGCCAAACAAGAGAATTATGTGCACAAGTAACATGTTCTGGATTCCTAGAAAAATTTGATATGCAACTACTGTGTACAGGCAGACCTCACTGGGGTAAACAGCACTTGCTCAGGAGATCTGTACAGGTGTCACTGCCCTCGGCAGCAATTCAGGGAACAGACTTCCACTGTGAAAGTGCTTTTGGCTGCTCCTTGGCAAGAACTCAGTAAAGACAATGCCACCCACCTAGTGCGCAGAGGTCATCAAGGGAGGAAAAATATATGCATGGCCATTAAAAACATCTGCAAGTGGCTTCCCACCCAGAGCTTTGCTTTGGTGCTTATATGTGAGCACATCTCAGGAAAGGCTGGAGAACCAGATTTGTCATGCTAGTAGATGACACAGTAAACCTCTCTGAGACCAAAGCATCACACCAGATAGAGAAATGACCCCTCTCATTTTAACGTACACATGGGGAAAAGATGAAATGTTGATGCTGTGAAACTGTTTCACAGCTCTTATCTTTCTGTCTTTACAGTTATAAAATATCACAATGTAACTACATCCCTGAGGAGGTCATGATGCAGTAATAAGAGCCACTTAAATTGAAGTAGACAAGAACTCAGGCAAGACAGCCATTGAAACAGAATCTTGCTTCTTAAAGTATTTGGCATTCAAAAAAAAAATAATCGGCGACTGACTTTGATTTATGCTTTTCTGTTTTATGTATGTATGACTCCTTTGTTTATGTATTCACTTTTTTTGCCCTAGAAAAATCAGCATCAAAGTCACGCCTAGAGGACATGTATAAAATTTAAAGCCAAGACAGACAAGAACAAACAAAATCCATGTGTATCTGTGTCAGTCACTTGCAGGATGCTCAGGAGATACTGTCTGTAAATATTCTCTCGGAAGTGGAGTGGGATTTATCCAATAAATGGCTAAAGAATATTGCCCTTTATGGAATGTTTAGCAAATGGGTATGCTCCGGTCCTTCCTGGCATGAGGTTGGTCATTCTTGGGAACCTCAGCCCTTACCTCAGAGGCATGCCTCTGAAAATGCTCCTGGGGGAGAAAAAACAACAGCTACTTGGAATCCATTTCTGGCTGGAGCCAGTGTGCTGATCTATTCTGTCACTTCTAGAGGCAGGGCAGCCTTTGGAAGCCCTGGTTGCAACAGGGCCCTGCTGCTGCCAAGGAGGAGCCCAAGGCCTGGCACCCCTCCAGGATGGGTTACTCAAAATCAGCGCTGGTGCTTTTCTGCGGGTGCTGCTCACATGAGATAGGAGGGAGTGAGAAAATTTGATGCCTGTGTCTGTGGATCAAAATATTGCCTTAATATAGATCTGCCCAAAATTGTTCCCTACCAAAATGCCTAGAGCACTATAGCCCAGTAAGGTTTTTTGTGCAGATTGAAGTCTCTGGATCAGACCTGTAGAATTTATTTTGGATGACTGTAAGAAAAGTTTACTGACAAAAAGTCTTTTGTATCTCTATGTAATGACTTTCAAATTACATTTATTTTGCTTTTTAGTGTTGAAACATGTTAATGTCTTTGGGGGTAATTATTCTTAAGTAAGTAGTAAACAATCTGCAACTCATTGACCAAGAAATGAATGCTGTTTTGTAGGAAAATTCTTAAAGAGCTCCTGCAGTTACAAAGAGGAGTTTGTGTTGCCCTAAAAGTGGGGTAACATACAGGTATGGCCTGTAAATTTGCCATGTGAAAGCACGCTCAGTCAATCTTCAAATACAGCTCAGAAAGTTACTGTTCTGCCGTTGTCAGGCTTAATTCTGCACTTCACTAAGTCAGCTTTATGACACTGTAAATGCATTGAATTAATAGCTGTAGAGTGGTGGAGTGGAGAGTCACAGGGATTTAAGACCAGTTTTACCAGATTAGACCATAGGTCCATCCATAGCGGTGCCCCATCTCTGATCATTTCCAGCTGCAGATGCTTAGAGATAAGCTAGACAAACCCAGCAAGTCTATAGTGATATTTTCCCTAGTACATTGCCATCTTCCAGCAGTCATCTAGCTGGTACTTTCCCAGGGAGACATGGTAGATTTCTATAAACAGCTCTTGAGACTTTTTACTTCCATGGATGTATTTCATCACTTCTTGCACCTATCTAGCTTCGAGTATCCAAAAGCCAGACTATGAAGTCTTACACCATCCACTTCGAAGTCTCATTGCTAATGGGATAATGATAATTCCTGTCTTGTGAAAATAATGTGAGGATGTAACACATAGAAAATCGATAAAATATCTCAAAACTTAACAATATTTGATACTACCCCCCAAATTATTTCCTAAAACAACTTTCCTGAGCTGGAGGTACCTCTTTTCTTTTTTCCCAGTAAAAGAAAGAGGCTAGTAATTTCTAATGCTTTCAAATTTAAGTGAGATGTGACAAAGTAGATCTGTGAATACTGATGATACATATGACACTGGGAGGTGGGATCACTTGTCGTTGGATCACTTGTTGCAGGCCCCAAAGAGTTGGCAACTCCTGCATCTGATTGCCAACAATAAATGCTGCAGGACACATCTAGTTCTGGGACTTCACATGCTTTCCTAAGGTCTGCAATGAGATAGATATGCTTCTGGACACTTGCAGCTAGAAGTCCTAGCCTATTCACACGGAAAAAGTGGAGGGCCTGGAGACATCACCCTGGAAGGTGCTAAACCAGGTGTAGAATGCCCAAGTGTCTATGAAGTGCCCCAGAGCCCTCCAATCTCACTCCTGCCATCCAGATGGACATGCCTCAGAGGCCAGTGGCTACACCAAAGGACAGTGGAAGATGTTCGCTGTTGGGCTACACATACATACTGTCCTACAAAGCTGGGTGCTGATTCCTCTGAAATAAAAACAGCATCTGAATCCCCAGCCTAGGGGTTACCCTCAGCAGAGCCATAAACTGTATTTCAGATAACTTTCTGTGGAACATTGCAAGCTTTATAGACACTTATGTTCTATCACCTTTATGATTTCCAGCTGAAAGTCTCATCTGGAAGATATCTTTTATCCCCAGACAGCTTCCTGTTGATTACTTGATATTAGATAATTGATAACCAAATAAGGATGGACAGGATCCTAAGAAAAGACTGCACACCAACTTATTGTAAGCACACTATTGGGATGGCAAGTGCAGAAAGATGCACCAGAAAAACAGTGTGAGGAAAACAGACAATGACAATACAACACAGATTTCCAGAGCAGATAATCATAAATCATTCCGTTTAATCAGACATCTACATGAAGCAACACTTGGACAGCAGTCTTGGATATGAGTGTCTACAAAACTGCTTCGTACCATGACTAATAGCAATGCATATCAGGTACTACTTCTGTTATACAAGTGCATGCACGCTTGCTTGCTCTGGAAAGGTGACTAAAATCATCAAACATTTTTTTCCCTATGACCTAAGCTGGACAAGGGAACAGGTTTTTGGCTGTGGAATAGTGACATATTTTTATGCACTTTTTTCCTCCTCCCATTGTAAAGGGAAGACAAACCTCATCAGATCAAGAAAGCAAACTGCATAGTGGATATGCTATCAAGAGAAAAAAATCTTGCGTCCCACACAAAGAACAGAAGCAGTTCTGCGTGAGTGTTAAATCTAGTGCTAGGATAAAATTGGTTCATCAGGGAAATTAAGAACAGAGTCCAGTGATTGAAGGGGAACTTCTTCCGTCTTTACCTACAAACCCTGAGAGACAAGTAACACTTGGCTACACAAAAAGCAAGGTGTTGTGAAATGC
>Ga0181612_115787_pt1 | contig 12574 bp, 9 predicted proteins | sample HoacroProtozoa21_FD_119630 | JGI IMG/M metagenome (GOLD analysis project Ga0181612, IMG submission 119630) | Hoatzin crop microbial communities from Cojedes, Venezuel. Combined Assembly of Gp0051906, Gp0051904, Gp0051908 | reverse complement strand
TTCCTTGCAAAGCCTTTCAAGGTGAACCAACTGATAGAAACAGTAGAAAAATACATTAAGAAATAGTTTAGAAACATGGGCAAACTGGCTGTCATCAAGTATTTTGCGTTCATGATGCTCGTCATATCCATCATTGTGATGGTGGCTACTTTCGTGGGCATCTTCGGAGGAAACTCAACCCCAGCAGGAAACACGTCGAGCGCCATGCTCGTCTATGCGCTTCCCATCCTGATAATCCTCAACATCATTCTGCTCATCTATTGGGCAATACGGCGGAAACTCTTCGCCATCATGCCGCTCGTGTCGCTGCTGGCTTGCATCCCCTACGCAGGAACAATGGTGCAGCTCGGTCTTTTCGGCGGAGGCGGCGACGCATCGCAAAAGACTTTGAAAGTGTGCTCATACAATGTGGCTCACTTCAATCACGACGTGTCAGGCTTCATCGCCCAAGACATTCTCTCGGAGCTGAAGAAGCAGAAAGTCGATGTGTTCTGCGTTCAGGAGTATCTGGGCGAAAGCGGAGAGCAGAACAACAACGAGACGTTCAAGGAATATCTGCCTTACTCAGCGAAAGGAAAGGAAGACATGCTCATCTTCAGCAAGTATCCCATCGTTACTTCTGAGAGCTTCCCATTCGAAGACACAAACAACAGCTTTATGTGGGCCGACATCAATGTTGACGGAAAAATCTGCCGAGTGTTCAATGTTCACCTTGAAACCACCGGCTTCAACAGCATGTTGCACCGCGCCAGCAAAATCACGAAACGGGGAGGCAACGTGGAGTCAAACGCGCTGCTGCGCGCCATCTATCAGAATTACACTGTGGGAATGGTAACGCGCGCAGAGCAGGCAGAGATGGTGGCACATGAGCGCGACGCTTCTACTCATCCGGTAATAATAGCAGGCGACTTCAACGACGTGCCGTATTCTTATGTGTACAAGACCGTCAAAGGCGACCTGAACGACGGATTCCGCGAGGGCGGAAAAGGGTTCATGTACACCTTTCGCGGTGGAAAGAAGATGGTACGAATCGACTACATCTTCGCTGACAAAAGCCTGAAAGGAATAGATTACTACAAGACGGGGCTGACCTATTCGGACCACTTCCCCATCTTCATGCAGATGCAGCTTTAGACAATCTTAAAGCGCACGCGGAAACTGTGCTCCATCTCGTCCCAGCTGGTGCCGAGCATGACAAACTTGCCTATCTGTGCCGTCGAGCGAACATGCTTGCCGATGCAAGGACAAACGTCGTAGTCGCCGATGCGCACCAGGCGAATTGTCTCTGAAGCATCGTCGGGCAAGCGGTCGGCACTCACTTCGGCAGGTAGCTCCTGACGGCTCACAAACTCGAACTTTACGGGCAAGTCATCCTCTATCAGCTCGGTCATGCGACGCTCAATCTCCTTTTCCTCCTGCCTCGACGGCTTGTGGTCAAGATGAAAATTCATCTTGCTTTTCTTGCGCTCAATGTGTGCGCTGAACGCACGCTCGCAGCCAAACAGCCGAATCATCGTCTGGTTGAGCAGATGCTCGGCAGTATGGGCGGGCGGAAATTCATCCTTGTTGTGGTCGTTCAGCAAGTATCCTTCTTGTTCCATATATTGTTAGGTTAGCATTTCATCTGAAGAACTTTGGCACCGAAGGCTGGAACGTCGAGCGAAACATAGCTGTCGCCCTTTATCTCCACCCTCTGCGTCTGGCCCGACAACAGGTCTGTCGCCACGCACTTCTTCTCTTGGATGTTGAGAAAATCAACGGCGTGGCGCGGAATCATCACCTCTACGTGTGCCTCAGCATCGCCGAAGTTGGCCACCACGAGCAGCATCTCTTTATCCGACTTGCGCAAGAATGCGTATTGCTTCTGCGGATTGAAGCGGTGCGACGGCGGGTTCACATACATTAAGTCGAAGAACAATCCTTCGCTCACAGCCTTCTCCTTGCGGGCTATTCTCAGCACTTGCTGATAGAGAACCGACAGACGTTTCTCCTTGTCAGTCAGCTCGTTGGTCAAGGCTCTGCTAAGCGTATCGACACACCAATAGTCGAATATCGTGGTGCGTCCGTCGATGCCGCTGAAACCCTCCTTGTCCATTCCCCGCTCGCCATACTCTTGTCCAGCATAAATCATGAACGGGTTCTTCTGCATCAGCACGTTCACCACCAATGCCGGCACTGCTCGCTGGGCGTCGCCGGCGAAGAAGTCGGAGGCTATTCTCTGCTCGTCGTGATTTTCAAGAAAGTAGAGCATGTTGTCGCGAATGTCATCGGTGGCCTGCCATGCGCCTGTTATGTCGCTTGCCGGTCGGCATCCGCAGATGATGCCACGCATGGTGTCATACATTCCAACCTTGTCGTAGAGATAGTCGAAACCGCTCGCTACGTATCGGCGATAGTCGGCCGGATTATAGACTTCACCTATGAAAATGATTTCAGGATAACGACGCTTCACTTCTGCCGTCGCGTAAGTCCAAAATTCCGAAGGCACCATTTCGGCCATATCACAACGAAAGCCGTCGATGCCCTTCTTCGCCCAAAAGAGCAGGATGTCGGTCATCTTCTTCCACGTGTCAGGCATCGGGTCGAAATGCCCCACCCTTCCGGCGTAATAGTCAACACCGTAGTTCAGCTTTACAGTCTCGTACCAATCGTTTTGGCTTGGGCATGGTCCGAAGTGGTCGTTGCCTGTGGCCTTCGCTGGATTCTCGGTGTAAGGCCGCTCCTCTCCATGATACAGCTCGAAATAAGGCTGGAAGTCGCAACCTGGACAATAGTAGAAATTGTTTTGCGGGTCAAATCCGAGTTGCGTGTTGTCGTTGGCACCCAAGTCTTTCACCCCGCGCGGCTTGCAGATGGAGTGGTATTGTCGTGCCACGTGATTGGGCACAAAGTCGATTATCATCTTCAGACCGGCCTTGTGGGTTCGCTTCACCAGTGCCTCAAACTCCTTCATGCGCGACGGAACATCGTCGGCCAGATCGGGGTCGATGTCGTAATAGTCGGTGATGGCATAGGGCGAGCCTGCCTTCCCCTTCACGATGGCAGGATGGTTTTTCGGAATACCGAAGTTGGAATAATCAGTCTGGGTGGCATGTCGAATGACGCCTGTGTACCACACGTGTGATATTCCTCTCTCCCTAAACTTGCTGAGCGTCTCATCATCAAAGTCGCTCATCTTCCCACAACCGTTGTCGGCAACCGAACCGTTTTCCTTGCGGGTGCGGTTTCGATTGCCGAACAGGCGGGTGAAAATCTGGTAAATGATAATCTTATCCACGTTCACTCTTATGCTTCTATGCCATGTGCGGCCACTGTCTTGTCGATGCGGCCAATCATGCCCTGAAGGGCTTTGCCCGGACCGCACTCCGTAAAGTCGTCGGCACCGTCGGCAATCATGTTTTTCACACACTCGGTCCAGCGCACCGGACTTGTGAGTTGTGCTATCAGATTAGCCTTAATCTCGTCCGGATTTGTATGGGCTTTACCGTCAACGTTCTGATAGACTGGGCACTTGGGTTGCTTGACATCAGTCTGTTCGATGGCCTTCTGCAGCTCCTCCTTTGCTGGTTGCATGAGCGGAGAGTGGAATGCGCCTCCCACTTTCAGCACGAGGGCACGCTTGGCACCTGCTGCTTTCAGTTTTTCGCAAGCCTCTTCCAGCGCCTCAACGTTTCCGCTGATGACGAGCTGTCCAGGACAGTTGTAGTTGGCAGGAACGCAAACCTTGCCTGGAGCGTTCACCTCTGCACAGATCTTCTCTATCTCTTCGTCGGGCAGACCAATAATGGCGGCCATAGTAGATGGCGCGGCTTCACATGCTTTCTGCATCGCCATTGCGCGGGCATAAACCAGACGCAATCCGTCTTCGAAACTCAATGCTCCTGCAGCCACGAGTGCTGAAAATTCGCCCAAAGAGTGGCCGGCGGTCATGGCGGGCTGGAATGCGTCGCCCATGCAAAGTGCTGAGATTACGCTGTGAAGGAATACTGCGGGCTGAGTAACCTTGGTCTGCTTCAGCTCCTCGTCGGTTCCGCTGAACATAGTGTCGGTAATCTTATAGCCAAGAATTTCGTTTGCCTTGTCAAACAACTCTTTTGCCAATGGATTTTGCTCGTAGAGGTCTTTTCCCATTCCTACGAATTGTGCTCCTTGTCCAGGAAATACAAATGCTTTCATTATCTTATTTGTTGTTTATTGGATTATTCAAATATCTCTTCAATGTCGTTCATGTCCTCCAGACTGCCGTCGTATTGACATGGGTTCCAGTCCGACGGCAAGTCAAAGACAGCCTCGTCGCTGTAAGGAAGCCTGCGGTCGGCATACAACTTCTTCATATAATATGCGAAGACAGGAAGGGCGACCGACGCACCTTGTCCCATGTGAGTGGAATAGAAGTGTATGTCTCGGTCGTCGCCGCCAACCCAACAGCCTGAGACGAGCGTCGGGGTGATGCCAACAAACCATGCGTCGCTGTTGTTGTTGGTCGTACCAGTCTTGCCCGCCATCTCGTTCTTCATGTCGAACTTGAAGCGCAGACGGTGAGCAGTACCTTTATCTACCACTCCCTTCAGCATATAGAGCATTTTCTTTGCGCTCTCGTCACTTATCACCTCATTAAGGCGGGGCTGGAAGGATGCAATCTCGTTGCCGTCGTTGTCCTCTATGCGAGTTACGTACATAGGAGCGCAACGGATGCCATGATTGACAAAGGCTGTATAGGCACTCACCATTTCACTTACTGAAATCTCACAAGGACCGAGACACAGTGCCATCGATGGATGTATGTTCGGATTCTTTATACCGAACTCACGAAGAAGATTGACGAAAGCGACGGGGTTCAACTTGCTCATCAGATAAGCAGAAATCCAGTTGTTCGATTGAGCCAAGCCCCAACTGAGCGAGACATTCTGTCCGTAGCGTGAACGACTGCCGTTGCGCGGTGTCCAAGGCTGGCCTGCAACCATGTAGGTTCGCTGCACGTTGGGAGCAACATCGCAAGGCGAGAATCCGTTTTCCATTGCAAGTGAGTAGAGGAACGGTTTGATTGTCGAACCAACCTGACGTTTACCGTCGGAACACATATCGTAGGCAAAGTGGGTGAAGTTAAGTCCTCCCACATAAGCCTTTACATGCCCGTTCTTTGGATCCATGCTCATGAATCCGCAGCGCAGGAATGATTTGTAATACTTTATGGAGTCGAGCGGCGTCATTGTCGTGTCGATAACGCCGTGATAAGTGAACAATGGCATTTCAACAGGCGTGCGGAACGACTTCTGAATCTCCTCCTCAGTGGCGTTGCCCCGCTTCAACATTCGGTAGCGCTCGCTCTGGTGGATGCTGCGGTTCAGGATGCGCTGATATTGCTTCGGTGTCAGGTCGCCACTGTAAGGCGCGGTGCGCTTGCCTCTGATTTCCTTGTTGAAGGCGGGCTGCAGGTATTTCACCACGTGCTGATAGCAAGCCTCTTCAGCATAACGCTGCATGCGAGAGTCAATCGTTGTATATACTTTCAGACCGTCACCATATATATTATATGGGTCGCCATTCTTTTTAAAGTTCTTGTTGCACCATCCGAAGAGCGGGTCTTGCTCCCAGTTGATGGAGTCTTCATAGAATTTGATATAGTTCCACGAGGGATAGTTTTCTCTCTCAGGCTTTTTCGCCATCAGATAGCGGCGCAGGAAGTCGCGGAAATAGACCGCTATTCCGTCCTTGTGGTCGGCAACGTGGAAATTCAGCTTCAGCTCTTCGTTCATGCACGAGTCGCATTCTGCCTGCGAAATGAAGCCAGCCTTGTGCATCTGTTTAAGCACCACATTGCGACGCTCGCGGCAACGGTCGGGATTGCGCACGGGGTTGAAATAGGCAGGATTCTTGCACATTCCCACGAGCGTGGCCGATTCCGACGTGGTCAGGTCCTTCGGCTCCTTGCTGAAATAGGTGTTCGAAGCCGTCTTTATTCCCACGGCATTGTGCAGGAAGTCGAATTGGTTGAGATACATCGCAATGATTTCGTCCTTAGTGTAGTTGCGTTCCAGCTTGACAGCAATTACCCATTCTATCGGCTTTTGAAAGGCGCGCTCCAAGATGTTGTTCGCTTTGCCCGAATAAAGCTGCTTTGCAAGCTGCTGCGTGATGGTTGATCCACCACCGGCGCTCCTCTGCCCCATCAGGCCACGCTTGATGATGGCACGTGCAAGAGCCTTGAAGTCGATGCCGGAGTGCTCGTAGTATCTGATGTCCTCAGTGGCAACGAGGGCATTGACCAGCGAGCTTGGCAGTCGGGAGTAGTCCACGAGTATGCGGTTCTCACGATTGAAATTCCAAGTGCCCATCACCTTTCCGTCGGCAGAATACACTTGGGTTGCATAACGGTTAATAGGGTTTTGCAACTCGGCGACAGGCGGCATATAGCCTATCCATCCTTCAGATATTGCAGTGAAAGCGACGATGCAAAACAGCACGCCCAAGATCAGCAATGTCCACAAGCTGCGTATGAAGAACTTTCTCATATTATTCGCAATTTTGTGCAAAATTACAAATTTCTTTGGAAATAACGCACGTGAAACAAAAAAAATGCGTATCTTAGCACACGAAAACCAATAAAACAACAAGCACGACAATGGACAAACATGACTTTGTTACCTTCAGAGATTTGACAAAAGAGAAGATTCTCTACATGATTGAGATGATAGCTGAATTTGAGAAACACCCTAACAGAGAGACACTGAAGGGGAAGGTGGTGGCTTCGCTCTTCTTCGAACCGTCCACCCGCACCCGTCTGAGCTTTGAGACAGCGGCAAACCGTCTCGGAGCGCGAGTCATCGGATTTGCCGACCCAAAGGTTACGAGCGGGACAAAAGGCGAAACGCTGAAAGACACCATCCTGATGGTTTCCAACTACGCCGACGTCATCGTCATGAGGCATCACATTGAGGGCGCGGCACAATACGCAGCCGAAGTGGCTCCAGTCCCGATTATCAATGCGGGCGACGGGGCTCACCAGCATCCTTCACAGTGTATGCTCGACCTCTACTCCATCTACAAGACGCAAGGCACGCTCGACAATCTGAACATATATCTCGTTGGCGACCTGAAATACGGGCGGACAGTCCACTCCCTGCTCATGGCAATGCGCCACTTCAACCCCACGTTTCATTTCGTAGCGCCGAAAGAGCTGGCCATGCCTGCCGAGTATAAACTCTATTGCAGAAACCATGGCATAAAATACCAAGAGCATACGGCTTTCAACGAGAAGGTGATTGCCGATGCCGACATTATCTATATGACGCGCGTGCAAAAGGAACGGTTCTCCGACCTGATGGAGTATGAACGGGTGAAGAACGTCTATATTCTGAAGAACGACATACTGACCAACGTGCGCGACAACATGAAGATTCTGCATCCGCTGCCCCGCGTCAACGAGATAGCCTACGACGTTGACGCCAATCCCCACGCCTACTACATCCAGCAGGCACGCAACGGTCTCTACGCCCGAGAGGCAATCTTCTGCGACGTGCTCGGGCTTACCCTCGACGACGTACGCAACGACAAGACCATAATCTGAGCGCAAGACCGAAGACGCTTGCCCACAACTTTAAAGTAGAAGCATAAATACCTAAAACTCAAACGATATGACTAAAGAGATGCTGGTAGCCAAGATAGAGAATGGCACCGTGATAGACCATATACCCACCGACAAGACTTATGCCGTGGTAGCCCTGCTCGGCCTCGACCGAATGGAGTCGCCAATAACCATCGGCTGCAATCTTCCATCCAAAAAACTCGGAAAGAAGGGCATCATAAAAGCCGCCGACACATTCTTCACCGACGAGGAGATATCGCGACTTTCGGTGGTGGCGCCGAAAATAGTACTGAACATCATACGCGACTATGAGGTCGTGGAGAAGAAAACAGTGGAGACGCCCGACGAGCTGAGGGGCATCGTGAGATGCAACAATCCCAAATGCATCACCAACAACGAACCGATGTCCACCGTCTTCCACGTGGTCGATAAAGAGCACGGCACGCTGAAGTGTCATTACTGCGACCATGAGCAGGACATCAACAAGGTGAAGCTGGTGTAACATGATTGGCACGCTTTTTGCACATAACAGGCAAAAAACAGTTGAAGAATATGAAAAAAGGTAACATCGGGGTTACGACTGAGAACATCTTCCCCGTTATCAAAAAGTTTCTCTACTCCGATCATGAGATATTCCTGCGCGAGATGATTTCCAACGCCGTCGATGCCACACAGAAGCTCAAGACGCTTGCCGACCGCGGAGACTTTAAGGGCGAGCTTGGCGACCTCACGGTGAAAGTGGCTCTCGACAAGGATGCCGGCACGATAACGATAAGCGACCGAGGCATAGGAATGACTGAGGAGGAGATAGACAAGTATATCAATCAGATAGCCTTTTCGGGAGTAACCGATTTTCTTGAGAAGTACAAAGATTCAGCCAATGCCATCATCGGGCACTTCGGACTGGGATTCTACTCGTCGTTCATGGTGTCGAAGCAGGTGGAAATCATTACCAAGAGCTACAAAGAAGGCTCTGAGGCAGTGAGATGGACATGCGATGGAACGCCGGAGTTTCAGATTGAGAAAGCCGAAAAGCAAGAGCGCGGCACCGACATCATCCTACACATTGACGACGACTGCAAGGAGTTTCTTGAAAAAGCACGCATACAGCAGCTGCTCACGAAGTACTGCAAGTTTATGCCCGTCCCCATAGCTTTCGGGAAAAAAGAGCAGTGGAAAGATGGCAAGATGCAGGAGACAGAGGAAGACAACATAATAAACAATGTGGAGCCTCTGTGGACAAAAGCCCCAAGCACGCTGAAGGACGACGACTACAAGAAGTTCTATCGCGAACTGTATCCCATGCAGGACGAGCCGCTGTTCTGGATTCACCTGAACGTTGACTACCCATTCAATCTCACAGGAATACTCTACTTCCCGCAGGTGAAGTCGAACATAGAGCTTCAGCGCAACAAAGTTCAGCTCTACTGTAACCAAGTCTTCGTTACTGACCAAGTGGAGGGAATAGTTCCCGAGTTCATGACTCTGTTGCACGGAGTTATAGACTCTCCCGACATTCCCCTGAACGTCAGCCGCAGCTATCTGCAAAGTGATGCCAACGTAAGGAAGATTTCCACCTATATCACCAAGAAAGTAGCCGACCGCCTAAAGAGCATCTTCACCGACAACCGCAAGGAGTATGAGGAAAAGTGGGACAAGCTGAAACTCTTCATCCACTACGGAATGCTCTCGCAAGAGGATTTCTACGACCGGGCAAAGGAGTTCTGCCTGCTGAAAGACACAGAGGGAAAATACTTCACTTTCGACGAGTATCAGACACTCATAAAGGACAACCAGACCGACAAGGAGGGACAACTGGTGTATCTCTATGCCACCGACACTGAGGCACAATACACCTACATCGAAGCCGCCAAGGCAAAGGGATACAGCGTACTGCTTTTCGACGGACAACTCGACGTGCCGATGGTATCGATGCTCGAGCAAAAGCTTGAGAAGAGCCACTTCACCCGCGTGGACGCCGACATAATCGACCGGCTGATTGTCAAGGACGACAACAAGAAGGAGGAGCTTGCGGCCGACAAACGGGAGAACATCTCGGCAATCTTCCGCGCCGAGCTTCCCAAGATTGACAAGGCAGAGTTCTACGTAGATGTGCAGAGTCTCGGCGAGCAGTCGCAGCCAGTGGTAATCACCCAAAGCGAATATATGCGCCGAATGAAGGAAATCAGCCAATTTCAGCCAGGCATGGGCTTCTACAACCAGATGCCCGACAGCTATTCACTCGTGCTGAACAGCGACCACCCGCTCATAAAGCGAGTAATCAGCGAGAGTGAGTCTGCCACAGCCGAAGCCTTGAAGCCCATTGACAGCGAGCTGAAGGGACAGGAAGCGCGTCGGGCTGTGCTCAAACAGCAACAGGAGAATAAGAAGCCAGAGGAAATCACTCAGGAAGAGAAAGACGACCTGAGCAACACCGAGCGCGCCATTGGCGAACAGCACGAGAAACGTAATGCTGTGCTGGCAGAATATGCAAAGGGCAACAGCATTGTCCACCAGCTCATCGACTTGGCTCTGCTTCAGAACGGAATGTTGCGCGGAGCGGCTCTCGATGCCTTCCTCAAACGTTCTGTCGAACTAATCAAATGAACATCTTTCAACTCCTGATATTTTCGCCCCGACCTGCCAGCGTGAAGAGAATGCTGGCAGTGCGGAGCGACTTTTTTTGTCCCAAAGGCTATGAGGCAATAACGCTCTTCGGGACTGTCTTCACCCGCGCGCAAAATCTTGTCGATCTCATTAACGACCGCTACGGAGCACTGCTCAACCACGAGCAAATACACTTGCGGCAGGCGCAGAGCTGCCACAATTCGTGGATACTGTTCTACATACGCTACGGTTGGTACTGGCTGAGAGCCTGCCGTATGCGCAAGAAGATGAAAAACTCAGGCTATTGGCTCAATCCTTTTGAAATGGAAGCCTACAAGAACGACCATGATTTGCATTATCTCGATCAGTTTGGACAAAAAGGCGCAACAGGGTGGCGAAAGTATGCCAAGATGTCGCTTGAGGAGAGAATGCAATTCTACAGGCGGCGTTAATTCACGCTCCTGACACCGCAGAACTTTCTTTTACAACAAAAAATCACCGAAAGTCTTTGCCTTCGGTGATTGATTTATCGTCGCGACGCAAGCATAGCGCTACAAGCCGTCGGTGATTGTCTGCCATTAGAATCCCGATTCTTGTCAGGAAGAATCCCGATGCGAGTTTGCTAGAATCCCGATGCTAACGGAGAAGAATCCCGATGCAAGCGGCCTACTGCGCCTTCATCTTTGCGATAGACTGCTTCAGAGCCTCGATTTTCTCCAGCGAGTCGCTCTCCTTCTTCCGCTCCAGTGCCACCACAGCTTCGGGAGCATGGGCCACGAAGTTCTCGTTGGAGAGTTTTTTGCGCACTCCTGCGAGGAAACCTTCAAGGTGGGTCAGCTGTGCCTCTTGCTTGGCAATCTCGGCCTCCACATCTATCAGGTTGCCGAGAGGAACGGCATATTCGTCGGTTCCGACCATGAATGTGGCCGCGCCGTCGGGAGCTTTTTCGGTGGCAGACACCTTCACTCCCGCCATTTTTTCAATTACCGGCGCATGGTCGGCATGGCGGTCGATTCCTATAGCCATCAGCTCGAGCTGCTCTTTCTGTGCGATGCCCTTCTGGTTGCGAATGGTGCGCACGTTGCTCACAATCTGCTTCACAGCCTCCATCTCCGCAATCAGCTGGCGGTCAGTCTCCGTTGGAGCGCCCACTTTCAGGCAGTCGCGCATGATTGATTCGCCGTCGCTGCGCTCGTAGATGTGCTGCCACAGTTCCTCAGTAATGAAGGGCATAAATGGGTGGAGCATCTTCAGAAGCGTCTCGAAGAAGTGCAGTGTGGCGTCGAAGCTGGCGCGGTCAATCGGTGTGCCGAAGGAAGGCTTCACGAGCTCTAAGTACCACGACGAGAAGTCGTCCCAAAACAGATGGTAAACGGCCATCAGTGCGTCGGATATGCGATACTTGCGGAAGTGGTCGTCCATCTCGGCTCCGACAGCCATCAGTCGTGCTTCCATCCATGCAGTAGCTTTTTTGGAAGCCTCTGGCTGCGTAGAGTCGGCCACCTGCCACCCCTTGACCAGCCGGAATGCGTTCCAGATTTTATTGCAGAAGTTTCGTCCTTGTTCGCAGAGAGCCTCGTCGAAGAGAATGTCGTTGCCCGCAGGTGCAGAGAGCATCATTCCCATGCGCACGCCGTCGGCACCGAACTGGTCGATGAGTGCTATCGGGTCGGGCGAGTTGCCGAGCGACTTCGACATCTTGCGGCCTTGCTTGTCGCGCACTATTCCGGTGAAGTAAACATTGCGGAAAGGTATCTTTCCCATATACTCTTCGCCAGCCATGATCATGCGGGCCACCCAGAAGAAGATGATGTCGGGAGCCGTAACGAGGTCGCTCGTCGGGTAATAGTATTTTATCTCCTCATTGTCTGGATTGCGAATGCCGTCGAAGAGTGAGATGGGCCAAAGCCAAGACGAGAACCACGTGTCAAGGGCGTCTTCATCTTGTCGAAGGTCTGACAGTTGCAGCGATTGGTTGCCGCTCTTTTCTCTTGCCAGTTTCAGTGCTTCGTCGGCCGTCTCTGCCACCACGTAGTCATCATTGTCGTTGTAGTAGTAAGCCGGTATGCGGTGTCCCCACCACAGCTGTCGCGAGATGCACCAGTCCTGAATGTTCTCCAGCCAGTTTCTGTAAGTGTTCTTGTATTTTGCTGGATAGAATTGCATTTCGCCGTTCATCACTGGCGGAAGTGCGATGTCGGCAAAATGCTTCATTCGCAGGAACCATTGCAGCGAAAGGCGTGGCTCGATGGCTGTGTCGGGGTTGCGCTCCGAATAGCCCACCTTGTTGGTGTAGTCTTCCACGCGCTCCATGAGTCCTGCCTTCTCCAAGTCTATGGCAATCTGACGGCGGCAGTCGAAGCGGTCCATGCCGACGTAGAG
>Ga0181612_104980_pt1 | contig 12574 bp, 4 predicted proteins | sample HoacroProtozoa21_FD_119630 | JGI IMG/M metagenome (GOLD analysis project Ga0181612, IMG submission 119630) | Hoatzin crop microbial communities from Cojedes, Venezuel. Combined Assembly of Gp0051906, Gp0051904, Gp0051908 | reverse complement strand
TCTGAGGAAATCCAAGCTCCTGACACCTGAAGTTCGCTCTTTTGGAGATGACTAATGAAAAGATTTCATCTCATCATGCAGCTGTACATATGTGAGAACAACATAGGAACCTGAAAAGTAGAGAACTGCTGAATAGCTCAGTACTTGTCACTTGAAATAAAATTTTTAAAACATTTCAAATTGGCGGTATCAGGAACAGTTATATGTAGGGAATGTATAATGAATGTAGGAAAAAAAAATTAAAGTGGTCATGGAAAGTGAAGCAACAGCTTGTTTGGACAACATTCCTCGCTGGTATGATGTAACATAAGCATGCAGTTTCTGTCATATTGTATTTAAATTGTTAGTACGCCTATTTTACTAGCACAATTTATTCTTTTACTTCACTACTTATGTATTGGCAATAATTTGGAGGATTGTGCCATCTTTACTACATTCTAGAACAGTAAAATAATAGAATATCAATAGAAAAAATACCTATGTGTATCTTAATGTGCCTCCACCTCTTTTACAGACAAAACATTTCTCCCAGGTGGATGAAGAGTGGCTTTTCATTAGTGAAAGAAAAAAGATAAAAAGAAAGGTTGTTTTCACATGGTGAAGAAAGCCTTTCTTTTGTGTGCTTAGTGCCTTAAAATGTCATTCATGGCAGATGCCAACTTTGAAGGCTTTGTTCAGGCAACCCTATCCAATGCAGTGGAATAGTTGGGGGAAACGGGGAGGGTGAGGAAGCCTGAACAAACATATTACCTAATTGCTTTACTGTAGTAACACTAACCCAATTTATTAGCACTGAAAATTCCATTTTAAATAGAGTTTTGAAAAAAAGTTGATGTATTTTACACTTTCTTTAAAAGGGATACTAAATTCTGTGGTTTAAGTGTTCCATTACAAAATTTATTTCCATTTGGATTATATTGCGTTTCAGTAGTTAATCTCTTACCTTAGTAGATCTGTACATGTATTTTGTATCTAGATGGTTTACAATACCACGCACTATATTTCTCCCTTAAACAGTGGAATATTTGTAAAGATTGTTTCTTTTTTATAGTATTTTGAACGTCTAAATGACCTAGTAGCAGCACCAGCACCGATTCCACCTCTGCTTGTATCAGGAGGACCAGGCTCTGGGAAATCTCTCCTTCTGTCAAAATGGTAGTTTAAACTAATTTTTGTTTGGGTGTATGTGAATGAAATTTAAGAAAAAAGGTTTCCATTACAATTTAAATATCGTATCAGTTTAATTAGAGGTAAACATTTACAAAGCACTGAAGTTATTGAAGCATCCTGAAAAGATTTGTAATAATTGAGTAGCTAATTCCATCTGGATTGCCTTTAACATTTCCCTGACTCCAGCTGCACCACCCTACAGATCTGTCTTTGCACAGCATTAGTAAATGGTTTCAGTAGCTCAATAATGTTGCCCTTCTCTGATACACAAGAGGGGTCCTTTGGAGTCTTTTTAATTGAAACAAAGGAAAGATCAGAGCTAAGAATTTATCATAGAAATACATTTTATGGTCACTTGTAGGCTACGACAAAACTTGCTGACATAAAAATAAATTGACAGTGCCATTACTTCTTAAAAGCTTAGTGACATGACTGTCCAGTGCAAGGAAGGGTGCTTGTTAATGGCTGTCAGTACTGGGGAGAGCAGAAATGGAATCTGACATAAAAAGCTCAATTACAGCTCAGGAAATATCTGCCCTATTTTGTAGGATAAACATGGAACACCTGTAGCTTAGATACTTGTTTCTCCTTTGTCAAAACTGATAGTGTTAATTTGAGATACATTTGCGAAGTTATAGTCTCTTAAGTTCTCTCTTTATTTTTTTTTTACTTCTTTCGTTAGGATTCAATTGCAACAGAAGCATTCACCAAACACTTTAATTCTTTATCACTTTGTTGGGAGGCCCATGTCTACTAGTTCAGAATCTGCACTAATAATTAAACGCCTGACTTTAAAGGTATGCTGTAGTGTTACATGTACCCTGCATTGCATGAATCTTGAGAAAATGCCAGTGTGTGTGTATGTCAGAAGATAAAATTTTCTACATTTTTTTCTACATCAGTGAAGAGTAATACAAATGTAAGACATTATAGCATGGAGGGGATCTGATCCTGTACACTGAATGCAGATCAATTAAATAGCATCTCTGGGATATTCATAATAGATTGGCATTAGCAGTTATGCTTCCAATGACCTGTATTGATGGCTTATAAAACCAGTAAAGCTTCTCCCCAAATTTCCTGCCGTCTGGCCAATGAGATAGGCAGGTAGTACCTCTTCTGTGCATGTGTTTAGACACCTGAGGCTGTATTCACCATTTAGCACCATATTGTTCCTAGACTAGTCTCTCTCCTATGTTAATTTATTTTTTAATTGTGTGTTAGATATGTGGAGAAGAAGTGAGGAGTATTTTTGTGCCAGGGTCTGAGCTTGCTTTTTACTTCACAGGGTGGCACTAAGGACCTCACAGAACTAAAACCTTTAGAAAAATGAAATCAATTGTGCTGTCTGTGCAATTTTCTCATGTAGTTTAGAAGTCTGCCTGTGTACAACCTTTAAGCCCTTTAAGTCTTGAAATTCCTTGCCCGTTGTGTAAACTCAGGTTATCTCTCTTGAATTTACACAATGAGTTCAATAAATATTCTTTGTAATGCATATGCCAGCTTTCTGCATATACCAGGAAGAAAGAATTCTGTGTGAACTTGACTAGAAAAATTGCCCCCAAATCATGTATTGGTTTTCTTTTTTTGTCGTCTTGTGTCTATAGGACTTCTTTCAACCATCCTAGCTGATTTTTAAGGTAGAATTTATCATATATGTTTATAATTCTACAGCTTATGCAGCACTCTTGGTTAGTGTCACCTCTGACTTTGGATCCAGCTAAACTTCTGGAAGAGTTTCCTCGCTGGCTGGAAAAACTTTCTGCACGTCATCAAGGCAGCATTATTATAATTATTGATTCTATTGACCAAATACAGGTATGTTTTCGTAATACTTGCCATTTGTCAGGCTGAAGGAAACCTTGACTGTTGTAATAGGCTCAGCAATATCTATGTAACAGAAATATTAATGTTTGCTTTCCTCTAAAGAGCCCATATAGAAAATTGTTTTGCAAAAAGTGCAGACGAGTTAAAATAGTCTTTCAATTTTTATAAATAAATTTTTTGTTGTGGGTTTTTTTTCTTCTAAATTTGTCTTAACACCTTAGTTTTTGAGCAGTCCAGTTCCATTATTTATCCAAAGATTCAAAGCTGTGAGATGACTTATTGGGCATGTGAATAGCCTATTGCCTGTTCTTTAAGGTGAACATTTCAATAGCATTCTCTCTGCTTTATTTAATGTACAGTCATGCTGATACATATCAATGGATCATTTAGTACTGTTTCAGGAACCAGATCATGAACATTTTTTAAGGACAGTGGAGAATTTAAGACTCCTTTCACTAAGCTGTGCAGTTAATGAAATGTATCAGCTTCTGGCATTGTTTTGAACAACCTTTGTATTAAGTAACCAAAATTTGTTTTTAAGCAAGCTGAGAAGCATATGAAATGGCTGATAGATCCCCTGCCAGTGAATGTGAGAGTGATTGTATCAGTGAATGTAGAAACATGTCCACAGGCTTGGAGGTATGTTACATTGCTGAGATGTTTCAAAGTATCCTGGGTAAGAATTACAGTTACTCATTGAATAGCAGACAGCCAGATTTGTCAAGACCTGCAGATTTGATAGGATAAGGTTTTGCAACCACTGAGGACAAAGAAATCTTCTCTATTGTAACTTCAGTGAGGACAGGTTTTAGCTGTTGGGAGACCAGATTTTTGTTTTACTGTGATGGATCTATGCACATGACTATATGAAGGAGGGTATTAAGTGCAGTCAGATGCACATTAAGAACCATGATACCATGACTGTATATCCAGGAGAAGGCTAAAAGTGGACATTTGACTTGTGAGGACTAGAATTTCTCAGTAGCAGGGAATAGCTTCACTTACTGCTTTGATATAAATCTTTAAAAAGCTCTGGAACTTTTATGTGTTTTTTTTCCTTTTGTGTGCTATTTAACAAGGTCTGAATATGACTTTGTTCTCTCTTACCAAAGATTGTGGCCCACTCTTCATCTTGATCCACTGAATTCCAAAGATGTTAAATCTCTCATTAGTGCGGAATGTAACTCTGCAAATGTTAAATTGACCAAAGAGCAGGTATGTCTGTTGCAGTTCTTCTAAAGTACCTTACTGAACTATAACTTTTAATGAAAACATGGAAAGATGGAATAAGCCCAGCTGCCAAAAGAAAGTATTATATTTAGCTAACTCAATACTGCTGCTCAAGGTAGCATGCAATTTGAGTGTTTTTACCCCATGGTTCATAGAACTGAAACAGAGATGGAACAGCATAAATTATTAACACAAAAACAGTGCAGTTGCATATATTGCTGTAAACATGTTATTTTATTTTAGAATAATAGAAAGTTTAGTATTGCATAATACTGTAACAGTGATTGGCAGAATGGGGAAAAATGTTTTTTACCTTTTTGCCGTGGAGACCGATTATGTAAGGTAATCCTCATCTTGAGAGATGTAATGGTTAGATCCTAACTCTTTTCATCGTAAACTCAAAAGGAAACTTTCACTTGTATGCTCCTATAGCCAGAAAAACATGCAGTATTTTATGCACTAATAGTCATGTCATAGACTTCAGATGTTACATATAGAAGCTTATCTAGAACTTTTACTTTCTTGTCAAACAGTGAACATTTCATTGCTATGGTTAATTTCATCTTGGCTCACAGATGTTGTGTAAAATGTTGTAGGAGAAGAAGCTTGAGAGACACTGTCGTTCCGCCACAACTTGCAATGCTTTGTATGTCACTCTCTTGGGCAAAACGATTGCTTGGTAAGTTCAGATGATCTTGAAATTATTATGCTCATCACTAGATTAGAAAACTTCAAGTAGGTTTGTTAGAATTTTGAAATACATTCATTTAACATAGAATGAATCTCGTTAAGAAGAAACAGTGGAGCAGCATACAAGTTTTCCCCCTTCACTGACTGCGAACGCAATGAGAAGAAAAATCAGAGAGTGTGCAGTTTCCATTTTGATGCTAAGTGAATCCACATAGTTTTATCTGTCTGTTTCAGCTCTTCTGTTTTTATTTTATTTTTCTGTTATTCTCTTTCTAGGTATGTCAGTTGCTTCAGTGCTTTTTAAAGGTATTTGGAGAATGTTGGCATTGTTTTGTTAAATAGTTCAATTCAGGTCTGTTGTATTTACTGATGTACCAGATAGTTTGCCTCATAGATTTTTAAGGCTAAAAGGAAGTTCAACAACCATTCAGTTTAACATCCTGCATATGGTACTTTGCCCTATAATTTCTGCTGTGGAGAAAATGAATATTTCCTCTTGTGCAAGAGAATACTAAATAAGTGCATTGCCTTATTGGTAACCCAATCTTCATCTTGTTGAGAAAGATGCATTTTTAATTTAGAGACTCCCAGAAGATGATACACTGATTGATAATTTACTCTGGGTGACTGATTTTCATTATTTTTTGTTTCTGTTTTATGTCCTGGAATGCTTAATTGCTCCTGAAAACATCCTTTGTAAATGCATTACATGAAACAGCTGCATGTGGTTTTATCTTGATCCAACCTGATGTTCTTATTCTGTACTCCTGCTGGAGGAGAGAACACTGCAACATACTTTTTTTTTTTTTAATAAAAGTGTTGCAGTTATTTAGAAAAATTGGACAAGATGACAGAAAGTGGCTTCAGGAATTCACCTCTTCTGTGTTTAATTTTGCCAGGTGCTGTGCACCTTTTAAACCCAGCAGGAATTCAGAGCACTTTTGAGATACAGCTTTTCAGTAGTTTCAATTCATCTTACTCAGCCAAATTTAATATGCTAAACCATGCCCTTTTTGATCTTGTGCTCAGTGTTGGAAATACAGGAAATATTGATGAAACCCTTCAACAGTGTTTCCAATGTCAAGACACAGTGTCGCTGTACAGGCTTGTTCTGAGATCAATTCAAGAATCATTGCAGAGTGATAAAGAGAAAGGTCTTTTGAGAGAGGTAAGCAGAGAATGCGTCCCTGTTTGTGCAGGTAATGTACATTCTTTCCTGTAAAGAGTGTTTTTCTTCAGTTAAAAGTAAATATACATTTATGTTGGTTTCTATGTATGATGCAGAGATTACTGTATTATTACTATAGAAGGAACAATTTTATTTACCTATTGCATAACTATAGAACATATGACTGCTTTGTTTTAAATTTCAACTAAGTCATCATCTTGCAAAACAAATCAGAACTTTTCCACTGTGATGTGTTATAGAATTAGCACTTCCTTGGTGATTGCTACCCTGATCCAATGATTAACTACATTGAGCGCAGTAAATGTAATCAAAACATGGTATCTCGTGAATACAGGGCACCGCTTATTAGATTCTGATTCCTTTTCCTACCTTTGCAGAATTTCCCTGTTGTATGGAACATTTTTTTGGTTAGGACATGATACTCAATAATTTCTAGAAGTTCTTTGGTGCTTGCAGCATAAGACCTTCAGCATATTTTACTTAGATGGAAGCTCCTTATGGTAATGGAGTTATTTTCCCCCAGTGTTTTAGAGGAAAGTCTAAGGAGCCATTTGTTTGTCCTAGAGTGTCCCATTTGGTGCTTTATCTATTAGAATATTAATCCATTAGTACTGAGGACTGTTGTTTGAGGACACAAAAAGGAAAGGGCTTGTGTGGGCAGGTTTTTTTTCCCTTGATGTACAAAGTTATACGCAGTATTGTTCTTGGAATTTCAGTGTAACTAAACTCTGCAGCAAATACTGCTAACTGTGTAAAATAATATTTCTGCTTTATGTAGATACTGTGTGTCATTGGTGTCAGCCACAATGGTGTGAGTGAGTCAGAGCTGATGGAACTTTATCCTGAACTGTCTTCTGCAGTGTTAGCCTTGCTCGTTCGCAGCCTGCACAAAATGTGTTTGCTGACATATGGCTGTGGTTTGCTGAAGTTCCAGCACCTCCAGGTAAATTTTGTTATTTTAAACACATGCAAGTGAAACTCCACCCCCTAAGCCCCTGCTGTCTTTTAGAGAAGTTCTGTTGTTAGCTAGGTAGGCCATGATATGTTTGTGTTTGCTCATCCATTTACATTAACATCTGGTTTGATGTTAGAATCATCTCAAAAACTACTAGAGCTGTGATACCAGTATTGGTCAGTACTGTTCAGCAGTTGAAAACCTGGCATTTCATACCTTCAGAAATTTCTGATCTGTTAGTTAACTCCATGTGTCCACTGGTTCCACAAAAAACAAGCAGAATTGAAGGAGAGGGGAATATTATCTGAATAACCAGAGCTTTGGTCTAATATAAGACAATCTGTTTGTAGTGCCTTTGTCATTGAAAGATTTTCAGTTCTACAACAAGAGACATGTTTCATAAAGAAATGTTGCATAGTGCCCTGTGTATCATCAGCACTTAATAAACAAATTTAATGCATTCTCCTTCAATTATAATCTCTTTCAGGCTTGGGAAATGGTGAGACTAGAGTATATGGAAGAAGGTGAAAATGTTATTTCTGCCTATAGACAAAAACTAGTGGAGTATTTCACCATGCAGCTAAGGTAGGTCAGAATTTCTCAAGATGTGCGAAACTGCAGGCTTTGTGCCTCGTGGATATTTTTGTTTTTTTCATGTAGCTTCTTTGACTCAGTTTAGTAAATTATTATGGCAGAATAACTCTGCAAAACCCTAGTTGTTGGTTTAGCAGTTTATTATTGGTGTGTTGCTTTTTAGTCTTGGGGCAGACTGAGATCTATGGAGGGGAATGGGCATAAAAACAGTTACCATGTGAAAAGGTAGAGCATGAATTTACACTTTACAGTTATCATTTGTTTTGTGGTAACTGACCCCATGTGGACTTTTAACTCCCAGTAAATGCTAGGAAATTTGAGGCCGCTTGGAACTTGAAGTAGACGACCACTTGCATTCAGCAAGCAGTTAGCACATACGCAAATGGAGTTTCAGTAGAACATGTGAATAGCTACAAGTTCATATCCAACTTGAAAACTGATTTGCATTTACCGTCCTGAGTTAGCATGTCCCAGCTGTGGGCTATTGCTTACTGCTCCTCCAAGCATCCACTGTCAGGCAGTGGAAAACCAAGAGGGCCACAGTGGGCCAGGCAGAGGAGGCACAAAGGGACAGTGGGCTGCTGCAGGGCTGCAGTCCTGCTAGCAGGCGCAGGTTAGCCCATGTGGGAGGGAGGAGCAGCTTCCTGTGGGGTACCTGGGGGTTCCAGCACCCTCTGAGGTGAAATTAAAATGAAGATGTAACAAAATGGAGTACATAGGTCTTACAATAGTCCATCTGTGTAGACATTCAGGTATGGCAATTGTATGCTTGCCCAGTTTTCACAGCAAATTGGCAAGTTCTATTAGGCCTCTGAGAGTTTTAACTTTTATTTGCTTTTCTTTCAATAGTCAAGACCGAGTGACTTGGAGAAGTGCAGATGAACTTCCATGGCTCTTCCAACAGCAGGGTGATAAGCAAAAGCTACACAAGTGTCTTTTGAATCTCTTTGTATCCCAAAACCTTTACAAAAGGTACAAAGGTAGCCACTGCTTTGGCAGTTGTAAATGTTTCAAAGTATTTTTTTGTCAATATAAATCAGAAAATGACATATATAGATTAAAGGAACTTAAATAGCAGAGGCTGAAATGCTAAATGCTGTTGTCATATAAATCATCAGTTTTTTCTATTCTGTTACAGCTGGGGGCTGATAAAGGGTTAAATACTGCTGTTGAACAGCATTAGTCTCCATGGATTGTCTCTGTAGATGCTGTAACATAAAGACAAAATTCACGCATATGGCTCTTTTCTTCTAAGCTAGCATCAGTCTGAATAGAGGGGTATCAGAGATAAGATGAGCTTCTTATTTCCTTGTTAAAACAGGGGACATTTTGCAGAACTGCTGAGTTACTGGCAGCTGGTTGGGAAAGATAAGAGCTCTATGGCAGCTGAGTATTTTGACTCTCTGAAAGAATATGAAAAAAGCTGTGAGGGAGAGGAAAGTATGATCTGCCTGGCTGATCTTTATGAGACCCTGGGACGGTTTCTTAAGGACCTAGGTCTTCTCGGTCAGGTAAGTACATTTAGAGATTGTTGTAACAGCAAGGAGGCAAATTAAGCAGAACTCAGTGTGTGCTTTCTGTTGCAGTTACTAAATTATTGTAGCATACAGGATGCTGCCTGTTGCCATCATATTCTGAACTTCGTTGTTAACAGGCTGTAGCTCCTCTGCAGCGATCTCTGGAGATTCGAGAGACTGCACTGGATCCAGACCACCCAAGGGTGGCACAGTCACTCCACCAGCTAGCAGGAGTCTATGTTCAGTGGAAGAAGTTTGGAAATGCTGAACAGTTGTATAAACAGGCACTGGAAATTTCTGAAAATGCTTATGGAGCTGAACATCCTCGGGTAGCCCATGAACTTGATGCACTTGCGACCTTATACCAAAAGCAGAACAAGTAAGCTTAACTACACTGGTATTTGTCTTTCATGTGGAGGTGGTGCAAAAATAACAGCAAAGATTTTCTTCTAGAAGGCAGAATGTTTCTTTGGTTCAGTTTCGTAACTTCCAATGCAACCGTGAGCATCCTCTCTGTACTCTTGTAGCAGGCCACCCAGTAGGGGCCAACTTTTGTTGTTAGTTTTCTAGTAAACTTCTAGAAAGTTAGGCATAAAGGAGGAGCATTGTCTGGTTCTAAGCATTTTTGATGTTTTTGTCGTTGACAAAAAGTGTGGATTTCTTCAGGATTCTTAAATTCTCCTCAGATTTGTATGTTCAGGTAACTTAGAAGCTTTCCAGAATACCTGATGATGCTACATTTGACATTCTTTCTAACACTGTAAATAACTGTTTTCAGGTATGAACAAGCTGAGCAACTGAGGAAAAAGTCCTTCAAAATACGCCAAAAAGCAGCACGGCGGAAAGGCAGTCTGGTAAGGAAATGTTTGTTATTTAATAAAAATGCAGGGCATGTTGCATCTCTGGTAAGCTGATGCCCAAATGCTTTGATAATTGAGGGCTTAGGTAGTGAAGTAGCCTACCAGCAGCTTTCCCAGTTGCCCTTTGAACTCTGAATCGGTGTAACTGGTACGGAATTGAGAGAGGTAGAAAAGAAAAAAGAATGTATATGTTTCAAGGGTGCAGAATAATTGTTGATACAACTGGCTGTCAAAATGTCAATGTAAAAAGCTGTTCTCCAAAATAACCGAGGCATTTGTCGTACAAATACTATCGAACACAGTGCTTACTGCAGTGTTTAATCCCAGTAATAATATTAGGTGATGTACCAAGTTTTTTTCCTATTTTTTCTTCTGTGTTTTTCAGCTAAAGAGTTCCTCTTGTCACTCTTGAGCTACAGGTTTGTCTGTTTTGTAGTGCCTGTACTATAAGAGTAAAGCTGGTAACTCCAGAGCCAGAAAGCCAGAAAAACATTGCTATTCCCACAGTGCCTAAATACGAATTAATTTGGATCATGAGGATTTTGTCCATTTTTGTAATTTCTGCTGCACAAACGTTTTTATTAAGACTGCAAAGATCAAGAATAGGTGGAGCGTGTAACAATGGCTGCGCTTCTTACTTGTAATTCACTTTTCATGTAAGCATTAGCTTGGCAGCCCAATTTACAAAGATCTCTGTAAAGCCTTTGAGTAATACTTTATATGTATTTGTATATGGCATTTGTTATAGGAGATTAACGTGATTTTAATTTTGATCTTATAAACCTAAGAATTTGATCTGAATCGATTATTTGAACTGTGGAGTTCAAACAAATTAGCATGTATGGTACAGGGAAAACAGAGCTGTACGACAGCACAGTGATTTAAATTTCCTGGAAGCATGTTTGGTGAAATTCACTGTTAGATTGTAAATAAGCAGAATTTAGCTTGGAAACAGAACTTAAGTAGGATTATTGTGCGCCTTTTGGCACCAAACTGAGTCTTCTGATTTTCTGTCTTCAGTAGTGCACTTTAAAAGTAAAGGTGATTTGTTGACGCTACCTTATGCTTTGCTGTAGTGTGGCTTTGCTCTCCTGCGCCAGAGAGCCCTGCAATTGGAAGAGCTCACATTAGGCAAGGATACACCAGATAATGCTCGAACCCTCAATGAGCTTGGAGTCCTCTATTACCTGCAGAACAATCTGGAGTAAGTTGTATTAATTGTGACACATCCACTGACTGTTCTCATAGATCTAAATGGAAGCAAGGAATTGAAAACTAGCATTAAATGTAGACGCATGATCAAATACTCATTATAGTGCCATCCTTGATTCATTCCACTGGTTTTTATTTACTGTGAAATTCACTCATCTTTTCCAGAGTTGATGCTGTTAGCATGTGAGTATTTACCAAGTCAGTGCATTTCTTGCATTCAGAATTGGTGTTGCACAATTAAATTTAACCTGGCCTTTGTTGCAAATACTAGTTCTCCCTCAAAATTTACACCCCCTCTACTCAGCTTCACTATTTTGTGACCCTCCTTTGTGGTGTTCATCCTTGAAAAGCAGGATTGTTGTTTCTCTGTGAAAAACACTCAAAATGCCAGTATTACAAGAAATCATGAGCTAAATATTCGCTGTGCTTGTAATCCTCAGGCTCTTACCCTGTTGGCCTTTTAAAGGGCAAAAGAGGACAGGGCAGCACAAAGGTGTTCTAAAAGCAGATAAAGATAAGCGGGGTTGTTGAAGAAGAGGAGTAAAAGGTGCAAAGCAGTTATTCGGTCCACAGAGTAGTCTAAAACTCTGTGTTGTGAGAAAATTGCAAAGTTGCCTTAAATCCCACTCTACTGAACTGAATCTTTTCAGAGAAGAAAGTGCACAGCAAAAAAGCACAGAGTAAGTTCTGGAAGTATTTTTACGTTCTTCCTATTACCAGTAGTTGTTGGATAACTACAGAAGTGTATCATAAGTTAGGATCTGCACAGAGAATTTCTGCCAAATGCAGGACCTTCACAGTGAAGGAACTGATTTTTAACACTTGTTGGAAATATAGCATTTTCCATCAGTTTGCCCTCATGAAGTCACGCCTAAGTGACTGATTACAGAGGAGTGATATCTAGATAATCTTATACAAGATCATTTTAGATTCCACATTATTCATGTGTAGTTGCTGTCCACCACAACCTACTTCTAGAGTAACCGTATCTCCACTATTTCATAGGTGAGCAAAAGTATAAACTTTGTTCTAGTGAGGGTTTAAGTAATTTTTTTAATGGATCTTGTGTTTCTGTTCTGAATCAGCAAGTCCAAGATGTGAATTTTTTGATCATTTGATGCAGTTAGAATGAAATCAATGGCAGAAGGGTATGTCATTTCTAGTTGTTTTATGTTATGTCACATCATCCTCTAGCCCTTACACAGAGTGAACACCTTTTGACACTTATCTAAGAGCTCCAGAATTGAACCTACAGTTCTGTGTATAAATGATCTTTTTTTTCTTCTCTAATGTGAAATGGATTTTTTCCAACTTACTAAGCTGACCTCTT
>Ga0181612_172688_pt1 | contig 12575 bp, 8 predicted proteins | sample HoacroProtozoa21_FD_119630 | JGI IMG/M metagenome (GOLD analysis project Ga0181612, IMG submission 119630) | Hoatzin crop microbial communities from Cojedes, Venezuel. Combined Assembly of Gp0051906, Gp0051904, Gp0051908 | reverse complement strand
CCACTGATACTTTATGGGAGACACAAAAGAGAACAGACCTGCCTGAGGGAGGATGCTTTAAGAACAGGTAAGCGTTTTGCCCGGTATTATTCCTGTGTGAGCTCAGAGACCATCAGCCACCTTGAACTGACATCCATGCCCTCTCTTTCTGTTAGTAACAGGTGAGAACAGAATGCTTTTAAACTAGTAAGAGCTATAAGAGCTAATTAAATCTTCCACTACATTGCAATATACAAAATCGGTGTCTTGTCATCAAATACGTAAGATACCGAAAAATAAAGCAGTTTGTATTAGCTGGAGCATAGCTGGAAATCTACATTTTCTTTGCTATTATATTTTATCTACCACTATGGTTTCAACACCTCAGTGGCCTCTTGCTTCTCAAGTACACGACAAGTCAGAATTTACAGGTCAGACAGTAAAGCAAGAGACATAAAACCAGAAAGACATTTATTTACAACTTTGAATTTTATGAGTCCTATTTATTCCTAACACAGCTATTCACATTTGGTCAGCTACTGTACGCGTGTGGGAAACTGTTCTGAAAACAGTAAATCTGGCAAAGGCAGTAAAAACACACAGCCAGGACATTTGCTGAACAGCAATGTGCATAAGGTCCACGAGGGGGGTTAACATAAAGCCAGGAGGGGCAATTTTCTAAATACTAGTAGTAGCAGCAGCAGCATAAAACCGACACAAGCAATCTAGGCAATCAATAGCACATTCTCTCTCTCCTCTAGGAGCTTGGAACATACCTTTGCTCTATAGAGGACAGACGAAAATGATGGCAGATCTCTAAGGAGCAAAAAGCTATTCTGTTGCTATTCTCTTATTCTTCCCATTAGTCAAAAGCATCAAAGCACGTTCAACAGCCAGAGAGTGCAGGACCTTTCACAGTGCTAAGCTCACAGATACACTAAACCCTGTTGTCCATGTATATCTGAAGTGAGCTATGCAACAGCTGAAATTCAGAATGGAGGCAAGGACCTGCAACACCACTGACATCAAGGGAACAAGACCACTACAGCAGACTTGACTGACCAAAAGCTTTTCTTCATGTGAGGCAACCTGTAGCAGAACCGGGCGGGCAGAGGGGAGCAGGAGAAAGAGGGAGAGAGAAAGCAGCCTAGCAGAGCAGGTTGGCTCCAAAGGGCTTTTGCCACTCTTTCCGTGGGAAAAGCTGCTCGGGGGCTCAGTCTGAGACCTCACAGATGTCACAGCCAATGATGATGTGTGGGTACACAAGTCGGGATCTTCAAAAACCTCCTCCAGTGCTAGTGCATCTTTTCTTCCTCCTTCTGTTTATAGACTTCTTCTGGGAGAAGTTCCTGAAACCAACCAACTATTCTTCCAAGTTCACTTGTAAATAGCTCTGTGCTTTCAATCTTTGTTTCAGAAGCACAACAGCAATAAATGTAAGTTTCTCTCCCAGCTGAAAAGCTGATTGCAACACACAAGACAAAGTTCCACGAGTGACCTTAGTTCCCACAGCCTCAGGACTTGTCTGGTGGCTTATAAAAGCCTTCCCTGCCCACCTCCTCCAGGAGAAAAAAAGCAAGCAACAGTTTTGATCTGGGAAGGGAACATCACTGTTCCAACAGCAACACTAACCTCCAGAAGCCCAAACCTTCATCAACCAAAGATATATTAAAAGCAACATGGAAAAAGTATCCATGAGCACAAGTCCTATAGAACTACTCAGCTAAACATAACCAACTGCAAACCTATGCTTGATGGGGACGTAAACACTACTCACATTTACAATACCTCTGTCCCTCTAGCTGCTAGACTTGCATGGTTTGAACCATGCAAGTCCAGAAGCTGCAACCAACTTAGCTCTCAGGAACAAGAAACAAAATTTCTGTTTTCACCAACACTTTTATCCGTCCCAAGAAAGATCTTGCAGTTGTTAAGAACTGTAGAGAATGAGAACCTCATATTATGGAGCTGGGACTAGAAACAAACACTTAGGGCTTTTTACTAAAAAGCTGTATCGCATGAATCAAAATATGAGCAAAAAGAGCAGAAGAAAAGAACACATTGTGGCCCATGATTTCAAATCCATCTACCAATCCCAATGCTCATTTCCCATCCTATGACATTTAAAGTCCTTTGAATAGGACAATAAAAGAACTAAGGTGTCCAACTCCCATTGCAGAAAAAAAAAAAAAATATTCAGGAACACAGCATAATTAAAATGACTCACTATTTTTCAGAAGACTTCTTCCTTTAACTGAAAACAGAATCACACACACACACAGAGGGCAACATATTCACAAAATAACCCAAATCTCAAGTCTGAATTGATATACAGGTGGCTGATAACATAAAAATGAAATACTGCAACAAATGCTTGCAATAGGTTAACCCACTGTACTGATACGGGAGGGCATACTTCGGCAGGGCAGCACAAACCAAATCCCCATGGGCGGGCTGGCGTGAAGGGCTATGGCAGCCCATGAGCACGGCACTGGGAGCTACACCAAGTCCGCTCCAACTGCCTCTGCAGATAAACAGTATCACAGACTTGAGGGTTTCTAAGACAAATAATATCAAAAACAGCTCGTCTGACCTCAGAGCAGGAGGACATTGAACACACCTATGAAGTTAGAGCTGAACTGCTTTAACAATCACGACTCCTGCCGAGCAGGAAGGCTCCCCTGTTTCTCAGCAAGTGGAGTGGGAAAGGAAGCACACCAGCAAGGACACCCACGACAGGGACTGCCATCAGCAGGCACTGCTGTCACCCCACTGAGCGCCGTCAGTCTGAGTCACCCACAGGCAGGTAACGCCGCAGGGAGGGAAGAGGCCATACAAGAAGGGGTAGATTCCCCTTTCACAATACTTGAGACCCAATTCCCCCAGCTGCCAGTATTGCAGATACACATACCTCCAGGTTGGCAACTGGAGGCAATAATCATGTTAGGAAGTTTGACTTTGCCCCATCATACCACTGCTTATTTACATTATAAAAAAAAAAAAAAAAAAAAAAAATCGTATTGGGATACTAACTCTTAAACACATGTATATGCACCATCAGGTACAAGGTGATCTTGACCTGCCAGGGGCCTCTAAATATCACTGTAACACCATGAGCAATTAAAGGGGTGTTTGACTCCTGATCTGAATAGAGTCTCTTCACTAGAGAACAAAGTAGTAATTCCAATCAAGTACAAAAAAGTATCCTATTCTTAATGGCAAGCATACACTTCCAAGCTTCAAAACCAAAATGAATCCACAAGTCCTCCTCCCATCCAAGCACATTTACATACCAGCATCTTCCAGTTACAGAACGAAATCTGCTACTTGTTGAAACAGACAAACCACCAACCTGCTTCAAAATTCATGCTCTTGAATGCTTTAACGTAACGACCTGCAAACTTCCTGTGAGGAGGTAACAAAAATGAATACATTTGATTCGCAGTCAATGCCTTCAAATGTCCAATCAAAGCTGTCCAAAAAATTGCACAGGGGTAACAAGCCAGTGGTGTTTTTGTAGGGTTACCATTTCATGTTTCCCATCGGACAAGTCCATCCTCTCATCATAACACTGCCTTTGCAAAGGATCCAACCTCAGTCTGTTCTGCCCCTAAAAGTCCTTGACCAACTGTCACCATACAAAGGATTAACATTGTAACTTGCAATCAAACTCAAATACAGATGAAAAGACGGCACACAAATATCAAAATAGCCAAGTATGAAAGAGCCTTATGTCTGGATGCACATCTATGCAGTAGAATATTATTACACGTAAAGTACAAAAGACGTACGTATAGACAGTACATATTAGTTCCTCATGGGCGGACACACAACTCAAACCAGAAGCACATACATCTCAAACCAGAAGCCTCACATTTCTACATTACACTTTGCACTTTGCCTAGATCCTCCATACTTAAAAAATAAGTACTACAAAAACCTCTCTCCACAAAAAAGAAGGAAAGAAACAAAAATGGAAACCCCAGCAAACAGGTGTTCCAGCAAACGTTGTTTAGCAGAAAAACTGCTAAAGAAATGGGCAATCAGAATCCAGTAAGCAGGGCAGAAAACGTACTTGTTCTTCACACATTAAGTCTAATCATCCTGACTATGGCTTTTGCAAGACCAAAATCAGCTTGCAGACGGATACTACTTTTGGATAGATGTTTGAGATGTCACATAAGGGAGTTAGACACAGCAACTCTCATAACGAACCTGAAGGCTATGAGATTATTTGATGCCAATGGAGACATAGCTTCCAGAAATCTGTAGACAGGGAAGGCAGAAACAGTCTCGCACTCAGGATCCCTTCAAGCAATTTGCCGTTGCAATCAAACATAAAACATAAAATCAGTAAATAAAACTTACCAAAGGATTAAAAAGGTTTCACATGTGCACTTAATTCAGAACTTTTGTCATTGAGAATCATTAAGGATACACATCCCGTTTCTGTTAACACTGATAGTACTTCATTATGCTCAATGCTATGGAAACATCATAAAACAGGACATCTTCATTTTGATTAGCAGACCATCACAATTTCAGCTCTTCTTCTTACTGATGAAGTTTCTGAAGATAAAAACACTGTAAGTCCCTGAAAGCTAGTTAATGCCTGTTTTAATGGAAAAAGTAACTTTTTCCAGCTGTGAAGCAACCCTAAACTCCTAGAGGCCTAAACTCCCACAGCCAGACTTGAGAGCATTTTCAGGATTAAAAAACTGGTTTGAGCTCAGAATGTACTGTCAGACCACAATAAAAGGAAAATGAATACAATATGCTGGAAGTACAACACTAGTCACATTAAAAAAACACTTTCCGACAGCGTTAATTATGACACTGTGCCTCCCACTCTTATCACGCACAGCCCTTTCACAGCAGCTCTACAGACCTCCACCCTCAGCCATCCCCGGCATGAAACAACACAACAACAACAAGCCTTCTGGAGGACAGAAAAAGAGTGTTACTGCTAGTCCAAGTTCACAGAAAGCACTTGCTTTCACAAGTTTTTTCCATCTGTTTTTCAGTTCCCTCTGTTTCACAAAAACCTCTGCATCTGTCTTTGTGGAAAAAGGTGAAGGCATGCAGGAAGGAAGGGACAAACACTGGCAAACCAAGGAAACATCACTGTTTTCATGTTTAGAAAGGAAGAATATGACTTAACATATTTCCGTTGAAAAAAAAAGAAACAAAAAAGTGTTCCAAAAAATTCTTGGGATGCTGTATCAGCCACTCAAGGCTCCAACACGACCCCTGCCAGAGCATCCTTAGGCTCATGACCTGAACAGCCAAGCCATCTTTTATTTTGTGCTGCAAACCCACAAATAAGAAACTGGCACCAAGTCACGCTGTTTACACGACAACTTTCTAGACCACAGCTGAAAAGCAGCCAGTGAGCAACGTGTCAGCCTCGCCCACGCAGCCCCAGCCCAGGTATGCAGTCGTGGGGCTGGGTGCCGGGAGGAGCGGTGCTGCCCGGCACGAGCTCCGCCATCCCCACTGGGGAACAGCCATGACCGAGATGGGCAAAGAGGTGGAAAAGCCACCATGATGGATGGTAAGGCAATACTGCACACTGGGATAAATCGGTGTAGGCTGGGAATGAAGTTCCACTCAATGTCCCCTTTAGCTGGAGCTCTCAAACTAACATTTACTGCCATGGCAGCAAGACCAAGTAAAAGAACAACAGCCACGTGCTCAAAGGTAGAACGAACAGATTTACTGCCCTCATGCAGAGGGCAACATGTCTAACCGCTCCTTGTCACAAAGCGGTTTGAGAAACGACACCTGTCCTATACATAGGTATTCCTCCCTCGGAGAAACAAAGTAAAACAAAGTACAGGGAAATGCAAAGCTGCAGGATCAATGACCACTAAAAACTGCCTGTCTGTTGCTGTTTCAGCACATGGGGTGGGCACACAAATTATTATTTATGGCTTCTATCATCTTCCTCGGGTCTGTCAAACACATGGCACAGTAACCATCCTCAAAATGTAGAGGATTCAAGTCACACATACGATCATTACAAAAACAAGTTTTAAGACAGAGATTTTTTTATTTCTACAAAATTCTGACCAAATTGTTCACTCAATCAAGGCCATTTCTTTTTCCATGATAGTAAACTATATCCTAACTGCACAACAAATCACTGTCCTACACAGCAACACTCCCTATTGACAGAATCCACATCCTTCAAAAACACTTGTTTTAAAGAAACAGTCCCCAGGCACACACACACACCTCTCAAACAAAACACTCAAACTATAAAATCAAGAAGCAAAGTTAAGAAATACCATTGTTCAAGGAAGCAATATATGTACCAGCATATTTATTCCAACTGTGATAAAGAGATTACACAATTATACAACTGGGTGTCTCAAGATCACTGGAGTTTTGTTATAAAAACATCAGTGCATCTGGGTGCCTAGAAACAACCTGCCACCCTGAGAACAATGCAGATGATGTTGCTGAATCATTTTCTGGCAGTCGCAATGTCTATTCCTGTTCAAATGTCTGCTCTCTGGACTCTGCATGACCATCTTGTAATACCTAGTCTTGATAAAGTGTCTCCTTTTTTTTGCCCTCCGATTTTAAAAATACAGTTGCTCTCCCATCATCAGTGTCAGTAATTACATTCATTTTTTAGATCTTTTTCCATTTCGTTGTAACAATTGGTCCATTCTGCGATTACAGTTTGACATATTTAGGGTGTTACTTGGATAGTCAAGACAGACTTTCAGAAGGTGCAGACACTGAAATTACACAAGTCCCTTTTTAAATTAGCAAACTTATCTCTTATTTTTAAATTTTAAATACAAGATGAAAAGACCAGCAATAATGAATCTCTGATGCCAGTTAAGAAAGAAGTTAGCAATCTTTTGCTACGTCCTAGCAGAAAAAAAAAAGAAGCTGCTTGATTTTTGCATCTCAAAGAAACTGAATTAAGGAAGTACTGTCCAAATTGTTACACCCATCCACTACACATCACTTGTTGTTTGAGCAACGTGGTATCAGGAAATTGCTTGAAAACCCTAGAAATTTATCACATAGAAGAAAAGCTAATGGGGGGGTGGGGCGTGGGGGGGAGCTGCTTAGGCTCTGAGTATTCATGAAAATTGTAGTCTAGATAAAATAGATAAAGGTCCTAAATGCTTCTGTTGTGGTTATTTGAGAAGGAAACATGGTATCTAGCACAAACAGAAAGACTACCAAAAATAAAGCTGAAAGAGTAAAAGGCTGAGTAAACCCTAAGAGACAGTGTAGCTGTGCTTGATTTCAGACCTATTATCACACAAGTCATCATGGTCATTTCACTGGTTTCTTGCACTTCGATTTTGTACCACTGCACCGAACAAAAAGCAGAAGGCTGCATCAAACATGCTACAGTGAAGAACTGAAAAAACTTAACCTCTGTCTCTGGTACTCGGCTCTGCCTGTAAAAACTGACTTCCCGTAAAATTTCACGCATCTGTCTTTTGGTGCCTGAAAGCTCAGAAAAAATAAATCAAACCCTGGCATTTAACATGAGGGGAAGACATATGGTACATTACTGCTCTTCAATAGCAAATGAAATCAGACCCACTAAGCCACGTAAGGCAACAGTGCCTATCATTAAGTTAAAAAAAAAAAAAAAAGAAGAAAAAATCTTTATAGGAGAGGGGAAAAAAAGCACGCATCTCGGCCAAAAATCAATATGTGAACATTACTGTACCAGTAGAAGCAGAAGTCAGCTTCATGGACTCCTGTCCTGACCACGTTTAAGCTCTCGAGAGGGCCAGAGGACTCCTTCCACTCACAGACGCCACCTCGCCACCGCCCTGCAATCCAACCGATCCTGCGGTCGCTCAAACTCAGCAAGTGAAGTGTGGACAGGACTTCACCGGCTTTCATAGCACCCTTTGCTTTACCATGAAGTGACAGCAGAATTATCAGCATGGCAGACAATATAGTCATTAACAGCTTACATAATTATAAGGCTACAGAACAGCCTTCCTTATGGAGTTAAACCCTTTTGCTGACCTACTTACATTACTACTTATTCCTTCCCATTGCTGGGAGGCAGTTGAAGACTAACTGCATCTCTTACCAGGCAGATGAGCTGATCTCACCTCCCTCTATTGCTTCTCACTGTGAAAGATGTCAGTCAAGTCCAGACTCTGTAGAGATAGTTGATGCCTATGTGTCACAGATTTAAAAGGGAGACCTAGAGCACTTAAAAACCATACCTCCATTCCCCATATAAACTCATCACCCTATTTTTATTGCTCATGTCAAGAGCAAAACACACAAAGAATTTCTTTACCTTCAGTAAGATAGGACTCTTTTTTCTGTAGCTTGACTGCACAAGTTCTTTTCTATTTTGAAGGAGAGTCACCAGGAATCTCAGTGTCACCACACAGTTTCCAAATAAGGCCCTTTAAATGCTTGTTAGGTACATGTCTTCCACGTGGGCTAACAGCACAATTCCCCACCTCAGTGAAAACAGCTGTTCTCCACGTAGACAAGCTACTTTTCCTCACCATGGCTACTCCTAGATATCTCCTCTCTCATTTCCTACATTTCAACTCTGTAAAAATCATGCACTTATAAAGTGCTCTGGAAATAAATCACTTGTATCAAACAGAATGAAGTTTTACTAGCATTTTCCCCAACACAAACGTTCAAAAAAAATTTCAGTTAGGGTCAAAAAGCTATTCAGAGTTACTTTGATTTAAGTAACACTTTTACAAATATGGAGGCAATTTAAAACATCTGGAACATAAAATACTTCTTTGTATGCAATGTTTTGAGTGCAACTCCATTAATTTCATGAAATTTACCATGTCCATCAAAGTTAACTGAGGTGACTGAACTAGGTGTTACCTCTGAAGAGCTGAGCCACCGTTAACTGCTTGTGTGCACAGCCCTGCTTCCACCCACTCTAGCGGACCAGGGCACCCACACATCAGGCTGCTAATGCCTTTGGGAGCAATCCGAATACCACCAGCACAGGCACGCAGTTCAGGAAACAGTAACACAAGCTGCACTGGAACAGCCTCGAGCACAACTGCAGCACCACCGCCTTCAGCAACCACACAAGTATTTCCTACGGGTAGGAGAACACAAGAGTGTCAGCAGGATAATCCACTACCATAAAAAAAGAAGTTACGCGCCTGACCTGATAAGGTGAGACAAGTGACAAGGCATTTTAGGGTTTTAAATCTAAAACTGAACATGAAATGTCATAGAACAGACACTTGTGCCTCAGCAGTGAAATCAACAGCTTGATGCTCAGCAAGCACAGCTAATAGCTGCAACTCATTTTCAACTGGCTGCTCCTGCAGCCCCAAGCAAGCCAAAGGCAACCCTTAACAATTGCTCCACACTGCACCAAAGCATTCAGCAGCATCTTTGGAGAAAGGAGAGAGAATGAGTGTTCACCAGTCAAACACCACAATTCAGATCTCTATGCTAGTAGAAAGAACAAAAGAAAAAATGGGTTTGGAGAAAAAAAAAGGACAGATTTAAATGTCAACTGCAATGTTACTGTCAGGCCTACAAGCTATTTTAATGCACTTACCTCTGGTAATGAAGACCAAAAGCGGTGGTTTTGCTGTTTAACAACCAGCAGAGAAAGCAAGAACACAGAGAAACAACGTGAGTGAAGTAGGCTAAAGCAGAGGGGCATCACACCAACAGCATCCTCAGGAAAGCTGCTGCCTGCAGGCAGCACATGCATCAGCGTAGGCTCCCTCCTGCCAAGGATGCACTGGGTGTTTGTGCCGTAACTACTGACACACTCAAGGTGCTGTCACAGACTGATTTCACTCCAGTGAGCGTGAGCCTGTCCAGCAGAATTTGCATTTCCTCAAGGTTATGAATATCTGAGTACAAGAAGAGCGAAGAGCCAGGATTCTGGCTGCTCTTTGCAACAATGAACGGCATTGCAGAAGAAAAAAAGACTTCTTTCAGTCTTTCTGTGAAAAATGCATCCTGAAATCCCCCCCAGTCTTATAGCGAGTTTCTTGAAGAAGTGTATTTGTGAGACCAGAGACCCACATGTCAGCTATTATCATGTGCACACATCCTCAAGATCCTTCCCCAAAACATCTCTTACACCAAGGCTGACATAAAATCTAAATTGATAAAGCAAAAGATGGGGGAAATGACACTTTAATTCCATTTATAATGGAAGTCACAGATACTTCAACGTAAACCGCCAAAAGCAACTGAGCAGCAGGCAAGAAGTGATGTCAAATCTGAGGCCCAAACTCAAGTTTAGTCCCAAGCCCACGCAGGACACTGAATAAAAGCACCCTACTGATGCAGTTCCCCAAAGCTATTTCATCTCTGCCTGCAGTTTCCTGACCTGTTCCTACATCAGGAGTAATTTCCTTTACCTTCACACTGACTTCCACTCCTACACAGGCAAATGACTGGCCTCTTTTCCCTCCCTGCCCTCCTTCCACCTGGCCTCAGTAACCAACATGCTCCAAAAAGACTGCTTTCACAGGGTTTTCACTAGGACTCTGCCCGTACTGCAACACACGGGGCTCAACAGCCCCGCAAAGTGATGTGCTGCCACATGCAAGGTCTGCTGTATCCAGGGAATACGGGTTAGGGGCCCAGTAGCCCCACACCCCCTTGCAATGTGCTTTTAATTGTCAGTGAGGAGCCCAAAGAAGTGTTTTGCGTTCCTCATGAGACCAGATCACCTGTGATGCAGCAGAAAATGCCCCTTAACCACAGACTCCTGCAAAAACCTCCGACTCCTTTAAATGCTGGAGCCAAAGCTGCATTTCAACACTACAGAAACAGCTGTCCCTCAATCTTTCCCGTCTCTCCACAATCTAGCCTTTCAAAACACATTTAGAAGATAAATCAATGTCTGAAAACACCAATCTCATCATTAAATGTAAAGAAGATCACAGAAGAAAAAACTTTAAAAGCCCCAACGTGAAGTCTTTTGACTAGCCCTCACCTATCATTCTTTTCCAATCTACAGGCTCAGTACGGCTACAAACTCATGGTTATGCTTCTTGCAAATGCTTTTCTGTCTCGCATTATCAGCCACTACTATCACCTACAGTTTCATTCAGAAACAGCATTTGAATAGTTTTTCAAGGGGGTAATTCTTTTTAATCAAGTCAGGTCATGGATGATGTTAAACAGATTTGTTTTTATTTCTAGTCACTCTTCAAATTATTAATATCATTCCATGCAGATAAATGTTATGTTTGTGGTTTGCGATACACACTGAGAGAGAAGGCTTATTAGCACAAGGCGTTCATAGTGTTTTTGCCAATATGAAATAGGAAACTTCTCTGGGCAGCAGAAAGTAGAGCATCCACTTCTGTAGTATTTTCCTTTTTTTTTTCCTCCCCCCCCCTCCCCCCTTCCCTTTCCTTTTTCACCTAATAAAGGCCTTTGGCTGAATTTCCTTAATTCCCATTTTTGACAGAAAACTGAAGCAGGAATGTTAAACAGAGTTAGAAAAATCCTTTCTAATAACAAAGATAAAAATAACTGAATGCAAGAGAAGTTTAGGGACTCACACGGTCCTAAGTAAAGCGTCGCCCTCAGGCAACTGAAGTTCAGCAAGGTGAACCTGCAAAGTTTAAAGAGTCAGATTCAACCCCTTGGCCCAACAGGCATCTTCCAGGTGACTTCACCTAAACCACTTCTCTCCATTTTTCTGGTTACATATGGTGCCCGACCATTTTTCTCCCATACAATTATTAGGAGTTCAGATTTTTAATAAACTGAAACAGCTGCAACGTAGAGAGGGTAAAGGTAGGTTTTTTGCCTCCTGTGCAAAAGTCTCCAGCCAAACACCTGCTGCAAACTCAGCAGTGACTGACCAAAACAGACCGACGTGAATCACCTCCTCCACCACTAAATGGAGCACACCAGGCTAGCGTTCCAGGTCTGCCTAGCCTTCCGGCCCTCAGCAGAGGCAGTATCAGGGAAAGGCGGGCAAAGCCCACTGAAAAAGCAGCCACACACCCTGTCAGCCAGGCACGCACCGCCCCAAGCAGCACACGCGTGTGTCTCTCTCCTTCAGCGTCAGTACTTCTTACCGTTAAATGCCAAAACAAATCCTTTCCTCACCCCCTAGCTGCACTTTTTAGATGCAGTTTTATACACCAGGTCAAAAATAATTTAAGAAGCGTTTGACCAGAGAGAAGAAAAATATCCAAAGCAAACAAAAACCCCAACGTCAAGAGAAACGGAGGAGGGGAGCAGGAGTTATTTGGAAGTGACCCTTGGTGGGGGGGCAGGGGGAGAAGTCTGTCTGATTTTCTTCGGATACAGTTGGGCAGGAAATCATTGAGGTGGGTTAAAATACCTTTCTTGTACATGCTTTGCAAAGAATTTCTTCTGATCACTAGAATAATATTTGTTTTCATGTCAATCTTGATAAATCACAGCTGTGGTGCTTGATTTCCTCTCTCCTCCCTCCTTATTTTCATCTATTAATAGGCCTGCATGTACCCACACATCAATTAAAAATATACATATCTACTTATTCTATATATAAACACTTACATTTTGCAATCAGATTCCCTATGTAACATCACCCTGGTCCTGAACAGTCTCATTGGCACTTGCACTACTGT
>Ga0181612_166880_pt1 | contig 12575 bp, 11 predicted proteins | sample HoacroProtozoa21_FD_119630 | JGI IMG/M metagenome (GOLD analysis project Ga0181612, IMG submission 119630) | Hoatzin crop microbial communities from Cojedes, Venezuel. Combined Assembly of Gp0051906, Gp0051904, Gp0051908 | reverse complement strand
AAGGTCCTGTGCAGCCTGCTCTGGGTGACCCTGCTTTGGCAGGGGGTTGGACTGGGTGACCCACAGAGGTCCCTTCCAACCCCTGCCATGCCGGGGTTCTGTGATTCTGCAATCCTGGGGAGCTGTGCTTTGGGAGAAGCCTGTGGGATGAGAGGGACCAACTTTGCTCTGAACTTTAAGCTGTCTCATGCAACGTGCCATGAAGGTAGCCGTACAGATGCAGAGCTGCTAACGCCTGCAAACGCGGTGCTCTGGGGGAGTGCAGGAGAAGACCACGGATGAGAGGAGATGTTTGAGAAAGCCCTTGGTCTCCAGCCACCCTTTGGCAAGACACACGTGTCTTGTAGCACATCCGGAGGCTTAGACATAAGCTGAGCCCGCCTTAACCTTTTGTTCTTAAAAAGCATCGGGCTGAGGCAGGTACTACACGTACAATAAGGGCAGTGAGAGAGAAGGCTGGAAAAGAGTCTGTTATATGGGAGGGAGATTTTTATGTTACGTAGGTTTTGCCAAGCATGCTTCCTCCTCACACATTTGTGGTGAAGATCTGGAGATGCTTGCTACTACCACAATAATTTAATTTCAGAGCTTTCTTTTTGGGGCAGAGAAAAGGGAGATTTCTTTCTGTGGAAAATTACCCTGTATTAATTAAAGATTATTTTAATAAGAAATTTTTTAAAATTATAACATTTCACACTATGAGGCTTTGAAAAATGTGTGGAATACTAATTGGCTGGCCTTTTGCTTTGGTCTGCAGAAGGCATGGCTTTTAGCTGCTCAAGTTTCCTTTGGAAACAGGTTAGTCAAGAACACATCTCGGCTGTAAGAACAGCTGCTCAACAAGGAACCGCAGTGTAAATGTTCTCTTTATTCCAGGTGAGCAGAAAATCTCTTAAAAGCATTTCTGAGGAGTTTTAGCTTGGTGGGTTGATTGCTGGCAGGTGTAAGAGATATGACTGTGATTGTGGTTTGCACACTGAGTGACTCTCCCCCACAGCCCAAATGGCTTTCTTGCATGTGGCATTTCAGAAATCCCTCTATTTTTTTTTGCCTCCAAGCATGTGGAATGCCTGTGCAGAAAATATTTTTCTGGTGTGGGGCTCGTCATGAGTTGGACATAACACGTCTGAAATGTAGTGTAGGAGTTCGAAAGGGAGGATTTAAAAATTCAGAGCTGTCTGATGACTGGGAGCGTTACTAATGAAAATACCTTTGAGTTTAAGGTTGAAACTAAATGTCCCACAGAAGAGAAAGCAATTATTTCCTTCCCTCCCCAAAAGTCGCACTGAAGTTTCCAGAGCATTAAATCTGGCCCAGATAACTTTGCCTCTGAGTCAAAACCCTCTCCGTGTGCCTCGCGTAAACACCCACGCCCAGGCATTTCGTATCATCTTCCATTTCTTCAATCCACTAATTATTTGCTACACCCAGTTGTTGCGGGCTGTCTTAAATTAGCTCCTCAGTGACTCAAACATTTATTAACTGCTCAGGTGCCAGGAGTTTGGCATCCTCTTGGAGGTCAGGGGCCTGGGATGTTGCAGCAGGAGTTCTTTGGGATGCAGATGGTCGTTCTTCTCCCTGGAGCATGGCAGGGTACCATCCGGGGAGGGGGCTGTGCTGGGACATCCCCACCACCCCAAGGTCTCTGGGGCATGGGGCTGTTGACCACGGCTCTCATACAGGCCTGGCACCCTGATGATGTCGGGACCAGGGGTGCCGCTGAAGACAGCAGGTCCCTTGTCCATCTCCTTCTGGCCATACCAGCCCGCTGTGTCTCCCAAAGAGGGGGATCCTCCACCCGTCCCCTGCACCACGGAAATGTGGATATGCATCTTGTCGGCAGCGTCCCTCTGAGTCACGAAGCCCGAGGGAGATGGTGGCAACCTTCAGCTCCTGGCTCTCTTTGATCCGTGGCGAGCTCAGAGGTGTGGCTGTGGACACCATCCAGCTGCTGTGGCCCTCAGCGCAGAAGCTGATTTCTGCAGAGGCAGTAATTAGTCCGTAGGCAGCCTAGTGACTAAGTACAATGCTCATTGTTTCTCTCCTTGACAGCTAGCTCTGGCTAGTTATTACCACACAAAAAAGTTCTCGCTTTGAAAGTCATTTTGTTCCCTCCATCCTCCACCACCACGTTTCCATTGCAGGACCCATGCTGAACCACATCAGGCTGTGGTGGGGCTGCAGAGCTTCTTCGAGACGTTGTTGGACGCCCTGGTCCACGAGTCTCAGGCTGGACCGAGAGCAGAAGCAGCAGGCGGTGTGTTACGGTGGGGGCAGCCCCTCAGCTCACGCTCTGCTGCCCGCTGAGCTGGGAGAAGGGTTTGTGGGAGAAGCTCCACATCACATCACGTGGCAGCTTTGTAACAGCAGGGAAATCATTTCCTCTGGTACTTGTTGTTGAACTGGGACTGATTACGCTGATGGACTTCTGCAACCATCCAGATGTCTCCAGCCTGCAGACCACGAGGAGATCTCGCTGCAACCGGACAGCCACTGTTGTCCATTTATTCCACTGCCTTTGTCACCCAGAGCTTTACTCATACAGTTTACTGACTAATTGTACCGAGCAATGTGTTTTTAATACGATGTGTATTTACAGTCTGTGGTACTGGAATACATAAAGCCTTAAAAAATATGCTATATTTGACTCCTAAATCATATGATTTTGCAAGGGGTTGTGTATATTTTTGCATCTGCTTTAGACTTACACACATACAGTATTTCCAATTGTTTACATATGTTAGAATCTCTTGCATTTAAATAGCTCATTATGCAAATATTTACAAAATACGTGGATATTTATTTTTACTGTACTGTCTATTCAATCACTGAGCTGAGATTTAATGTCTAAACATTGTCTACAGTCGCATGTGCAGTAATGAATTATGAGTAATTATGTACTACACACAATTATCCAGCAAAAATCACAGGTTCAAAAAATATTAACCTTGCCAAGACAAGCACTCAAATTTATGGAACACCAGAGGCAAGGCGCTACCCTAATTCAGCCCCCAGTTAGGCTGTGTGCCTCACAGCACGGCCTTTCCTCGCCACCCTCCGGCTGTCCCCATCGGCCGTCCCCTGCGGTGGGTGCGTGACCGCGGCGTGGGCCAAGGCTCCAGGCTCCAGCCAGCCCTGGGAACAGACCACGGCCAGATTTGCAGTGTTTCCCAGACAAGAACTTTTTCCCCGGCTTTGGTCACCTAAGCAACTGACCTGGCTCGGCGAGCATGTTGCTGATTTTCCCACCCCGACAGCAAGAGCTTGCAGCAAGAGAACACCCTGCGCTAATTCAGCGCCCGGTCCGGAGCTCTGCGCCGAGCAGGACTAATTTTGCATTGGAGACGTCTGAAAGAGCACTGTGTTCTCCTGTAATCAAAGGCTGAGCCTGGAGTGCATTTTGTTGAAAGGTTTTTTTTGACCGGAATATCTTCCTCCAGGAAATGCTGCTTTGTTGGAATCGAAATGTTTTGTAGGAACACTTTGTGATTACGTTTTTGACAGAAAAAAAAATGTGAGCAGTCCAAAATCTGAAGTAGGTGTTTCTCACTGCCCGTTGTTTCACTGGAGACCTCATTTCATTTCAGAGCACAAGTTGTTTATATTTATTATTCAAGGGTTAAATATTATCAAATCACCTGCACAATGAACCTTGAAATGTTTCAGCCCTGTTAATTCTTGATGTTGCTCAATGTGATTATTAAAAGACTTCAATAAGTCTGGGTTTTAGTAAGTGTGTTTTGTAATGGCCTTTGTGCATGCATGTTTCCTTACATTTTAAGAAAGCAAACAAATCCCAGAAGCTTAATTTCAGCAGAATTTATAACAGCTATGAGGATGACACCCAATCTAAAAAAAAAAATTAGTTCAAGTGAATAAAGTTTGCCCAAGCTATAAGCAGCCAAAATAAATTTACAGATTAAGTTGGGTGATCTCAATAATAGATGATGTCCTTAGCTCCCTCCCTTACATTGCAAACAATTTGTCCTTGGAAATTTTTTTACTCTGAAAACAGTTACTGTATTTCATTTTTATAATAAAATAATTTCTAGAGAATCTGTAACACAAAAAGGGGATCTTTGAAGCCAGTTTTTCTAGTGTTAACTGAATCAGTGATGAATATGAAGTATACAACTGTCTACAGGCAAAAATTATTTCTTATGCTAATTTATAGCAGTATGCGTCTTGCCTGTTAATAAAAGCCAGACTAAAGAGCAGAGCTCTTAAACTGGGGGCAGGTTGGACTACAATAATGGTACTTTTGATAAAGATTTCTCAGGAAGCTAAAATGAATCTGATCCCAAATCTTTTATTTCCAGTTCACATTTCGTAGCTTCCCGGGGTGCTCATGCTGATTGGCTCGTAGTTCAGCACATTCTGGCTATGGAAAAAAGATAAGGCAAAACAGGGATGAAGGAGACTTTCATGTAGGCAAGCTCCAGGAAATATTAGGAACCGTATTAAAAAGCAGTGCTTTCATAACATTTCCTGCTAAATACACAGTGCTTGGCTGGCATCTGACACAGCAGATAGGGGTGCTCCAGTTCGTGACTTGGGTGCTGTCTCCGGAGACTTTTGGCAACAGGAGTGCTCACAGCAGGTGTGCTCAGGAGCACTACCTGGCTAGTAAGAAACCCACCTCCGTACAGGACACTGCAACAGGGACTCCTTTGGCTGTAGGCTTGACTGCTTTTTCTGCGAAATATTAATTGACTAGGTAAAAGAGACGACCCTGCTGTTCCACAGAGCCTTAGCCAGAGGTGGCCACAACCTCTTCCAAGCTTTCTTACAATCGTTTCTCTTCCAGCTTTTTGTTGTGGATCTCAACAGAGAAATCAGCTTCTGATCTTCCAAGGACTGAGCTTCTTGAACAACTTCCCTGCAGACCTATTGTGGGGCAAGAAAGCCAGGAAGGGTTATGAGGTGAATCGCAATGCATTTATGAAAGGAGTTGCAGACCGGCTATCCCCTCAATAGCAGCCAGCTGTGGTTGGTGGTTCAGGAGATTCCTTTTCTTGCCCAGGCAGACTTGTCCAAACTCAGCAAGACTGATGCCTTTTCAAAAGCTTCAGGCTCTGTTTGGAGGCCAGCAAAAGCTAGCTGAACTGTGGGTTCTTGCTGCTAAGATGCAGGCCCAGAGGTCGGACATGCCAGCCTTTGCTCAGAAGTTGTTGAGGTCCTGTGTCTTCTGCTGGCTTCTTCTCCTAGTCCTACCTTAGTCTCACAGGGTGGTCTTGGGAGAGTCGAGCTGTGCACACATCACATTTTCTCATCTAAAACAATGGGACAAGCATTTAAAAAACTGCTGTTATGAAGGCAGCAATAGGAAACGGCTCCAAGATGCTTGAATAAAGTGTAGTAGATGTGCGAATCATTATTCCAGCTGGCCTGCAACACAGTCCAGCACTTGGAAAGCATCAACCCAAGCATTTCTACAGCCTCAGCTTGCCCTGCTTGAAACTTAAGACTCTCACTCTGCTCCCCTGGCCCCCTCTCCCCTCACCACCCCACACCAGCTCTGTTTCAGGTGGGAAGCAGAATGCCCTTAAAAGGAAAGAGAAAAAGGAAAGCAAAAGAACAGACACACCTGTGCGTTTCACATGTGATTTCCACCTGACCCCTGCCATATGCCTGCAAAAGCGATGTGGTTTTTTATACATAAATAAACACACTTTTTTATCGCCGCAACTTGTAAATAGGAAATGAAGTCACAGTCCTCGAAATTATAATGGCAGGCACACAAAGACACAGTTGCTGGCATGGAATTCAATTAACAGATAGCAATCACCCTTGGGTGACTGTGTGAGGTGGAAATATACAGGCATGCTAATAAGTAATATCTTAAAGCCAAGGCGTTTATCAGCCAGCAGCCAGACATGGGCACAAGGGTGGGCAGACAGCGCTGCTCTGGGATATTTAATAAAACCCGCTCTCTTCATTTGAGGATTTGTGTTTAATCATTTGGTAACATTTTAGAAACAACCAGGCTGGGAAGCTTCTCAAATGGAACTTCTTAGGTCAGAAAACGTAGAGAGTTATTTAATGATACTAAAATAGCCAAAGGAACAGAGTGGATTCTAGGTAATATTAAGAAAATTCTTTGTTGCCATCTTTTTGACCTTTTGAGTTTCTGGGGTATGCCTGCTACGTGAATCCCAGCCTTATCTGGGGAAACATGCAGAAGGCATTCATTAATACCGGGAAAGCAGATGATTGAACTGCTGTTTAAAATAAAAATTTTAACTCTTTTTAGGTTGATTGAAAGCCTAAAGCTAAAACAGTTTTTTTCTAGGCTCCTTGAACTTTAATTTGCATTGCATTTTGGGCTTTCAAAGGCTTCAGGCAGGCCAAGATTTGTCATCCACTGAAAGATATGCAATTCAGACTTTCTCGTCAGCGGTCTTTTTGTGCCACAGCAGTCAGGTGAATTCGCAGGACTGCTTTGCATGTCTAAATACCGCTGCTTGGAGGTAAGACAAATCCAGAAGCAAATCATGGGTTTCTTTAAAGGAAGGCAGTTCAACTTAGTAAGGTATTTGTTAGGAGCTTCGTGCGGAAGAAATGTAAGGCATGGTGCTAGTACACTCTGGGGTAGCACTCCAGGGTTAAAGCATTCCTCAAACACGAGTTGTTTGAAGCAGGACAAAAGGAGACCAGCCAGCCTAGTCATGGGATGTGCGGGAAGCGGAGTGTTCGCCATCACCGAGGAAGGCTGGAGGCCCTTGGCTGGGAAGCAGATGGTGTTGCTGGTAGATGCTCTCACTGCTTTTGGTTTCGCCTCTGGTCGGAGTAAGCAGTCATGCCTTTTGTGGTCATCAGCTCCGCTCCTCCCATCGGGCTGGTGACAGCAAGAAGTCTGCGGGGCTTCCACTGCTGCCCCAGGAGCAGGGAACCCCTTCTGAGCATGTTGCCTTTGGAAACCGGATTGTCCTCCTCCTTTGCGTGGCTGCCTACTTTGGTTTGAACATTCCTGATGTCAAGACTGTCTCATTCCTTGAAGAGCTGGAAGCTGGGTTTCCTAAAATTTAGGGTCCTGACTACATTCCTCAGCTTTCTCATGCCCCTCAGGACTGTGAACTCCACCAATGCATGACCACTGCAGCCCGGGCTGCCTCCAGTCTTGACGTCACCGGTGAGCTCACTTGCACTGGTGACCACGTAGGCTCCAGTGGTCACCAATAGCTACGTGGCAGCTAAAGCTGTGGGGTGACTGTCCCGTTTGCACAGAGTCTTAGCAATTTTGCTTTGCCAGAGGAATCGTGAAAGGCTCAGGTGGGCTGAAACAAATGCTAAAGACGGGCTGCGGACATGCTACAAACACCCTCCAGCAGGCACTCTCAGTACCTGCTCCTTTTCCCGAGGGATTCATGTGATCTGCAACCCAGCGGCCAGACCCTCCGCTGCCAGCCATTTCCCACAGCGCTGGCACGCAGCCCAGCCCGGGCTGTGCTCAGGAAGCTGTAAAGTGGCTCTGAATAGCTGCTGTGAAGCTGTCCCCGCGCTGCTCCTGTCACAAAGAGTTTTCAGTGCCCGCCTCGCTAATGGATGGGTTTCTCCTATACAGAGCGCCGAACAATGCGGTGATACATTCAGGTTTTATTAGCGTGAGTTTAGCGTGGCTGCATTATTCATAATGGCAACACCACAAGAGAACTGCACAGTTCATCCCAAACTGGAGACCATAAATCCTGCGAGCCACGCAGTACCGGCGAATGGTGTGTTTTCACCATTTATTTTGCAGGAAAGCTATTTGTGTTCCCTCTGTATGTAAACCCAAGCTGTCTTAATATTGCAAGCCCAAACTGTGTTGGAGGAGGTAATAACAACAAAAAATTCGGAGCAGCAGATTTTAGAGAGCTCAGTTTTAGCTCGGCGATGCCGGGCATTGCTGCGGGGCTGAACTCCGGTCCCCTTGGCTGCGGAGCGTGCGTGTGTGGGTCCGTGTGGGACGAGGAGAGGCTTGGTGTCTCTGCTCGCTTGGTTTCCCTTCGGAGATGGCAGCTGCAGCCGCGGGGTGCGTGGAGCGTGCTCAGCGGGGATGTGCCGGTGGGCAGAGCATGGGTAAGATGGTCAAAAGCTCAAGAGAATTGCAATTTGCTGTCAGGAGCACACATCACCTGCATGACATAAATCAGCTTTGCAGGTGTCAGGGAGGGGTCCGAGCCGTACGCTGCTTTGCTGCTGTGCCTTCCTCCGCGGGCTGTCACCGGGGAGCCAGCCCGGGTCGCGGCGAGAGCGAGAAGCTGCTCCGAGGAGCTGGGCTGCAGCGACCGCCTGGGACTGCCGGGGAGATGGAGATGGCTTTTGCGAGCTCCTGCGCTCGACCTAGTGACCCAGAAATGGAGAGCTACATCAGCTATTACCCGTCTTCCCAGCTACCGCCTGGTGTGAAACTCCTGTCCCCGCTCCAGCAGCCTTTGCAGGGCCTGGGAGCCAGGCAGTGGCTGTCCCCTCGTCACCCGCTGCCCGAGAATATCTTCTGTGACACCACACAGCACTCATTAAAGCAAATGTTCATTAGAAGAACAGCATATGTTCTAGACGGCGAGTGTTAGTGGTTGACTCAGACCCAGTGGCTCAGGGGAATTGCAGAGCAGCCTGTTGCAACTTTTGCAGGAGATATCTTCTCAATTTATGGAGATCCTCCCTTTCTCTCCTGCATCCACACCCTTTTGGGTACTGTAATTTAAGTAATTAACCCTGAGTTGCAAAAGGAACCTCTGATTTCCCAAGTATGACATGCGAACCAGACTCCCTGCCCTCCTCCAGCTGCTTCTCTGTTGGTACTGACGCTGGAGATGCTGCTAGCAGCTACGAAAGGTTAGGCGCGCTTGCAGATAATCGATAGCATGATGCCCCCTTCTCCCTCTCCACTCAGCTTCTGAGGGGGAAAATGGCCCCTAGGGACACGAAGAATATAACTTCACATTTCTCCTACCCGGAACACGTGCAGTTATGCAAGCAGTTTAAAGGATAGCTTTTACAATCCTAGTACAGCGATGCTCCTCTTCGTTCGGCGCTTGGAAGAACGACTGAGGCTTCCGCGGCGTCGGTTATTATGCAGGGCATGTGTTTTAGAACGTTAAGTACCTTGATTGTCTCTCACATAGCTAGTGCTGTCAGCAGTTTGCACAGTGCTTTTATGTGCCTTTTTCCTCCCTGTGATACCTGTGTTCAGTTCAGAAGTGATTCTGCTTCTGAAGCAATTCATTAAACATCTTCAGCGCACCACTTCTGTGAAGAGGTCAATTTGTTCCTTCTGCCTAGCGATGCAAAACTCCGGGCTTCAGCTGGTGAATGCAAGCGTCAGATGCACTTCTCGCTGTTTAACTTACGCTTTCCTTCAATGAATCCTCTCTAGCGATCCCTTCCTTTGATGTAGGCATTTATTATTCATGAAACGTGGAGACCGATGCTGCCACACCAGCCTAGGGCAGGTGTGGTTGGATACTAAGGCACGCACACACTCCTCTGCTCATCCTCTCCTGGAGGAGACATATTTCAGAGGGGAGAAGGCAGCTGTTTCTTTCTCTCACGCTGCTTTGTCTTTCCTACCAGGAGCCAGTGCGGTGGTGGGTTGGTGCGTGGGGTCCATGGGATGAGGTTCCTGGAGCACAACCAGCCCGAAGGTGATTCCCGACGCAGCTCATGCATGGACTGCTGGATACCCGCGGGCCGTCTCTGGCTTCTGGTCCTCTCTGAGGTGGCCTCTCTCGGGACTAAAAATGGGGGTCTGGGAAGGAGTCCTGTCCCCAGAACCAATTTTGTAAGGTTCTCTCCTTGCCTTACTGCTTGAAGAGTGGATTCATCTTTAAGACTCCAGAGAGGTGTTATCCCTAACCCCTAACTCTCCACCTTCCCACTCTCCCAGGTCCAAATGCCTCTCTATATCCAATAAAGTAGTTGTTGTTAGGGGTTTTGGTTTTTTGATTTTTGTTGGTTTTTTTTTTTAATCTGGGTATTTCTAATATGTAGATTAATCTGAATCACATCTTCACATACTAGATACAATAGGGTTATTATTAAAAAAAACATTTTTTAGGCTAGATGGCAGTGGACCAAAGGCAACCATTGCCCTGATCTTGTAAGGGTCCTAGATAAATGGGGTATTTCCCTTTTTTCCATAATTCTTGTCATTGTTCTGGTCATTTATTTTGCAGTGGAGCTAGGAATATGGCTCACGGTGTTTGGCTAGCCCACCAGTTCTGGAGGGAGTGCATTTGCTGAAATAAACATTGGTAGGTCTTCATAATGTTATCCAGAGGACTTTGGTCAATATTCAATGAGTAGAGCTAGGGCAATGGGTCCTGAAGTAAATGGGACCATTTCTATTAGAATATTAGATATATTAATTAAACTGTCATCCAAAGACGAGTACAGACATACAGAGTTGGATAGTTTCTCTGAACAGTGATCTCTTCTTTGGTTAAATTCTTATATTGCTTATTGCAGTAGTTACAGCTTTTTTGGCAAGGCTTTTATTTAATGTAAGTGACTGAATATAATTTTCTGGACTGTATTTTGCATATGATATAGTTTCTCTTTGGAAAACTGTGTTGTGTTTTTAGTCTTTTTTGCTTTTTGATTTTTTTTCCCTAGACGAAGTCAGACTGCAAATTTAAGCAGCAAAACTGATTGCAAAAAGTACCTGGAGAGCATAAATCTGTGGGGGCTTCAGAAGTAACAGACTCTCAGAGACAGTATCTTGTGAAAACTTTGCAACTATATTCCTCCTGATAATATAATAGTATTTCTTTCTTTTATCAGAGAAAGGGTCTGTAGAAGTATGTACTTGACTCACTAAAACTGTCCAGTTCTCAAGGATGCTGACCAACTCATTATTCTTTGTTTTGATTCAGATGAAATATTTTCAGCCTGAGGTCCCTTTCCAAACAAACAAAACCAAAAAATCCCGAATGGTAGGCGATGCCTCACATTTCCTGTTGGAAAAGATTTCAGAAGCTCATAAAATGTCTCCAGCCCATACAATATATCACGTCATATTAATTTATGGTAGTCAATGAACAGTTGGAAATGGTGGAGGAGAGAGATGGAGAGCCTGTAATATTCTGCTTTATTCAGAACTGTATATCAGAGGGCTTTTTTCTCCTTTACACACAACTCAGGCACAGCATCTCCTTTTCCTTGCTTCAGGAAAAGAAAAAGAAAGAAAGAAAAGAAAGAGAGAGAGAGAGAGAGAAAGAATCCATGTATTTGTATTATATTATGTTCTCCAAGTAGCAAATTCCCTCTGCCAACTATCTGTGGGTGTGCAGCCCTTCCTTGGAACATGCTGTATCTTCTGAGTTCCTGTGTTTGCGATATCACAGTGCTTCTGCTCTGCAAAGCCATGAATGGGGCCATTATGAGGGGCCGCTAGATAATTAAGATTCTGAGAGGGGTAGGCTGCTAAAAGCGTGTTTAGTGAGGAAATTACAAGGCCAATAAAAAAAAAAAAAGTCTTTGCAAGTTCCGATTGTATTCTTTTCTTCTGTGGGTCTAATTTTTCAAGGTCTGGCTGGATCATGTTGAGGTTTTCTTTCATCCCTTTTTTTCTCCTCCACAACAGGAGCTGAGGCTGGAATCTAAGTCCAAGTTAATGAAGCTGCCTCAAAGTTGAGGCGGGAGAGAATAAACCACAGCTCTGAGGCACAGACCACTGGAGATTCCTCTTTCAAAACCTGCCTCTGCCGCTCGCTGCAGTTATTTGATTTGGGAACAAGATAAGAATTCACAACATCTGATTTGTAGAAATAACCTGGAGGAAGGAAAAACAGTCAGAAATACTAATTTCAGATATCATTTTCATCTCTCGGTTTCCTAATAGTCTTTTCCAGTTCTAATAACATTAACCAAATATCAAGCCCAGACTTGGGGGACGTTGTGCACCGACTGACAAACGCATCTACAAATAGCCCACAGGTCAGCACTTCTTCTTCTGTCAATACTCAGAGACCAGGGAAGGTTTGGAGCATAATTAATCTTCTCCCTTTCTCCTTTTCAGTTTGGTTTCTTTTCCCAGCAAGAAATACACCTGGCAACTCGTTGCTGATTTCCCGGGAGTGTTATTCATGCCAGTAAATTTATGTATTTGTTATTCAAGTGCAAACTATTGAGTTTCCGTGTGCTAACCTGCAAACCAAACCGAGAGAGGCAGAGGGCTGGCCGTCACACCGAGTGCTGTGAAGACTAACGCAGGCATCGTGGCTGCTGTTGCCCCTGAGTGAGGGGGTGGGAGGAGCGATTCAGCCTGCTCCATGCTCAGGACCACCCAGGTCTTGGCTAGAATTGGTAGAGAAAAGTAGTCAACTTCCTTAAATTAAGCAAAGCCTCTGCTATAAATGCCGAACCAAGGCAGCGGGGCAGCTTCCACTGCTGCCTGCACAGGCGTCATCTTCTTTCGTCAGTGCTGGTATCCTATCGTTGGCAGGCAGAGGGTGTGTATTTACAGCTAACTCATCATAGAATCATAGAATCATTAAGGTTGGAAAAGACCTCTAAGATCAAGTCCAACCGTCAACCCATCACCGCCATGCCTGCTAAACCATGTCCTCAAGTGCCATATCTACACATTT
>Ga0181612_100056_pt1 | contig 12575 bp, 5 predicted proteins | sample HoacroProtozoa21_FD_119630 | JGI IMG/M metagenome (GOLD analysis project Ga0181612, IMG submission 119630) | Hoatzin crop microbial communities from Cojedes, Venezuel. Combined Assembly of Gp0051906, Gp0051904, Gp0051908 | reverse complement strand
GTTTTCAGCTTCTTCACCTACCAATATCTGTAAAATGACCCTTGTTCTTCCAGCCACTTTGGTGTTGGGATTTCGCTGTGACATCCAACCGAGGATGCTTTGATTCACAGAAGTAAAGAATTAAAGCTGCTTTTTTGTTGAAATTTTTAATGTTTTTTTATAGTACGATGAAGTTAAATATCTATGAGGACAAAACTGATAGCAACTCCCAGAAATAAGAGAAAATGTCCCAGGCCAAACTTCCTTCATGTGTGGACTCTAGCTGTACTTCAAAAGGAAAACTAATAGACTGAAATATTCCATAAGTTCTTGGAGTCTGAAATAAACCCACTGCTACAATGGTTAGGAAGGAGGTAAATTTTATAAGTGCCAGTAAAACAGGGATCTTTCCTCCTGGAACTTTCAAGCTCAGGCTCAAAAATCTGTGGCCTTTGTAGACTTTGTCTAATCTCTCATGCCTTATGCGTACCATGAGCAAATTGATATAGGGAACATGTTGTCTTCTGGTTAAAATGGCATTAATGCCGAGCTATGTGTGACAACGTCACCCTCTTGTAGCTAGGAAAATAACTGCAAGTGTAAGCTTCATAGTAGCACAACCACCTATGGTCACATCAGAGTGACTGCAGTCAGTCCAGATCTTGGAAACCAAACATTCCCAGGCTGGGCTAGTACTGGGATGGGAGTGCAAGAGGGGACTGCAGGCTCCAAAGGCACAAGCTGAGAGCTGCGGTCACAAATGCAAAGTAAGTATTAAGCCACACAACAATAAACCGATTTAAAAATAAAAATTAAAATCTTTGGGTCCCATTGCTGTCACCGCTCTGGCAGTAGGCAGTGCTCAAAAGGAAGGAACCCCATAGTGCTTAGTTAGAGGCTGTGAATTAGCTAAGGGACTGGGTATGTTAGAGGGAGCAGCTTCTGCAAAACAAAGGTCAAAATTATTCTGCCAACCTTAATCCAAACATGAGACCACAAACAGACATGAGAATTAGTCTAGTAGATTTACTATTTAAACTCCTCTCATTTTCTGCGTCACATCATAACTATCTGAATGTAACTAAATGTTTCCTGAGCTGATACCTAACTCCACTAGGGAAGAGCTAGTCTCTTCCATACTGAGCTACTAATCTAGTAAAGATTATCTATTGCACAATCTCTTGGAATAACTTCCATTTCCAGTACAGTTTTGTTAACATAGAGTTTTCCAAAGTCAACCAAATCAAAATGCTCATTGGTTCTTAGCAATGGCTAGCTAGACAAGATTTAATACCTTGGGAGCCCTTTGCTTTATCCTTGACATGACCATTTTGCTTTTAATTCGAGAAGGCTTTGTGGACAGACTGGTGCCTGCTCAGCCATAATTTTTTGTCCTTCTCTAATTAACAATCTCAGCACCATCTGCATTAACAAGGGTTCAAAGTTCATTGGCACTTTTGTTTTCTTGCAGAGGCCTCTGGGAGGTTACTAAGAAACAGCATTTCTACAAGGCTGTGTTACAACGGAATCTGACATACAAAAGACTACTTAATTCATTACATTTATTTAGTATCCTTATAACTAAAATTCCAAGCTCCACCTTCTATCAACAGTTGATTGCTTTTAAAGATTTTCAACAGCCAGTTACAGCATCTGCCTGAGCGATCCCAAACTTCTCTTGACCTCAGGGACAGAGAGCCTATTTCAGCTTTACCTTCACTCTAGCTGAGCAACCAGCCTTCAGGTTGTGTGGGTGAGTTTGGCTAGACTCTTCCCACAGAAAACAAATCATCTGCAAAAGGGAACTCCGGCCAGCCTTGCTGAATGGTTCACAAAACATTCACTTAGCCTGAAGCTGGGATTTGTGCCGTCTGAGCCAAATTTCAAGAGAGGCAGCAAGGGTTTCTAGTGCTGGGTCAATGACAGGCAGGTTATGGAACTTATGAGTAAGTGTTGAGGCCTGTCTCAGACCCAAGTTTCAGGGATGCAGGCTTAGCAAAGTGGAATCCCTGAGAACTGAAATTCTCATGTAGAACCTTAAGAACTGAAATTACAGCTCTCACTGCTTTTTCTTCTGGGATCTGGCTGTCAGCTGGAGCCCATTTGCACATAACCTCAGGTTTGCAGATACCTCCTAGACTTCTGAGACAGAAGTCATTTCATTTTAACTTGTGATGATGATGTTTTAGAAACCACAAGGAGAAACTCCTGCTCACAGGTCTCCTTAGGTATCTCTCCAAGTTATCTTCCAAGCTTTATGGCTTCTCCAGCGACAGTGGGCTCTCTTACAAACAATTTCCATCAGCAGCCAGCCTGAGAGCTGCCTGAATCACTGTCCAGTCCCCTGCAAGCAGGGATTAAGTGGTGCATTAAAGCTCTGTATTCTGTAAATCTCTGTTAGGCTCTGTTCTCTCTTGTCCACCCTGTTCTGGGCCTTCCCTGAAGTTGCTTATGTTTGGTCCTTCTGAATCTGAAATCATAAGGCACTGAGCACATTAAAACCATGGGAACACACAGGCCAGTGGAATTTACAGGTTCAGCCTCTGCAATGAGCCACAGACTTCGTAGCAGAGACTGGCAAGTTGGATGGAACAAGGGAGCTTGGAACCGTTGTTAGCCTAAAGATGAGTCCTGCTTTGTGTCATTGGCCTCGCACTGCTTAGGGGATGAAACAGATTATTCCTGATATAAATCTAGGACCAACAGTAAAAGACTCTTCATGTTGGATTTATTAATCCATTTTCCCTTGGTCCTTTTACTCCAGGCTTTGTAAACAAGAGAGCTGTGTTGTTTGGCTGGCTTGAGAGAAAGAGGTTAATACTGAAGACTACACAAGGTTCTGCAATTAGACAATTTCTTTGTAGCATAACTTAGGCGCCAGGATGACCTCAGAGGCCTTTTCTGCTGTTGCAGAAACATATTGGACAAGTTTGCTCAGCAGCTGTGCATTAGTGTTCCGTATTAAATGGGCTGATTATAAATTACAACAGCTACCCTAAGATCTTCCCATCATTTTGGATTTCTTCACGGCAACTTTCTTTCTTTCCTTCTTTTCCCTTGCCTCCAAGGGCTGCTTTGCAAATATGTGCCATCTGCTGGGAAAGCAGATGGGGGAATAATAAAAGTTATGTTTTATGGATTCATATGAAGATTGCTCTGTCCTTTTTCTCCCCTCATATTTCTTTTCAGGAAAAGAAGGTTCAGGCAAGCAGTGCAGGACTGATAGCCATGGGAAAGATGAAGGTGTGCATACACCACAGTGTCTGAAGGAAGAGAGGAGAGATTTTTCAGAGCTCATGATACAGGTGGAGTTTTATTATTATCATTTTGATGCACCTTAGGCTTTTTATTTATATTCTAAATATAATCCATCCCACCTGTACTATCTCCCTCCACACAACAAGAAGTTCAATAAATGGTGTATTTGTGCTTGCTGGAGTGAAGAGCTCATGGGAAATATTAGTGGAGAAGAGGCTGACGGCAGTCCTCTTGGCAGCCTGGGAGCGGGCACACAGCTGCTCGGCTGAGTGCAGTGACCTCCAGCCTAGCAAAGCGGCCCAGCTGCTGGGCATCAGTTTGTCACTCGCCTCAATTTCCTCTGCACACTGAAAAGACCCATGCAGGAGGGCCTGTGTTTTAGAGTTGCAGGGGTCAGGAGAGGGGGCTTTTTTAGTTGGGAGTTTTTTGGTAGATTCCCCGCAAACACTAGCTGACTTTAGCTGTGAGATGTGTTGCTGGCTTTGATCCCCTTTAAAAAACTGCTTCTTCTGTGTAGCCTGTGATGTATGTTTGAGGGCTGTTAGTCTGGTGTGAGCAACTAGCAAAAGCTACATTCTGATTAGATACACTTATTTTTCCAATTGCTTTCTGGGGATAGCTGGAGTGTCCGTGCTTTCTTAACTGAGGTGTGATTTTTCACTGAGAAGCAGATGCTCTTTGTCATGGAGGAAAAGGAGCACAAGTTCCTCTTCAGTTGTGTTATTATACCCATGTTCTGTAATCAACGGGTCTTTTCCTCTCTTACAATGTGGGCCTCAAAAATTTTTGAGTGGCATGATGGATTTTCTTGCAAGAATTCACAGCTCTACTTGCTCTCTTAACTACCTGTTACAAACTCTTAGAAGTGGTCTGTGGATCCCAGGAGTCCCTAAGCAGCAGATTGAAAACATGGCTTGCAATTGTTTGTGAGCTAAACTCAGAGCCTAAACATTTTGGCTGACTTTTGAGCTTTGTCTCTCTCTTTTTTTCCGTTCTCCCCAATGCATGCATCCATCTCAAGGGACCTGGAGACTCACAGCCTAATTCTAAGCAGCTAAACCAAACTGAATGTTTTTACAACGGTGTCACAAGCTTTTTGGAGCCTGAAACACAGCAGGAGGTTTAGGCTAATACAAACCAAAAGCACATTTGCTAGCCTGGCCTTCATGCTTAATGTGAGCAAAAGAGGTGTTAGGGTCAGGTCAGTGGCACGCGGCACCTCTGAGCTGGCTGAGATGCGAGGGCATGAGAGCAGCCACCTGATCTTAGGGTCAGGCATGGGAATGGGGCTCTCCAAGCAGAAAAAAACATTGAAAAGCCAAACTGCTTGGGCTGAGACTGATGACTTTAGAGCTGCTGTATGTATTGTATATTGTATGTATGCATTCTGCTCTAAAGCTGGCATACTGCATAGATGGTAGGAGTAGTTTGTTCACAGTTCAGGGGAAAACACACAACACTACCAAATGTTAAGAGGCTTTTTAGACCAGTGGAGAAAAGGATGTAACAAGATCCTGTCTGTGTTTGTCTGACATTGATTTCCAATTGGGAAATGAGGTGGATGTTTTTAACGGGATGATGAACCCCTGGAGTGGTTGCCTACAGTTGCCTAAGGGATGAGACAAGATCTCTGTTACTAAATCCAATATACAAAGTTCAGCTCCCTTTTCTGAAGGAGGCAATCCAGCTCAGCTATAAGTTCCTGAGCTCTATAAAAGACCACCAGGTGAATTTTTACATCCACAGGTAAGTGGGGGGTCACATTAGATGATCATAATATTCTTTTTTTACCTTCAGAGTTGAAATCCTTGAGCATGTACTTTATAAAAGTGAAATCAAAAAGATGAGAAAGGTCTTAAAGCCAAATATTGCCTGCCAAACCCAATTATCAGGACTGCAGTTCAAAGTGATCTGTGCCCTTGCTGGGCCAGAAGCATTTGACCACTGATTACAGCAAAGGATGTAAGTACCAGAAGTGAGAGGGCTGCAAGAAAAGGGTGCACTTTCCCCATGTAGAGAAAAGACTAGAGAAAAATGTGAATTGCCTTAGGCCAAGTTAATGTCTGAGTTTCAGAAGAGGACCTCCCAGAATGGTGAAGGACTCCATGCATTCAGAGTGTGGCTGCAGGGAACAGAAGAAGCAGGAGCTGCAAGAAAGCCCCAAGATGACTCTGAGCATGAGCAGGGATGAAACAGGAGATGGGCAGCTAGTACCAAAATTAGGATGTGACTGGTAGCCCCTGCTTCTTCTTCTACCCTAGCAGCCACCACGCAGGTGGGCACGAGACAGGTAATCTCACACCTTCAGTGCCTCCCTGCAATCCCTTGTAAAACAGTGAGAAGAGCCCTTGTTTCCCAGTGCAGAATGGAGGGAGCTGGCAGTTCCGTTAACGAGCATTTGCAGCCAAGCCTGTCTTGTATCCAATGCACTGCATGCATACAGGTTATGAATAATTTCTTCCCTAAGAAATGAGCCCAGGTTAAAAATAGCCTCTGAATTTAGCTGCTTGCTGCCTCCTTCCTGCTCGCTGAGGCCGAGATCTGTTGAAGTGCTGGCAGTCATTTTAATGTGGAAATGTTTAGAAGCCAAAATTGTCTGGCATCTCTTGCCAGTATGGGGAGCTCCGGGGACAGCTGTAGGGCAGACAATAGAGTCTGGTTTTCTCCTTACCCTGGCCTGGAAGTGAAGGGTAAGAAGCTCACTCTGAAGACAACTTCTCCATTGGCCATTCCAGCCTTGACCCTCTGCTAAGGTTAAGGGCCAATAACACTAGGTAGTTTTGTAATGTGGTACCTGGGTTTGGATTAAGATAAGATATTTTCAAGCTGCTACACAGACAAACTGAGCTTGGTACTCTGCCTGGTACACGGGGCAGCCCCTTGCGTGTAATGCCAGCTCCCTGTTACTGTCTATGGTGAACCTGTAAAACAAGGCATGCGTTTGGAGTGTATATGGCAACACTCTCACTTGTCAAACCCTGCTCCTCTTCTGTGGGATTACATCTGCAAGGAGTGTGCAAAGCTGGAAGTGTTGCAAGTTTAGGTCCTAAACTATGCTGATGCTTTTTATTAATCCTCAGCTCAGGGCTTGCAGGAGTTTGTCACCATATGAGAAGCAGGACCACAGAAATCTGGTAACACACAAGGATTCCCTCATCGCCTGCTGACCTGAAGGACTTAGTAATATCCTAGAATGGCACTGTAAGTAATGATACTTTCTTGCAGTTTGCAATGAAATAATCAGGATTAAACCCAAAGGCATGATTAAAACTATGCAGCTCACATCAGTTATTTATTTACTAAACTGATAATGCAGTGGTTTTTGATCTAACTAATCAAACCTCTTGGGGTGGGCAGGGTTCAGCAGATCATGCCTGAAGAAGAGATGGAGACTTCTGGTCTCTGTGCTTGGAAGGAGAGAAGGAAGGGGGAATGCAGGTATATAAAACATCTTCTGGCACCTCAAATATCAAAAACTCTGTGAGCGATGCCCTGTTTATGAGTTTCTGGCACACATATCCCCGCACAGACAAGATCAATCATTGATAGATGGTGCTAGGAGGGTGAGAAATGTGATTTACACTGGCTCTGGAAGGTCTTGAGTTAGATGCCAGCTACTGAGACAGTTTAATTGGAGCCTGCAGGGAACTGCAAAGCTGTAATACTCCATCCATATTATCAAGGCAGGAGTTTTGTCACCAAGTAAACCCCTTCCTCTTCCCCCAGCACTTTGAAAAGACACCATGGTTGTCTTGGTTTTGGAACTTTGGAGTCTGAAGTTTGTGTCCCCCCGTCCCCATCGTCCCCATCCTCGAATGGCTCCATGCTCATCAAATGCAGCTATACCTTTCTGTGGTGATGTCCTGAAGCATAATTTCCATGGCTGCTCTCAAGTCCTGTCACTTCTTCCCTTCCTCAGTTGCCAGAGCAGTGTGCACCCTCAGGTCTCACTCAGCCCTTCTCCCCTGTTTTGTGGCTACACCTTGTCTGCTCCCAGCCTGAGGTTCATTATAAAAAATGATCCAGTTTTTAGAAATCACAAGGTTCTGTGTCTTCCACTTAATTATTGTTTTATTTTAATAAGCAATTATGTTTTGAAGGCATCTCAAGGCTCCAGGCATTAACCACTTATCACCTGCTGAGTGATTTAAAACTAGTGAAGCACAACCCATTTGCAGGTTGGAATAAGGCCTGAATCCTATCAGCAGACAAATGAGTTCAGAAATACTCTGTGTTTGTAACTCTTTGCTTATGGTTTCATCTCCTGGTCCTCAGAGAAGGGCCAGTTATGTGCTGGAGGGACTGGAGGAATGTCTGTTCCCTTGCTGCTCTAATAAGAAGCAAAGGGCTCATTAGAGGCTGTGAAAGGAAGACTATCTGTTGGCCGTTCTGTACTATTTACTGTGCCAAGTATCTTCCGCAAGTCTCTCTCGGCTACAGATCACAAAACCCTAGCTGCTAAATCAACCCACGCTTAGGTATCCCTTGTGTGAGAGATGCAAATCACCTCCAGGGTGAGACTGCTCAAGGGGCAGGAATCCAGTAAGTCTCAACTCTAGAACTGATACGGAGAATAAATGTAGTCTCACAGGGCTGAGACATTAGGTACTGTTATTGGTTTGTCTTCAGGACTTGTTATTGCCTACCAAGAGGCAATTTGTTGAACCTACTCCAAGAGCATGAAACTAGCTGGCTGTAGCAATTTGTGGGAATAGACCCTGAGCGTCTCCATAGATTGCAGGGTGCTCTGAGCATCATACCTTGGACAACTAGACGTGCATTATCAAATGCTGGCTGGCTTTCTTCTGGAGCTTTTATGACCTAACGGTTTGTTTTTTGTCCTCCCACATCTCCTTGACTTCCAGGTGGCACAGTTGGAAGCCCATTTGAAAACATAAACCCATTACATCTTCTCTATTTTTATGTCACACATTAAAAATACGACAGAGCAGCCAGGCCTGCATTGAATTCCTCAGCTGGAAGGCTGAGTAGCCCAGCTTGTGTGTGCCGTAGAGCATTATTATTGACATTATCTACAGTGCTAGTCAGCACGTGTGCCATATGCTCCAAGGTGTATGTCCTCCACATATTGACTGAGTCATTTTATGTTTTCCATATGGGATCTGTCCTCAAGGTTCTATACCAACTGAGGCATTGGGATAACAATCACAAAACTAACAAGCATAATAAGGGACCAAGAGGGCTGAACCTTGCAGGGAGCCCCTGAGCAGCAGGAATAGGAGGCTTCTTAGCTCATTTCTTCCTCTTGAGTTTGGAGATAGGAAGGGAAGGAGAGGTGGGAATGAGACAAAGTGAAAGTGAGGGTGGTGTGTCCTTACTGCAGTGAACTGTTTCCTTCCCACTTGCTGCCTGATGTGTCCTTTGGGGGTAGTAAACTTAAAAGAGTCCTTTTCAATGCTGAAAATGCTCTGAATAAAATACGGGGTAGTAGTTGTTGGTGAAATGTGTTATTGTCCACAAACGTGTCCCCCAACATGACCTGAGCTGTTTTGCTCTTGTTCCAAATCTCCAGGCTCTTGGCCCATGCAGGGTAATGCCTCCTGGCCACTTTCTTGTCCACTCTGCCCACTTTTCCAGCCAGACAGTAACGAGGACAGCAGCTTTCTCTTTGGAGAAACACAGCCATTTCTAAGCAACAGCCAGCCTGAATTACGTGTCAGAGCAGCCCATGTCATGTCCCCACCTGTGCATCATCAGAATGGGCCCAGTAAAAAAACTCATTTCCCTTTATTTCCTTGTGATTTTACCTTCCCTGTCCATTTGACCTTCTATTGTCATCCTCTGTTTCTTTCTGGCCCTATGTCTGCTCTGATTTAGAAACCGATGGTTCCAGCATATGTCTCAACAGAGAGAAAAAGACATCCAGAAGAGTGTGTCTGTCAGTGTCCAGAAATGTGGAGCTTGCAGGTGCTGTTCAAGCCCTCCTTTCCCATGCGAGGTCTGGGCAGTACTTGCTCTGTGCCCATCTTCTGGCCTTCCAGCCTCAGGCTCCCTGGAGCTGGGCTAGGATGCCTCAGCTCTTTTCCAAAGACTTTTTGGTGTTCTCAGCTTGCATTTGGGGCACAGCTCAGCAAAGTTTACTTGTCACATACCCAGCAGGCTGGGGACAGCAATGCTAATATTGCAACAACTTTAGCAGAGCTCAGTGATAGGATTTGACCAAATTGCAGAGGGAAAAAGAAGCACCTGTGTAAAAACAGAAATTCCTCTGGATGATAAAGTCTATTAGAAGCAAATAAATAAAAAGCCAGGCATGAAAGGGGCACATTCTGATTCTTTCCTATTGTCTTAGTGTGATTTGAACATAATTTGATGGGGCTCAGCTAAGCAAGCAAAGCAGAGACCCTGAGGAATGGGACTATGTTTGCTGAGAAGTCAACATCATGCTGCCACAGCAGTAGGAGCAGAGGTGTGAATGAGATATTGCATAGAATCAGATCCCTTTCTCCCTACAGGAAGCTTAAAGAGATTGGAAATGTACTTGAAACCAAACAGACATAGCTGGACTTCCAAACTGCGTTGGCATTTTGCTTTTTCTTCCCCTTCCCCAGGGCAGAGCTCAACAAAGAGAACAATGAAGATGCCCTGGGACAGACTTGTGAAGACAGGACCTGGCTTTAAACCAGCGTGCAGATCTGCCAGGCGGCGACGGTCTGGGGCAATGAGGGTAAGAAAATAGCAGACAAACTCAGGTAAAGTTGAGAAGTACCAGGAGTTTCTTGGGGGCAGACATCAAGCTTATCAATACTTGTCATATGATCTATCAAAATTTATGGACACATCCCTGCTTGATGTAAGGTCTATGCTTTCCCTCCAGTCTAGTTATCTTGTTTCCCTGCAACTAGAAAGCAAGGTTTCTTTGAAACAAGACATTTTTCAGACAGCTGATGTAACTCCCTTGCTGCCCAGCACTTAGGGTGAGAGTGAAATATTTGCAATTCAATTGGACATGCTTTTAGGGCTGCACTAAGAAGTAGTAACCACTATCTAAGCGTGGAGCAATTACAGAGATGTCAGTTTATGCCTGAAGAGCCCAAACTTGCACGTGTAAGCTATACAGCAATACAGGGCTTGGCACGACTAGTGATGGCAAAAGATGCAATTCTGAGTTGCACCAGAGCACAGTTCAAAAGCTGTTTTGAAGGATGGGACACTTTAGAGTTGTAAAACGTAGATATTAGAACTAGAGGTGATTCTTCATGATGTCTTACGATGGTGAATCCATCCGCCTTGCACTTGTCCTATGGAGGCAATACAAATATATTTCCTACAACATTTTCTCAAGTGTTTGTTTTTTTTTTTCCTGTTGCTGTTAAGTGAGGTGATGTTTTTCCTACATAGTCTTGGTGGATATGCCTCAGGCAATGCTGAAACATAAGTTCTCCAGCTTGTCTGTCTCCATTGGTTCTATACAAAGCTTAGGCTGGGGGATGAACAACTACTCAGTAGTGCATCCAAGCCACAGGGGAATGGCTGGTGAAACAGGAGGGACACCTTGATAGAAGAGCTGTTTGAAGGAATATTAATTATCAGGCAGCTAGTTCTGGACAATTGAATCTCAACTCCAGATGTTCCCATTCTGACAAAGTGCTTCAGCAAAATGCTTAATTGATTACTATCTTGTGAGCTCTGTGCGTGTGTGATAAAACCCAAGACTGCTGAGCTAGAGGGATTGTCTGTTGATAGCAAAACAGTGCAGTGAGTGTTTCTTCACCTTTTTAAACTTATGCTTTTTTATCATAGGGAAACCAGGCCACATTTCAAAAATGTTCTTTAATTTATAATCTTTATTGTAGTGTCATGGTGCTGATTAAAGTCACTGAAGGCCCCAGTATACATGAATGAAGTGAAATAAAGACACATCTGTGTTTGGTCTGAAAGGCTTCTGAGCCTTGTTTAATGAGGGACTGCAGATTTAAGGCCTTCTTGATTTCTGTGTATCTATATAACAGTTGTAAGGACAGGGGGGGAGAACTAAAGAAGAAGTAGGCCATTGGGATAAAATGAAATCAACTTGAGCTTTTACCCTAGGCTGTAACTGAACCAGAGCTGAAGCTCAAATAAGACATTATTTTCCTTCTTTTTTTTTTTTTTTCCTGGCCTTTGAGCTCCAGCCAAGCCCAGAAATGTCAAACAAGTATAAGTTGTTCTAGCTTTGGGGAGGTGGGCTCTAAGCACCACAAGGTAAGGGAAGATGTATAACAGGTAAAGTGATATCTTGCAATGAGATTATAAGGTCCCAGAGATTTGACTTGTATTCTTGCAGCTGGATGGGAAAAGGTTTTTCTTGCAGACCAGATCCAGCTTCTGGTGAAATCACAGATATCTTTTCATTTAAGTCCAGTGGAAACTGTCATGTCCCTAATGGAGATGGTTCTCACAAAAAGGTTCTTTTCATGGTGATTAGTAGACTGGTTAGGAGCTGATCCAGTGTGGTTTCTCACTGGGGCAAACACACTGACCTCAATGGAAACATCCCTGGCTTTTAGGTCTCATTCCTTTTCCATACTACAAAAGCTAAATTGAAAGTAGTAGAGGAGTGAAACTAGTTCCACACTTCTGAAAATATGAATTCTTTTGCTAAAAGTATGAAATGTATTAATGGACAAGGCTTCTACACAAAACAGCCTTATTGCTAGGCAGTACTAGTGTGTTGTGTTAAGAGAGTAATTTTATGTTTTATTTTTGACTTTCCTCTCCAGAGTTCCAGGGCATTAAATTCTGCTGTGTTAAAAACCGCTATGAAGACCTCAGTGCTGCCCATGACTGTTGGAAAAGGACAGATTTAACATGGGAAAGGGATCTGAATTTGATTTGCTGAAATACCCAACTACTTACTCCTTGGTGTTTCGTTGTGCTGAATGCTTTTGTTCCTGCCACGGTTGCTCATCTGTGAGCAACAAACTGATGGCACAAGTCTCTGCACACAACCTTCATGCTTCTCCATCTGTGGCTTAAGACGGTTCACAGCCCACTTAGTCTGCAGTCACTGTCTGGATATGCCAGTCTCTGCAACCACTGATGTGTGTGGAAACAGCTAACCAAAGGCGAAAAGCCAACTTGAGGGCAACTGTAAAGCAGAGACTTAGTAGTTCTAACATGCAGAAATTTAGGAGTAATTAATCTGTTCTTTCAAAAAATAGCATCTATTTTTAGCTCTCAAAGGGGGTTGTTTTCTAGGGATTAGTGACAGGCTGTCCTGCCAAGGTGTGTAGGCTGATTTTGGAGAAGCATCCAGACAGCCTGCATGGAGGCCAATGTCTTGCAGACTCCTGAGAGCCCACTGGCAATGGGAGATTTTGTATTAGTCTTAGGCT
>Ga0181612_176279_pt1 | contig 12576 bp, 6 predicted proteins | sample HoacroProtozoa21_FD_119630 | JGI IMG/M metagenome (GOLD analysis project Ga0181612, IMG submission 119630) | Hoatzin crop microbial communities from Cojedes, Venezuel. Combined Assembly of Gp0051906, Gp0051904, Gp0051908 | reverse complement strand
CCCAAGCAGGGTCACCCAGAGCAGGGGGCACAGCACCGCGGCCAGGCGGGGCTGGAATATCTCCAGAGAAGGAGACTCCACAGCCCCTCTGGGCAGCCTGGGCCAGGGCTCCGTCACCCTCAGAGGGAAGAAGTTCTTCCTTGGGTTCAGCTGGAACTTCCTCGGCTTCAGTTTGTGCCCACTGCCCCTTGTCCTGTCGCTGCGCACCACCGGAAAGAGTCAGGCCCCGTCCTCCTGACACCCACCCCTAAGACACTAAGTAGTTTCCTAGCGAAGCAGTGTTTGAGGGTAATCCTTGTTGTCCTTGCGAGAAACGACATGGATTGTTCAGTAACATTTGCTGTCCCTACAAACAAAAATTTCAAGCAGTGACAGGGTAAGAGTTACTGGACGAGCTCAAATGGAGAAGCACCTCCTCCGTCCCCACAGGTACGCACGGTTACACACCTGGGCACACAACCGCACCGCCGCGGTTTCTCCGGAGCAGGTCCGGTGCCTGTTTCCCGGCTCCGAGCGCTCCCAGAGATCGCAAGGGTTTCTGTAGCGTGAGAAAGCCGTTGCGCAGCCTCTCAGGACGCACACTTCTCGGATCTTACTGCTCGTAATGAGGACTGAAGGCAAGCTTATTAAATAACTCACAGACATTAAGAATGTCACCAGCTGCGGTTTCCAGGTTAATGACTTGGCATCAGAGGTACCTGATCAGTTCTACTACAAGCGCTAACTCCACAGACAAGCTTCCTGGGCTAATCCAAAAGCTTTCTTAGGTCACTGGGTGTAAATCAGCAATTTTTCTCCCCCTTTTATGCCTTTCAAGTCTGATACAGATCAGCGAGACGGACCTACCTAAAACCCAATACAAGGTGACCCTGCTTCGGCGGGGGGGTTGGACTAGATGACCCACAGAGGTCCCTTCCAACCTTGAACATTCTGTGATTCTGTAATTCTGTGATCAAGAAGAAGACTTGGGCCTTGAATAGTCAGACACACTGCTTGATGTATACGAATGAGATCTGTCATCATATGCTTGATATACTCTTCAATCTTTATTCTAACAAACAATATGTAAAGCAAAATCCCCAAAGACATATAATATCTTAGTCTTTTTTCAGAACCACTGATATGTGGAAATAGTGTATTACGTTTTCCTCTCTACAAGCAGACTTACTTGAGATTCTAAATCAAACTTCCTAAACAAAACCAAACACATATGCATCTACGGACAGCCCAAGGGGTGAAGAGACCCAAAAGAACAGAAGTTTTTTTTCTTAATCCCATAAGATTTATCCCAACTCTCCATGGAGAAAAGTAAAATTGGTTTGTTTTGTGGCCACCAAATATGTAAGGAGCTTTACGATTTTAGGAGCGATACGACCTTTTATCTCATATTTACAGCTCCCTGCATCAATTTTCGTTAGAGAATTCTTGGACTAAGAGCAATGAAAGATGAAGTATTAAAGGTAATATTTCACAAAGAATACAGATTCTAATAATATGTACTGTGCTAGTACCGAAGATCCCCATCAGAGTGATATTTACAGTAGCAATCTGCATATCCTAAATTGCATTTTCGGTTTGATAATCCACCCTTGTTTATGAGGCATGCTCTATCTCAGACTGCTATATTGTCACAGAATCTTTTAGTCAATCTTCCTCTATGGCTAAACATCACAAAGACTATGCAAGTGCATCAGATGATCTAAGAATTAAAGAAATGCATAAATAAAAAGCATCCTTCAATCTTCTTAATCTTTTGCTTTGATCATGACATGGTATTACTAAATACATTACATGTATAAGACATAAATGAAAGATATTTAAGTTCTTGGAACAAATCTGGGATGCATGTACAGTTTAGGAAAGGGGAATTTTTGCACTGTCTGTGAGACGGTGCCTATAGAAATTAAAATTTAAGACATAATAACATGAAATTTAGCTGTTCTAATCACAGCATCAGTGTCTCTTCCCCTTGGATCTAGCCCTCATGTTTTCTTCCAGTCTTGTTTATGGCTTTTTGTTGTTTTTTTGGGGTAGGCTTTTTTTCTTTTTTTTTTTTTTTTCTATAAATCTAGAAATGAATCCGTTACTTCTAGGATACTTTTCTTTGCTGATATTTCTTGTTGCTGCTGTAAGCTTGAAATGCCTTCCAGAAAAAAACCTTCAAGATCTATGGTAGGAGAAAGAAGAAATATTTGTATTACTACTCATTGTTACCTTCTGAGGTTGTTTATGAATGCATGAATGGATGAGTGGCATCAGCTGCTGAGATCAAGCTATGAAACAAAAGAGCTGCTGAACCAGCAGAAAAGGGAGAAGAGATGGATTATTGCTCTTATGAGCTGCATGGGTGAAAAAAAATTGACATTTCTTCCAGGCAAATGCAACAAAGCTTAACACAAGACCATAGGGGAATGCTATCAAACACATATTCTTCCCTTAGGCACAATGTAAACACACAATCCTTTGCTAATATGAGTTGTCATAACCTCAAGTAGTTTAGCAGAATTACAGCAATTCAAATCAGCTGGTTGTCTCCCAAAATACCTGGTTCTTTTAAGAACCTCTTAAAAGTCACTTCTGTAGTGGTAATTCTTTCCAGAACTTGTGAACAACTCATGTTAACTGGATAAATAGATGCCAGAATGTACAACTAAAGAAAGAGAGGAGTGTTCAGCATTGCAGAAAATCTTTTGTAGACTAGCAGAAAAGTGAATTGAAACAGAGAAGAGTATTTTAAAATCTACGATGCTTTGAGTCACAAACTTTGATCTTGAGTTTGGTTCCGAAGTACAAAACACTATAGGAGCTAGAAGACCATCCTAAAAAAAGTTTCCATTTTTTTCATCATTATCTTTTTATGATAAATGGTCAGTGCTCTGTTCAGAAGAAGATTCACAGATTATCAAGAAAAATTAATTACCGATGTGAATAGTACTGCCTTTGTTGTGAAGAAAAACACATAGCAGGTGTTTACAGAAAGAAAAAAAAGAGAGGGAAAATAATATATCTAGCAGGTTTCCATATTGGAAGGGAAGTGATAAAACTGTTCTCAATTTCTATTGTTTTGGTAAGAAAATCCCAAATTCTGATAGACAAATATTTTAATCTTCATAATAGGTGATAAGGCCCTCCAGTTTTATGTCAGCTGTACAGGTTAGATGCAGTTCTCTCAGGCTCCTCATGCAGAGCAAGCAAAACCAGTATGCCAACAAACTGAGAATATTAAAGAATAACTCAACATCATCACACCATGCTCACCTTATTTACCATGCGAGGATAACACAGAGTATGGAGAGATGCACCAGAGACCAGTTTCATTATCGTTTGAGAAATATCAATGTTAATGACATTGGGGAATGTTCAAGAACTGGGTTGGTGCAATCTCTGCTTGCAGTTCCTGGGCAGCGGTGGATCTCCTACACCGCTCCGACACTGTTCAAACAGAAGAGTCATCTGCACTGCTAATACACAGAAAGCAAACAGGCTCGCTATAGACAGCAATGTTTTAGCTTGATGTTTAAAGAGCTTAAACTGAAAGGAAAAAAAAATATAGACAATACAAAAGTAGCTTCCATCAAATAGAGTGTGGTTTAAGGAGGGAAAAGAAATCCACCACACCATCTATGTACTTGTAAATTACTTTGTAACAGCTTTCTGATAGACATTAGTCATCTGACCCCACATAACAGTGTGCTTTCTCCACGAAAATATCAGAAAACATACCATATTTTAATGAATTTGGAGGTAAAACAATGTGTGTGTGTGTGTGTGTGTGTGTGTGTGTGTAGGCGGTTCTAAATCACACAGTTAGTGAAATAATGTAGGAAGTATCATTTGGTCTGTTGGCATTCTGTGTCTTTCTAAAATACACCTATTTAGGAAATTGCATAAGCCGTAAATAACCTTACTGATACCATGTGTGACTTGAGACGATGGACGCATCCACATTCAAACCATTTCCAATACAAAACATACAACCCCCAACTACCCCAACCCCCTCTGAATCTTTACAAAATCCCTTTGTAGCCAGGTAATTTATTCCAAAAACTGTATTCTACATGATTTTGTAGCACAATCTTGCTGATACACAGAAGACTGCCACACATGAATTACAACAAATCTTACACGTTTTCTCATCTGATCATTAGCCAAAAGGTGTCTTTTTACTTTCAAAGGCAGAAAGACAAAGATAAAGGCAGATGACTGACTGATGGTATTAAAAACAAGGCCAAGTACTATCCAGCAAAACTGGCAGTCATTTGACTTAAACTCTTAGCTTTCTTCTGATTATTCATGTTTTCACAAGAAGACTGAGCTCCCACCATAAGTATATTTCTTTCTTCATTTTTTGCATGGTAAAGAAAGCCTTTACCTGAGTTTTTACTGACATATTTTTTCCAACACAATGGAAAGAAAATTGCAAAAATCTAAAGACATTCATTAGCCTTCCGACAACAGAGAGAAGAAAATTCTTCCCATTCGCTGTTCCTGTTGCAGGATGACAGTGAAGAGATGTTCAAGAGGTCCATGTGGGAGAAGGCAGACACTGATGTTAAGTCTGCATTCTCAAATACACACTATTGAAACTAAAGCGTGTGAATTACAACATAACCACACACAAAAAGAACATGGGTATCTCTTCCAGGTTGGTTGTTCTTTTTCACAGCTTTACAATTCTAGTAAGGGTAAGCTCAGTTATCAATCACTTGGAAGAAAAATAGCATGTACTTGAGATCCAGTGCTGCAGCTACATATCTATACCTATGCTGAGCTTCACTGACGCACTTCTAATTGCACCAGCACTGACTTGCTTTGCACTCCACACTGATTCAGCTGTCACTGCCTTCAGTGTTGTTACCTTCAAGACCTTAGTCTCCTGCGCACAACCGGGCTGAAGTTGAATTCTAGATCACAGACTCTTTATTCATTGACATTATTGTTCTGTTCTTTTAAAAAGAAAAAAAAAAAAAAGAAGTAGAAGCTGAGGGTTCAATTACAGAGGGCAGTTGCATTGCCCCAGGGGGTGGAGAAACCTACAAACTGTGAATCAGAGTTACAATATGCCTCCTATTTCTCTTGTTCTATAAAATCAATGATGTATTCCCCCTACACCACTCCTGTATTTAATTATATACTAAGGCATGTATAATTAATTAATTATACATGCTCCGATACAGCTGCACTGGCTATAACACTGGGAGGGGAAAAGCTGAGACTACCACCTGTGCAGGAGGGGATATAATAGCTCTATTGAGGCTGCAATTGTCTTCCTTGCTGTACTGTTCTTAGCTTATTCCCTTAATAAAGAAAAAGAGAAAAAGTTATAAGGTACATTTTCCCAGTTGTTCTTTATTTTACTGGACTTCAGATCAGACATTTTGTTTGGAAATTATGTGTAGATGTAAAACTGGTTTGTCTATCAGGATATACATTTTCTCTCAAGGGGATGTCTGACAATCTGTTAACACAGTGTATAATGGAGAGGGTAGGGGGCAGATCACAGGCCAGATTGTTAGCTGGTATAAAAGAGGTGTTAATGCCATTGACTTTAATAGGGCTACGACAATATCCACCCGCTTAAGATTCTCTGTATCACAGCCCATAGACCATTTGCGGCTTGCAAAGCCTTTGTATTCAGTCCACAAAGGGACTTTTTAATTGTGACTATACTTGACAGAATCATAAAAATGTACTATTATCAGTTTACTCAGTGATTCTCTAGCATTCCTAAGGATTAACCTCTCTCCTTGGAAGCACACAGAATTGTGAGAAAACCTTCTCAGCTAAATCCAAGTTCAATTCAGAAGTGACCACTGGAAACTTTCATTAAATCATTTATATTGTGATAACTCATTTTGGACCCATGCTGTCTGAAACTCTTAGCAAGGAAATTGAGCTGTGAACATCCCACCTTTGAGTAAATTAAGAAAATAAGCTGATTTTTTTTTAAGTAACTTTGTATATGTAATATGTCACCTTATAATTTTTAGACAAAAAAGCAACACAGTTCACGTAAATTTTTTCATGCTGTTTTGAGGCTGATGTCTTGTCTGTTAAGAGATCTAACATGAACAAAACTTTGGGGATTCCTCCTCTATATGATAATTGTTAGGTAAAGTTCATTAAAGCATAGAAATTATCCAACACGGAGTTATTTCTATTTCCTCTGGAGATTTCCACTGCTTATTTATGAGAGAAAAACAGCCTTGCTCTCTAGATGTTAGTAGGAAAAAAAATCTTAATGTCTCTATGCAACTAGGATTGCGATGGCTTCTCTGGAATTTGAATGTATGACATGTTAAATTTTTCTTCCCAAAGCACAGTATCCTCAATAATAAGGACTTAAAAGACCTAGTACAGCTTTCCAATTTCCCTGCACAAGTTCTTCCTCCACTCCACACTGTAAGTTTAAATAATAAAAAAAATAAAGAATGTCTAATTTTTTGATAAGTAGTTGTGTATTTTTGTGGCTAAAAGCCTTCACTGCTTCAAGCTTCATCCTACGCCCACACACACTTGAGTGGTAAAAAACTTTTTCTTCTCCAAATAAAAGCCATATCTGCATATGTGGAGCTTAGAGAACAGCTGGGCCACTGAGAAAATATCAAATATTGTGGAAGTTGGCAGCATCAAAACTGTTTACATTGGAACAACTTTTCCCCAAGAGGTGGGTGCACTTTGGCAGTCAGTGAAATGATTCCCATAATACCCATCACTCCCATTGCTGTTGAGATATTAAACTAATAAGTACCAAATTCTGGCTCCAGAACATACATGTGTCAAAGGCTGACATCAGTGGGGAACAGATAATCCTCTGAAGGCAGAACGAGTCAATAATTTTGTTGAGCTGCCTTGAAGTTGCAGGGATTTCTTGGGTAGTATGGCAAAAAAAAATAGAATGGCAAATCCTTACTCTTATTAACAACAGTCTTATCCTAATATAATAACTTTTTAAAATAATGTAAGTTTATCACAAAACTGCTAAAGCTTTCTGTAATTATGTTTTAATCAAATTTTTTTTTAAATATCCAGTGTTAACCAAATTGGCTCTATATACTAGTGTCAACTTTCCTTTCTCTTCTTTTTTTACCACTAGGGTTCTTCTGATGGAGATATTCCAACTTTAATGGTGCCGATGTCTAATACATCAGAGAAAATAGAATCTTTCTGTTTCTTTTCAATATATATTGTAAATCATAAATATACATAGCTGTATTTCTTTCAGGAAGTGTCCCTAGTGATCAAATTCAGAGCGAAAATTTAGCAGAATAATCCTAAATTATATTCCTGTCTATTACTCTTTTTTTGTACATGACAGATATTGATATCAATTGAGCTATCTTAAGATGAAAGTCAGTAAAATTTTAATGTGCTTAAAAATACTTGGGTCAACATAAAAAAAATTCAGAAATATCTGGCTGTAAACTTTAGTGCTAGCACAGATTTTCTTCAAACCTTGCTGCTTAATACAAAACATTTTTTTGCAGATTCATGCTGTACTCTCTTGCTCTTCTACCAGCAGAAAATATTAGCTAATTTAGTAATTTACGAAATAAACTAAAATCAACTAAACAAAAGAAGATTACACATTGACACATACATACGAGGTTGTGCAACAGTTTAGAACTTTACCTTTCCAGTCTGTTTCACTTTGTATGACTATACGGGTAAGAGAGTTATGAAGACTGGAGTAAAATCTGAACATAAATTTTGAACTTTTGTTCAAGTTTCTATTCTCTTGTAACATGCTTACATTTTGTTTTTTTACGATCAAAGACAAACAATAGAACCTGTTTCAAATTGAAAACTCAGATAAACTCACTCAGAACTGTGAGTGGAGTCAAACCATTCCCAACTCTTACCTAAGAACAGATGCAAAAAATTTACTCCACTTCTCATGTAGAAAAAATCCTTTTCAATGCAAAATGAAACGCTATCCCATTTTGTCCTTTTATCAAACCAGATAATAAAGAAAGTGGAGTTAACTATGGTAACTAATGAACTGTATATTTATATTTCCCAATTCTTTATGCAATTAAAGTAATAAAAGCAACATTAAAGCCTATCCGAACAAACGCAGAATATATAATACAAAACAACAAATTTCTCGGTGATATTCTAAGTTAAGGTACATCTAACGAATTCTAATAATGTTTAAAGAGAGTATCTGTAAAGCACAAAGTAGTCTTTAACGTAAGAGTAGTAGTCTGTGAAAGCTGGCATGACTTTAAGGAATTTACAACACAGAAAACATTCAAGAAAACCCACAAAAATGTTGGTGTTTGAAACCTTTTCTCAGTTCTGCTGTAAAAATGTTCCTAACCAGGTTAATTTCATAGATGTATCTGGTTTTTATCATATCTCAAATGATGCAACGGAAAGAAGATTCCAAGCACAAATACTGGGCCAAATAATCTGTACAGCTATACTTGGCCAATAGTACTTGTGTACTTCCCATCTTTCCAGTCTTTTTCACAGATCAAGATTTGAAGAGGCTTTCTAGCACAGTTCAGAAATCCGCATCTCATTTTTCCTCTTACAGCTGTTTGGCAATTTGTAATTTACTGAGTATCTGTGTACATGCAGAAGGACACCATTCCAGATCACACTGCCTCACAACACAGCCTCATCATTCCTGCTATATGCACTCTTTGAACTGCTCGGTTCACTTACTCTTGTACCAAAGTTATATATATACTTTTTAAGAAAGACTTCCTTTTCTCTTATTAAGTCTTGCTTGCCTCTTGAGCTAGCACTGTTGCTTAAGCGGAATTCTTTTTGCTAAATTCTCCATTTTTTCTCCCTTATGTGAAAAGTCCCACTGTTTTTTGTGACTTGTACTTTCCTTCAGTTAATATTCCTCAACTGCAAATTTGCACTCTCTGAGGCAAATCATGTCTTGATTTAATGTTAACCACCTGATTAGCTGTAACATGTTTTGCTGTTCATAAACATTTTCAAGAGGGCCACTAGCATGTTACAGGCTCTAATGAGCACTCTTTTTAGATTTTTTTGCTGCAAATGGTAAATATGTGACTGAAAGGAAAAGAAGCAATATTCTATTTCTCTTCAACCTCTTCACATATTCAGATGCCTAAAACACCTGATACTTGTCTTTCAAGGAAGGTCACAAGGTCGTATGGGAAGTCAGGATATCAAAAAACAGGTCAGAGAACTAACCAGTGGTCCAGTATTTTTATTGTAGCTGAGCACCTCAAAAATCTTGGGTTTTCAGTGCTGCATTTATTTATTTCAAGCCATTCTTTTTCTTCTGCTCTGTGCAATTCTCAAATAGCTGCTTTTTTACACAAAGATTATTATGGGATGGCTTATGGCAATATGTCCTCTCTGTAAATGATACAGTCCCCATGTTCCTGGAATGGAAGTAGCACTGTGGCATCTGTTCCTGGCCCATTGTAATCCCCATGGAATTACATTGGGATTTTCAGAGGGACCTGTCAGAGCAGAAATAGGACATTCTCCGTGTTAATGATCCTTCTTTTACTGAAGTATTTTAAGCAAGAACGAATGATATAACTTATTTTAAACTTTGCTCCAGTTACCTCTCTGTCAACTTCTGATAAACCAAAGATTCTGGTCAATGGCAACATAGTTCCGTAAGGGCAAATACAATCAGAAGCAGGATGGGTAAACAGAAAGCACAAAAACCAGAATTCATTCAGATAGATGTCTCCTGCCTGTGTCCACTTGGCTGGGTCTTCCCCTTTCATGAATCACTTAGAAGATGAGATGACCCCAAGAACATGTGAGAGCTGACGTCCTGCTTTAAAATTAGGAATAGTGATAGTAAGTCAGTCTAGTAGAAATGATTTTCAAATGAAAACATTACTGAGGTTCAGAGATGTATTATACTTCATCATTTGTGTACCACACATTTTTTTTCTGATGGAGACTGGTAGATAAACAAAGATATGGAAGCAAGTTGTTGCTAGATTTCCTGCCTGTTTATACAGATTCCTAGGTTTGGTTAACTCACAAAACTGACCCTGAAATAGCCTGAACTCAGCACAGACTGCAGGAGTCAAGGCAGTCACCAGGTTCTGCATAGAAGAAATTCCATACTTAAGCCATGCTGTCAGTTAGATGGGTCCCACTGTAATGGTGTGTCTTCTGTCAAATGTTTTGAATAGACCCTTGTTCTGTTTGATACTTTCCTGAGGGAGCTTTATCACAGTTCTGATGTATGGTAGTCTGATAAGCCTTCATTTAGCACCCTTCTATCTCTATTTAACCTTAACGTGCATCTAGACCCTACCATCAAAATGGCAGGTTTTTGTGGTGCTGAAGTGCTCACCAGTCGTTAAAGCAGATTAACCAAGTGTTTTTGTTACAAAATACAGTCTGCACCCCACAGTCTTCCTAAATCCTTGCTAACAGGAATTTCATCATATAAAAGGCTAGCTGTTCATACATGATAAGGTCTCTAAGAGCATAAAAGTCTCTAAACAAACCAATTCTGTGAGAGAAGCATATATAAGGTGTCAGCATTGTTGTCAGAAAATGCTTTAACTGAGCTCTCTATATTTGTGTCAGGATAGTAAGAAATGACCTTACTAGAATTATGCTTGAGAAATTCCATTCAGCTATTTTATGGAAGAAAGAAAAAAATGTTTCAGGTTAATATATCTATTGTTAATGCTATTTAATTCTAAACAAAAAAAAGTTAACATTTAGCAGATGTAACAGCATGTATAACTAAAAATGCCAGAAAGGTCCTCAGTTGGTTCAGAAATTATTGGGATCAATATTTTAAACTATTGAAAATTTATTAATCTGTCAGTCAACTGTACAAGACCAAATGTAAAAAGAATTAAGAAGATGCTTGAGAGACATCAGAAATTTTTCTTTTCTTTTTTAATTAGAAGTATGAAATAACATTTAAGAAATTATGTAATTAATTACATCTCTTTACCTATATAGAAATATGTTTTACATATAATATAAATATGTATTTTATATATATATAAAATATCTGTCTACTTTGTTTATTCTATGTTTTGAGCGGATTTATTTTTAAAGCTTTCCACTGTTCCAGGTACCTTCTGTACTGACTGCTGCATACACAGCTAGGTTATGTCATCCTGACATGACATGCAGTGACTACTACTTTATTCTGCACACCATCTGGATTTCATTAAGTCCAGTAAGCATTTTTTATAACTTCAGAACTAAAAGTATAATACTTAATCCTTTACTGAACCTAAGGTAGATGGATCTGTGTTTGTAGGGGAGCCACAGCAAGATCAATGGGGATAATCAAGGACACAAGACTTTGCCTGTGCAAAACTTTAGTAATAAAAACTGGCTTCTGTTTCTAGAGTATATGAAGTATAGGTGATATAAAGCAAGTTTCAATTGTACTACTGTGCCCCTTCTAATTTAGGCTACTGTTAATAAAATATAGTAACATTTTCTGGAGCTAAAGAGATCTGTTCAAGGAGATAAGAAAACACATCAGAATCTAGCAACATTCTATGGAGTTCAGTATGGCTTTTGAATTTATAATAATAGAATAAATAAAACACTATATACTTATGTTATACAGTATATAATTAATACTGCATATAAATAACACTTATATACATGTGTCCATGTGTAAGCTTATATGTGCATTTGTATAGTAATTCTATAGGAAATTAATTATGAATATTACCATTAATATCATTACTGTAATTTATTTCATGTCTATGAGAAAATAAAATGTTTTAGCCATTGTCCTTTTAAACCACAGATTTGAACCAAAATTTTCAAGACTTTTAAAATTTTAACTCTTTTTTTTTAAATAAAAACGTAAATCAAAAATAGCAAATGTAGATTGTGATCTAAATCATAACAGGAAAGAACTATTTTCGGTACCTATGATGTAAGTGGTTACTAATGTATCCATGCAGCTGGGGGCAAGGATATGAAAAATGAGATTAAATAAACTACATCTCTAGGACAGTAACTTGGTTGTGATTCACAGTCATAATAGCAATTATTTTCTGATCTCAAGAGACTAAGGAAAGAGGGAGTGAGTTTCTTCAGTTTTGGCAGTTGAGGATAGCAGTATGTTTTCTGAAAGTCACTGTACTACTTACTTACACCCTTTTGTGTACCCTACATTGCTTCTTTTAAGTAGCATTAAATGGTAACTTTGTCAGATAATGATAGAGTTTTGTGGTTTTATCTGTGGTTAGTGTTTCCTCCCACACTGTCTCACTGGTAAATACTCCAGAGCATTTTCACTCTATGTACTTGCAAAAATTATTAGAGCAACTGCTGAGTTGATTGAGAGCTCTCACCATGTAACATTCATCTAGTGACATCCTGAAACTGGATAAGGATTACAAAAATCTGTTTAAGTTTTCCATACAAAAGAACTTATAACTATTTTACCTAATATATCAAATTTTGGAATCGATATCAGTCAGTGATGGAACAGACACGTTTTACAACAGTACAGGAGCAGATGTAGGATTCAAACTGGGCCAATTTAGATGAGAACAAACAGCAGGTATTTTTCTTTGAAAACTCAGTTTATTTCCACAGGGGGCACAGGGGTGGGGGGAGGGT
>Ga0181612_160543_pt1 | contig 12576 bp, 9 predicted proteins | sample HoacroProtozoa21_FD_119630 | JGI IMG/M metagenome (GOLD analysis project Ga0181612, IMG submission 119630) | Hoatzin crop microbial communities from Cojedes, Venezuel. Combined Assembly of Gp0051906, Gp0051904, Gp0051908 | reverse complement strand
TTATTATTATTTTCACTAATTTCCTCAGTTCTGAAGCTGAATTGAATCTTCTGATCTAATTAGCCCTCCTTTCCCAAACAAATATAATGGCTTTGAAAAATGCCCGTACTTTTATACGCCCGACATCTGGTTTTGGTAAAAATTCTGAAACTTTTAAAATGCTACTTGCAGCCTAGAGGAAGGGAGGGTGATATTTAGTAGATGATCTCTGCCCTCATTTTTGAGGAAAAAACCAAACCGTCAATTCTGCTGCTGGCAATTGAAAAAGCAGTTAGGCTGAACTCTCTTTTAAGTGAACAAACACTTATGGATCTATTTATACCTGCCCTGAAGCAGACTACCGTAGGTGGAAATGCTGTAATTATTTCCCTTCCCTGCTTTTCACTGTCCTATAAAGATCTCCCAGAGCAGCTTGTTAACAAGTTACCGCTGTACATGGTGAAATTAAAATCAAGCCCATATTAACAACCAAACCAATTTGACTAAAAATTACTAAAACTAGCTGTAACAAAGGCGAGGCAAGCTTGAGGGCTGTTAAGAGACAGCTTTTGTTGCTTAGCCCCATCTATCTAAGAAGGCTGAGAATTACAAATGACGAGCATGGCTGGCACTTGAGGGGGGACAGGGATCAGTAGTGATGGGGAGATGCAGCAACGTATGTTTTCCTGTGTTCCTTTTTCCATCAGTGTACATTTTCAGTTGAATTCCCCTCCCTCTCCTTTGTTATCTTCCTACTTTTCTCCCTCTCCCTTCTCCCTTGGTTCATTTCTCAGAGCAGATGATCCCCTCCACTCGCCACCCAGGGTAACTCTAGTTTCAGTATCAAAGATCATTTAAGCTGAAAATAGCTTTTACTGAGTCCGTGTTACAACCCGGGAGTGTCTGGTCACCAGACAGGATCTCCAGCTGCCTCTCCGACGGCGTGTCGGAGGGTTATCTGCGTGCTGGTACTCCCAGTCCTACGGCCACAAAGCCATCGTGCTTCATCGCGGTTCAGCAGGGTCGGGGACTCGCCTACGGCTGATTACGGACCAGGTGCGAGGAGCTGATGGAACAAGGAAAAAAAATCTGTTGAAGTTCGGCAGGGCGGCCTGTTCTGTAAACAGATTTTTCATTTTCATGGAACGGAAAAGGATTTTCTTTTTAGTGACCGTAATTTTTTGTCACTCTGTGTTGCTGCAGATTATTAGGAAGTGGCTGGTGGCAATATGTGCTGTTGCCTTCTGGGGTACAGAGTCCAAACCTCTCATTTATGAAAATAAGCCCTATGCTGTTCAGAAGTGTGAAAGGTTGCCCTTCAGTTCCAAGCACGAAGCAATGATGCTTCTGGAGCAAGAGGCTGGGTGTGCTCTAAATCCCGCTGCTACCAGCTTCTGCCTCTCCCCTGCAGCACCAGGGCTCGGCACCCGCGCCCTGCGAACAGCCGGCGGGTCTGCGGCCGCCCGAGCACAGCTAGATGTGCTCAGTACCTCAGTGACCCCCTAAATGTACAAGAGCGTCTTTACTTTGGGAAGATAATGCGTGTATGGCAGACTGGTGGAGGGAAGGAACAAAGAATTGGCTACGGGGAGGGCGATAACGAGACCCTAAGGAGAGAGTTCTAGCAGAGATTTCAAAATCCTCACTGCACTTAGAAAGTAAATAGACTGTCTCGACAGCAGGAGATGCAAAAAAAGGTAGCAATTCAGTGAAGTTTTACTGCAATATATTTTGGAAGATTTGCCAGATGGCTGGCAGCAAGACTTTTAAACTCTGACTTTTTTTCCGAGCCAGCCATATTATCATCCATCAGACAGTCACTTTGGACTGACATTGCCGAGCGCGGCTGTCTCCTTTACATTTGCCTTGCTCCTGTTTATTTCCAGCTGATTTATTTATATCTGCAACTGATACAAGCAGCACGATTTCTTTGTTTCATTAAAAGATTCCTTGATCTAAACTTTAAAAGATTTGTCTTAAAGAGAGATCAAAGTCAACCCAGCGTAAGTCTGGCATCCCTGGGTTTTTCTGATACTCAGTCTTCAGGCAAATCTGGCAAAGACATTTTGTTGTGAACTGTGGTGGCTAGGTTAGAGCTGGCCATTGAATTCTTAGGTACTAATACACACACCTATCATCCAGGCCTCTTAATTATTATTTTCTAAGAGTTGAAACAATGTTGACAGAGCTTGCACGGTCAAACACAAGTCAAGGTAAAACCTGGTGCCAGCTGCAAGCATGGAAAATTACATCCCAGTGCCCAGCAACTCACAGTCAAGCAAGTAAAATACGATTCGCACAGCTGAGCGGAGGCATTGTCAGGCTGCTAACCTAGGAGCCAAGCATTCCTAAACCCCAGCTGTCACGACCTGTTGCTTACTCCTGGGAAAGCTGCATACGTACAGCCAGCTCTCTAAAAGAGGCGATTAATTCTGGGTACCTTATTTATTAATTTGGGGGTATGAATCTCCATGTCCCCTGATTCCTAGACCAAGAGTGGCATGCTGTGACCAGGACAGAGCTGTCTCACTCCTTCCTATTGCCGAAGGGACGGTGGAAGCCGTTTCTCCACAGCTTAGCTCAGCTGCTCCAAGAATTAGCAGCTCTCGAGCACACATTTCAAGCCCCACTGCCTGTTACCTGCCAGCGCCGTGGAAAGGACAGGGTGTTTGCAGGCACTTTGAAGACACAAAGCTCTACAGAATTGCTGAGTGTTATTGTGGAGGTTTGGAGTATGTCCTGGATATGAATCATCTTGCTCTTTCTGACCTACTGTCCTAATTGAGAGTCATTTATTCTTTAGATGCTCGTCACTGTCTGGGCCATACCTTTTTGCAATGAAGCAGCAGCCTGGAGCTGTAGGTATTTGCCCCGCTCCCTCATTACATGACAAATTAAAGGAGATTTAGTAAACTGACACGCTGAATCATGGATCCTCCCCAGATGTGACCCCAAATCCCTGCCCCTTTGTTTTGCTGTTTTTTGTGGCAGGGTCAGGCCAGGACACGGCTTTCCTGTTGGCTATGTGAATTTTACTGCCGTGGATGTTCCAGTAAAATCAAAGGCCTTAGAAAAGGGATTCTGTGGCAGCTTTTTTTGTCAGTGCCTTTACGCTCACTAGTTGTAGTTTAGAGCACAAGCCTCGGGGCAGGAGCAGCAGAGTTGCTCCTGTTTGATTACATGGGCACTACTGCTTCTTCGAAACCCTCCGTCGCTTCGTGGATGGGCAGCGAGAAGTCTTTCAGCCTTGTTTCTCCAGATCATTTAAGAAGCACACTCTTCTCTGACTATCTCGTATCTTCTGCTGTTTATTAAAGGGGGGACTGATTGCCTGCTCCGAGACCCCCACGGTGACAGTCTGCCTGGTCACATCCTTTTGAAGAATTTCCATCCGAGGGCTTATCCTCCCTGCAGAATGAGCTCCGGCTTTCAGCCGAGGGTCCCCTGCCTCCCCGCTCTGCCCAGCTCCTCCCAGCACCCTAATGGTGAACTGCAGCTGGGCGACCCGTCCGTCACTGTAGATGAAGAGTTTAAATGCTGGAGTCATTCGCACGACTGCCGCGAGGCAGACGTCGGCACACCTCGCTCCACGCTGCAAATGCCCCACGCCTCCCTCGAGACTTCCCGGGGATGTTCTTCCTCGTCATCCAGGCGCTCCCCCGACTCAGCTGAACTGGCGATGTTCACGCTTCCGCTGGCCCCATTTGGATGTCACTTGGACAGGCTGGTGTCAAACATATAGCAAGAGCTATCTGGGTAGGAATATTGAGCTTGACCATCTGTTTTTTCCCCCTTTGAAAACATGTTTCTTGTAATAGAAGCGAGAGAGCTGTCAAATGCAGCCTGGGCTGGGAGTGACAACCAGCCCCAACCTCTCTGGGGAAGCCATGGATCATTTTATGTATTTCACTGCTATCTTTGAAGGGTTCAGACAGTCTTTTTTTTTCTCTCAGAATGTGTTGCTTTCTCCACCTTTGGAGATTCCTTTTATTTTTTATTATGTTTTTTAAAAGTGCCTGTATTTTGCAAAGGTACAGTGTTTGTGCAGATTGACCAGAATAGATCAGATCCTTAATTCTGGCCAGATTCTGACCCAGCTCTAGATCAGCTCTGGATTTCCCACTCACCTCTCCATACCATATTTATATTGGGTGGGTTTTATAACCAATGTTATTCTTTTAACTTGGGGGTCCATTTGTCTCTGGAAATGTATTCCAGCTCAGTCTCTCTTTATTCTGCTGAAGGAAGCCCTTGAAGAAAAGTTGGTCCAACTTGGAGGAGAACTTCTAGGTAACAGGCATCCAGTCCCCTGGTGTGAAGGGACAATTGCATTATTATCTCTCTGTAGTTGGAGATAAATGAGATTTATCCTCTTTGGGGCACAGTGGGTATGATTTATCACCAGATAATAGCCATCAAAATTCCTGGTAAGGTACAAGGTTGGTGCAGCGATAAGTGCTTCTGGACAACCTAAGCCTGATGGGCGTGCCGAAGTTACTCTTCACTTCTGAGTTATTACATGATATGAAACCAGTCCCAGGTATAAAGGAAACATATTTCAGCCTCTTCCCTACCTGATTTTCAACAGCTACTAATGCTGTACTTCAGTCAGCAAGAAAGGAGATGTTCACAGCTAGTTGGAAACTAGACCGGGTTCTGCCTCTTCTGTGACTGGTTTCACTCCCAGATCTCCCAGCTCAGGGCTGGCACCTTCTGCAAAGCCTTGTGGGTGGGATTGCTGGTTAATGATTGCTGTTATCCCAATTATTTAGGTTGTGGCCCTTCTTCCACTCCTTCTTTTCACTACCTGAGTGACAGAGTCAGAACAGAGATTACCCAAAGGCACAAGTGCTGGTTTGTCTTTGTGCCACAGTCAGCTAAATTTGAGCTCCCTGCCCAGTATCCACAGCTCAGTTCACCTCAGGTCTCTGGCATTGCTTCTTAAAATTGCCCTTCTTCCACTTCATTTCAAAAACTAAAAATTGTTCTGTTTTTAAGGATCATTATACCTCCAAATGCAGCTTTGTGATATGAGGCCATTTTCAAGAAAAAAAAAAAGATTTCCATTTAAAATACTGGGGGCTGTGTTTGCCTGCTCGTGCTTGCAGGTGCTTTCATTAAAAGAGTCTGCTATGCGCAGTGCCATGTATGTAAAACGATGCAGCCTCGGATTTGACTGAAATGAAATTGTGAGAATTTATGGAGAAGTATTTTGTGAGAAAACATTCACAGCTATGTAGCCTTAGAAACTAGACAGTCAGAGTTGGAGTTCGGAGAGTTGTTATGAATATGGAGAGCCGGGAGTTGGAATAATCACAAGGGAGGCAACTGCACCAGCCAGGATGAAAGATGAGAGTTTCAGCAGAAAATTGATCAAGATAACGAAGCAGGGGGAAGATGTCTTGTGACAGCAGCTGGATTTGTAGCATCTAGCTTCAAATAGGAGTGTGAAGCAGAAGTTTGCTTAGAGGGGAGAAAAATCAATCAGAAGATTTCACATAGGATTGTGAGACTATAGAAAGCTCCAAGACGCCCTGGCATGCTGCACCATTTACCCTAATCGGAGGGTGAGTCAGCACTCAATTATGTTCAGGCAATTTTATATTCAGTTTTCTATGCGTTGGCGACAAAGCAATTTAGATAATACAGTCATATAGCAGAACCACCTTCTTTACAAATCTGAGTTACATTAGCTACAATAAAAATATGTCATTCCGAGCGCTCACTTTCCAGCGTATAAGATAATCATCATGTGGGATCAAGAAGAAATTTCTTCTTCCCGTCGCCAAACCCGATGCAATTGTGCAACATGGCCGTTTTATCCTTTCTCCTGGAGTTGTTAGTTACGACAGCTCTTGAGACCAGACAGATCCACCGCTGTGTGCAGATGCTGTCTGAAGTCCTGCGCATTAATAATAGCGTATGAGATAATTGCTCCTACTGGTTTGTGTATTCAAGAGCAAACATTCTGCTATCATGAAGTGGGTTATATATAAGCAGGTACGTGAGGCTTGCTCAGTCTGTCCATCACATGGCAAAGACCTGTGACCTACGAACTAGAAGAATCCCTGTTCTCTCCCTGCTGCTGCTTTACTGGCAAGTCCCAGGAGCGCAGTCCGGGGAGATTCCAAGGTGCAGCTCCGGGTTTACACAGCATTTTGCCATCAGCTCAGGAAAGACGCGATGCTAATCTAACCTTTTGCTTAATCTTTTAAGGCACGTGTTATATTATTTTGGAGCAATTATACCTTTAGGAATCAGAAGTTGGAGAGGAAATGAGTGATTTACTATGCTTTGAATCAGCGATTTAAACTGAATGATCATTTCAATGCCAGTGACATATTTGGTCTTCCATGAACTACTCCTTACATCAACAGTATACATGAACAGCATTAAAAACAGGATGCACAAACTGTGTTAAAATCCACTTTGTGTGTCTCAGGAGCAAACACACAGCTTGAATCTTCGTTCCCCTCCATTATTCCTGTCGCCATGACTCAATGGACTTTAATAACACTTGAATAATGGCCAGATCTGGAGCACAGCAAACTCAAAGAGAAATTTCCATTAGCTTTTTATCCCGTGGATAATACCCTTAAAGATTCAGGGTCAAACCTTCAGCTGTCATAAGCTGGCATGTTTCCACTCAACTAGCTCCTCATGTCTGCACAGAGACACCAGGTTTCTGTTAATCTGAAAAGAAGCACCCTCATATTTCATATTAATATGAAGATAGTTTTCAATTATCTTCCCCTCAAGAGAATTATTTTCAAACTATATTCACCAATACACTGACATTTGAACTCATTTTTCTGTGAAGTCACCATCATTCAAATTGTCACAGCTTGACAGCACAGCAGGTTAACTTGGTGCTTCTCAAACTAATGCTCTCAGATCCAGTCTCCATACCTGAGACCTCTGGCTTTCCTAAATGGGATATTCTGCATGTCATCTAATAGTCATTAACCAAACTCTCAAAGTCCTGAGCAAGTACTGGGCTCTGCATAAAACACTGTTACTGATAGGAATAGTATTGCAGAAAGGCAGAAGAAGCCCAGTCAACGGGCACACGCTCCAGAAAAACACACTGCTTATCACCTGCAGGCTGAAAATATGGATCGTTTCTTGCTGAGCTGTATTGTTCTTGGTTGCTTTTAATTCTTAGTCAAGAACCAGGTGAGATCTTCTAGGGATGTTAAAATCGTATTTGGGTCTGGATTTCATTGCAAAAATTCAGGCATCTTCCAATTGCTTCTTTATGGTAAATGGACAATGTGGGAAACATCCTCCCCTTCTCGTTCAAGACGCATCTACCTTGTTTTCTCGACAGACTAGAGAACAGTAGGCGGTTCATCTGATCCTTAGCAAGGGAAAAAAACATTGCTGGGAGGGCCAAAGGGTGCAAATTCAGAGCAGTGGCTTAGAGGACATCATGGCTAGCAAGAAAAAGTAGTATTGGCTGGGTCTTCGCCTAAATAAAGTTGAGTTTCCGTCTATTTCACAGGAAGCCGCCTGGTAATTCTCAGACCTTTTATATCCCTAAGGAAAGATAATCAGAACGTAAAAAAATAGCAGAATTTCTGTGTTTATCAGGCATTTTTGGTAAACAGATGGCCTTCCATTGCTCCCTCTTCCAGTTTAAGCAAACTGAATGACAGTTTTTTTCCTCATTTCAGTTTTTTCCCATTTAGCATCCCTTTTTTCACATTCAGTATCTCTCAGGAAAAAAGACTGAACAGTTTTCCTCGATTTTCTCTCTCAGGAAAAAGATTCACTCATCTTCCTGGAAAATGCTAAGTAGACAAAATTCTTAAGTAAGTTCTTACAGAAACTTTTCAAGCTACCTTCATCTATCATAAACTGAAAGAGCAAAAGATCAGACCTTCACCTTCAGTGTTTATTTTTGATCCCCGTAAAATACTCGAGGTGAGCACAGTATAAAAGCAGCTTTCTGTCTCTTTAAAGCTGTTTATGAATCATTGTTTGGAATCAGCATAGTAAAGCATTTGAAGCTGATTAACTAAGAAGTTACATGGCTATCAGATACGACAGTCCCAGCCTCATAATTTTATCTATTAGCAGGTACTGCGGAACTGACATTAAACTGGCAGAATCCCAGCACAAAGGTGAACTCGAGGGAAAAAATATATTGGATTTTAATAAAACCTTCCTCAAAGGTCAACCTCTCTAAGGTACAAAATCAATCTTTCTTCCTTCCTTCTTCTTCAGCTCATTTATTCATAGCTATAGAAAATCCTGATACTCCTGAAACATTTCCCATTTTCTTTCCCCCCTCCTCCCTCTTATTACAGTGTCTATCTACCTGTGGCCATTATTTTTCTCAGCATTTTTATTTAAATTCCTTACTCCTCATTTCACTCTTTTTGCCTGGCCTTCTCGGGATCTGTACCCCATTCTCAAAAGGTCACTTCTCAGGCTCCTCTTCAAGAACAGATCCTGCCTTCAGGACAAAAAAAACCCCTTTTTACCTCATCCTTGAAGGTGGCTGAAACTTTGGGGAGAGCAAAGCTTTGGTACAAAGTCTTTATTAAAGTGTGTCAGGTTTCTCCTGTTTTTATTCTTCCTTCTTAGCCAGCAGCTGACTTCTGTGTCTTGCTCAGGACTCCAGTAACTTCTGCCAAGTCAGCTATAACGTTAGCAGCATGCCACTTAGGAGAGAATGATGTCCTTGTAAGCTCTAAGCTCCTGCAGATCAGTCTCCTTTACTGATACTGGCCCAGCAAAATAAGTTTTTTTTTATTTAAAGAAGAGTCACAAATATCTAAGAAAGTACCAGCTTAGAAGAGTTGTGGTTTTTTTCCGAGTGCACTGGCTGCACAAAGCTGTAGATACCCAGATCTGGAAACTGCTTCACTGCTTCTCAATCCTTGGCATACAAGCTCCGGCTCTTCATAGCCAAGTTTCTAAAATCTTGGCATCGCTGGTGCCACTAACATCATACACTATAACAGCAGAGGAACTTCTGTCGCTGGTGCTTGGCTCTGCCCGCCCAGCCGAGCTGTGTGGGGCAGGCCAGCCCCAGCGCTTCTCATGGGAATCGGTACCTGGGCTTTCTGGGCTTCCAGGATGGGATGCACGACGCCGGGCTGTCCTCACGATCACAGCCCCTCGCTACTGCACCCTCTGTCCTCCCTTCTCCCCCTTTTACCACAATCCTTCCCTCCTTCCACTTCAAAGGCTGTCTCTCCCCTCTGTGGTAGGATTAACTGTACCCCTGTCGAGACTGATAGACATTTATCGAACCGCCAAGTCCTCCTCCTCCTCCCGGCCCGTCCCTGCATGCTCCCACATCCCCAGGACGCTAATCCCATTCCTCCGAATTCCTCAGCCCCCTGTGCTGCCGAGGAACAAGCCTGGGCACGGCCGGGGTTGCTGTGGAGCCACGCAGCAGTTGGCAGCAAGTCTCTGGCTGTGGCTGTGTGTCCTGGGGGTAAGAGGCTGCGCGCAGGGGTTGTCGCACACGCGTCCTGCCACGCGTGCGCTGCACCCGGCGTACGAAGCCGCATGCAGCAGCCCCCGCCAGCCAGCAGCTCCGGAGCCGAGGTGACCGCTTGCCCCCTTAACGTAGTGAGAGACAATCTTGTGGCCCTCCTAGAAGGTGACCTGGCTGGGACAATGGCCCGTGAACTTCTCTGTTTTGGCTGAATTCTGTTCTTGGTTCTTCTTTACTCCATTAAAACAATATTACATACAAGCTAATTTTGTAGTTCCCATCTAAAACAATCTTTGTGATCAGAGAGCTCCTGAAGCCGGGCAGCATCCGATAGGTATAGACACCCTCCACAATCTGTGTTTGTGGAAAAATCACTGCTTCAGCTGGTAAAGTGAAAGGTAAGAGAACCTACACTACATTTCAAAATCACTGTTAAGATAGACGCTGGAGAGCAGCCAGGCTTGGTTGCTCACACTGATAGATGATGGGGAAAAGGAACATGAGTGAAAAGCAGCAAATGGATAAAACTGGGCTAGAGAAGGATGAATACAATGGGAAAAGCTTGCCATTTGTTCAAAATCAAAGCCCAGGCTGCCACACTAAAAGGAGAATTGTGTTCCTAAATAGGAAAATGTTAAGAAAGAGCCTGTACTATACTTGGGAATGTACGTTACAAAGCTTTATGTCCACTGGCAGGATAAACCTCATATATTCTGTAAGGAACAGCAACATTCATTTAATAGAGAAGATGAAAAGGACAGAGATGGGTGGTAGAAATTCTGAGCCTTGCTTTCTACTGCTCTTAAACTCTTGTCCATGTTGACATAGATTAGTAAAAATTTTCTTAGATATTTTTAATTCATTTAAACAACTTTTAAGATTAATAAACTGCATTTTGGTTTTAGATATTGTATTGATCAATAAATAGTACTGATTTAGGTTTTAAATTATTTCAGGAATATCAGTTATTTTAGGAACCACATATAGATTGCTTCAGTAGAAAAAAGAGTGTCCCTTTGTAGAGACTACACAGTCTCCACAAGGTCTTGTAGCAATGTAGGTCTTTGACAATGCAGAGATCTTGGCTCTGGAGATCAGACTGCAGAGACCCACACTGTAGAAATCGTAGTTTGGTTTCCAGCGATGGCTCTTGCCTGCCAGCATCGCAGGCTATGGCTATGACCAGGGGGTGAGATCAAAGTCCTTCTCATTTAACGTAGATTAAGAAAGTCTTCTGACTTCTAATCTCACTCCTGCCGCCCTGCCACGTTCTGAAATGCTCCTGTTGATTTGCTCTGCCGGGGAGAAAAATCATGAAGGTTTGTCAGGAAAAACGAGAATATATATTTTTTCTTTTAAGATTAATCTTTCAGTTGAATAGAAACGGCAACATGAGTAAAATTTTGCTGCTGGAGTCGTTATTTGTATTGATTGCATTTAGAAAGATCTTTCTAGCAGGGAGAGGCAGGCGTTTTGTTATTGCTGCGTATTAATCAAAAGGACTGAAAAATACTGCAGGCCCTATTCTGACCTCTCTGCGGATCCCAGAGCCAGCTGAGGTTTTAAGGATACAAGCGATCCTGGATTAGACTCCGGTTTTAAGTGCCGACCATGTAACATTACTACAGTTTGGCCACCTGCTCCTGATGTGTTCTATGTGGATGACACAATGGTCACTGAGGTTTAGAAGTCAGGATTTTTTTTTCAGACAAACCAGGATAAACTGAAACTTTCACTGGACCGTTAGAAGTGGGCTTGATTCTTGCTGTCCTGAAGAGGCTGTTCTTAGGGCAATCACCTGTCTTTAACATTTAACATCAGATTTGCTCCATGGCGTGCAATTTTAGCACTGACTGCATCAGAAACTTCCTTTACAGAAGCCACAGGAAAGTACACCACTATTTTTACAGCTTTAAAGGATCCCACAGCTGCCTTCATTATAAATGTATCAGCTCCGTATATTTAATTCAGCTCCTAATGCTTCTCGTGTAGTGTTAAAGCCATTTAAAAGTAAGTCTCTGCTTTTACAACCCTCCATTTTTTTTTTAGCAACTCAGCAGCACACTCAGTTTGTAAAGCCCCTTACAAAATCTCACCTGAAAACATCAGTCTACGGCGTTGTGCAGTTTTTTCCCGCTTCAAAGGGAAATCTGCTGCTGCTGCCGCCGCAGTCAGCGCGGTGCTGAGCACGGCGACGTGCCGAACGGCCCGCCGCTAGCCGTCAGTCTGTCCAGCGCTTGTTGTACTGCGGAGGTTTCTAAGTGCTAACGAAAAAAAAAAACCCCTGAGTTTGCCTTTTCACCTTCTCTGTTTCGGTAGTTATTTCACATTGCCTCTCAAGTTTCGTGGTAAAAGTAATGGCAACTTGTTCAAAACAAAAAATTCAGGCCTCTCGTTTGGATTCCTGGCTGCCCTGCAGCAACTCTCAGTAGTCTCCCAGTTGCCAATGCTCGTGATTTCATAGGCTTCAGCCTTTACCTTCCATTTGGGGTGCACAGTGACGACAGATGACCCAGTTCTCACTGAAGGCCCATGCAGCCCTCCATGGTTAAAAAAAGAATGAAAACCAGGAGGAAAATTCGTAACTGCTTTGAGCCCAAGCAAGCTTTCCAAGTAGTTTGCCATATTGCAACCCCAGTGGCACCAGCATCGATCCATCTCAATAAACACGACGTGTTTCACCACGAATCCGGCCTTCCAGCAGAAACTTCCCGCAGCGGAAGAGGGCTGCTGCCCTCGCTGCCTGCCCACACCCGGGCTCCAGGCCCCGGCCCCCCCAGTCTCGTACCCACCCCACGCTCCGAAGGGTCAAACCCCTGCCACCTCTGCCTGGCATTCCCAAACCTCCCCCGGCGCCCAGGCGGCGTTTTTGCCCAAATCCTTTATTATTATACAAACACAGAGCAGCAGGAGGAGGGAAAAAAAACCCCAAACCGCCGCCGTTTGTCCTCCAGCACCCGCCGGTGCGAAGCGAACCGTACCGACCCCCACCCCGGGAACACCCGCAAGTGGTATTTAAAGAGCAAAACCGGTGACGACGGGAGAACGGAGGGCCCGGCCCTCCCGCACCGGGCCTGGTTCCCAGCCCTGACGCCTCTCGGGGTGCGGGAGGAGGCGGCGGCCCCGCCGCGGCCCCCCGGCCG
>Ga0181612_115002_pt1 | contig 12576 bp, 9 predicted proteins | sample HoacroProtozoa21_FD_119630 | JGI IMG/M metagenome (GOLD analysis project Ga0181612, IMG submission 119630) | Hoatzin crop microbial communities from Cojedes, Venezuel. Combined Assembly of Gp0051906, Gp0051904, Gp0051908 | reverse complement strand
TGGAACAGGCTGCCCAGGGAGGTTGTGGAGTCTCCTTCTCTGGAGATATTCAAGACCCGCCTGGACAAGATCCTGTGCAGCCTACTGTAGGTGACCCTGCTTCGGCAGGGGGGTTGGACTAGATGACCCCCAGAGGGCCCTTCCCACCCCTACTATTCTGTGATTCTGTGATTCTGTGGACTTGGAAAAATATAGTACAAGATCTTTATATGACATGCTGCTCCCTGTCTGATGTTCACATATCCCATGAAAAACAGTTCAGTGTTGTGGCTGAATTGGTATCAGCAGCTTCTCTCTCAAGAACAGCTTAATCAAATCTGAGGTCACTTCACAAACTGACTGCTGGGGAAGTGTTATAAATGATCTTCCAGAGAATTACATGGTAGAAATCTAGAGTTTTTATATAGGCATATGTTGACAAAAAAACCTTTTCTGAAAAAAAGAAAGTAAAAAAGAAAAATTCCATAAATTTTCTTTGGGGTTTAAATTTTCTATCTCTATTTTTTTTTCAGGGTTTATTCTCATCTTTGTTTTGTTTCATTTGGGGGATGGGATCACAATATTACATACAATGTAATAGTACTACACACAAATTACAGTGTCAGAAGAATTACGTGATGTGGTTATCTGTTAAAACAGGATATTAAACCACATTAGGTAGTTTCTCCCCATTCTATGCTCCATGTAAGTCCTCATTGTTTTAATTGCTCAATCAACGCTCTAATTTTATTTTTCACCTTTCTTACAGATGCAAATAGCTGCAGAATAACATAGGTAATTTTGCCAAATTTAGGTTAAATGACTTGAAAGTCCTATCTGCATGATTTTGGCTCTGAATGGACATAAACCTTCTTAACAGAATGACCTTTGAACTTCTGTTTTCAACAGTGGTCTTCTTTCCTGTGTGGAAGTCCAGAAAACAACCACTGTATTGCTTAAAATCATCATCACTCTCAACATATGGTATGAAGGACTACCTCTGAGGCTGACAAGTCTCACACAGATATTGTCAGTGGGTGAATTTCCACCAGCATCAGCTTTTTGTCTCTTTCAAATCCAAGGCAATTGCAGGCTACGAACCGTGAGACCTACCAGAGAAGATGGCATCTTCAATGAGAACTTGTTTATTACTGAGACACTCTTTTCTAGAACACAAAGCATGCCTTCTTCCAAATATCTTTCTCAGGTTTGGAAATCAGTTTTTGTCTTAGGGGAGAAAAAAAATGAAATAAAAAAACCTACCAAAAATTTGACCGCGAAGAGAAGACCACTATTACCTGTCTGTGCAGCCAGCCTTCACTTTCATCTTCATGTTTCTGTAAAAAACAAGATCGTTAAATACCATACTCTGCATGTATTATATTTTACTTAGCAGTGCAGGAAGCAGTTGGATTGAATCAGAAAGATTGTGCAGAAGCATGAAGCAACTGCTTAAACATGTGCTTCAGGAGTATAATCCAGTGACTGCTCTCCTTGTCTTTCCTCTCGAATGAATAAACATGCACTTGTTCAAGAGAGCATTTTACTCATGCAGACAAAACACATATATCAACAAGATATATTATTCCCCAAAGAAATCAAGCTTGTTAAGAAGCAAACAAAGGTTGAAACAAAAGTTGTTAAGAAAAGATTCTGCACTGTGCTCAATGCACAGTACTACATCATTTTTTTCAAGGGATAGATCTATCAGAACACTTTTCTACTATGAAACACCTATGCCAATTTAAAGGATGGTATCCAATACTTACACAGGCTACATCAAAACATAATTTGCATTAATATGTCTATGGAAGGTACTAATCAACTAAAAAGAAATAGTGGGTAGAGAAGCATGAGCCATTTTTAATGCCATTCAGTACTTATAATGCCATTAAACTAGAATGTTGCAAAGATATTCGGGTTACAAACTGTGGATGTATGTGCGCTTGTGCATGTATACACTTATTTCAAGACAAGTAAGCACTCTCTTACACACACATGCATGCACACAGACTGTGTGCAGCAACATACTATTCCTGGCTGTTTAGAAGGTGTCAAATAAAAAAAAGTAAATATTACAAACATTGTTTATATTCTGTGTCTGCCTAAATAAATGGGTGCCAGCTGACTTGCTGCCAGGTAAGACAACTGAAATACTTTCTTCTTGCGTGGACTATGAAAACCGGTGGCAAGCAGCCATTTGGCTTGTCTCTCCTACCTTTGTGCAGACTCCCGTGGTGGCATCGCAGAGAGTCAGGATAGACATGTTCTGGGCCCTGTTCAGCCAGTTTACTGCCACCTTGGTGCTGGTTGCCCACTTCACCATGGTTATGTAGTAGTCCCTGCAAACCCAGACAAACATAAACTGAATCACAATTCTGACATCCTAATGAATTGCCACATGGCACAGCAGTCGAAGGCTGCTGCAGGCAAATGGTCCAGGAGAGATCTCTGGTTATTAACAATGTTGCATCGTGATGTCTCTAGGCTGCCTTATGCATGGAGGTCAACTCCTAAAAATGACATTTTTAGGGCTATGCAGGTGTTTTATCTGCTACTTCTGAAAGTCATTTTCAAAGAAGAGATGAATACGGAGATAAAGAATCTTTCAAGCTATTCTACCTTCCAAGAAAGACTGAAATGCCTGGAGACACAAATTTATGCACAGGTGGAAAAGAAATTGCAAACAATTTCCATTCTGAGCATACTAACTGTCTGACTCAGACCATTCACTGCTGATGGTTGGATTCTTTATGCTTATGAAGAGTTAATGGCCTTTAAATATGCCTACTACACACCAAAATATCCATGAGTGTTGCATTAAAAGGAAAACAGCAAGAAGGATAGAGTTTAGAGAGAAACAGGGTTTCTGCAGAGCAGATACAGCTGGCCGCCATAAAGACATCAGCAGAGATGTGATAGTTTGCATTGACAAAGTCATCATCCCACGCTCCCTGTGCCATTCTCTATTGCTGGACATATTCAGGTTGTGGTAATTCTTGGTTTAAATCGCCAGTGTGGGCTGCACAGTCCTGTAATCAATACCTTGTCCTAGAAAACACAGGAAAAGGTCTGCACAATTCTAAGCAATGGAACCACTTTAGATGGCCTGGGCTGGAAAATACAGGATCACAAATAAATACATTGACAGTCACCTTCTCAGAGCCAGTCTGCAGTGGTACTCACAGATGTCCACCTCTGCAGCAATTCAAGGCTTCACCATTTTATCTCTAGTGTAAAACTCTGGCTGAGCTGACAAAGTTGGTGATGTTATAATATACTGCTGGGCTTTGTGGGCCAAAGACATCTTTAAATTATAATATGACTTTTCACAGCATAGAGTCTATAAAAAATTTATTAGTTCATTTGTTTGCTATAAAATACGTATAAGGAATTGTTGCTCTTATTGGAATTAATATGCTGTGTCACTGGAGAGTACTTTGTGTTCTGGCAACCACTCCTGCACATACTGAAGAGAAAGGGCAAAAGCAACACAGACCTGTTTGTCTAGCAAAATAACCAGTTGGAAATTGATTCTGTAGTTTTCAGTAATATTTAGTGCCTGAATTTTGCTGGGGAAAAATAACAAAAGACCTCAACAATTGCATCTACTGCACTGGAAGGAAGGATACTTCCAGATGAGACAACAGCAGTCTAAAAATTCAGTGCCTGAAGTAAAATTGTAATTTCACTCTTTATCAGCAACAGCATAGGCCCTAAGAGGAAAAAACTAACCAAGTAAAATTAAACTATATAACCATCTCTTCTTTCTCTCCAAAATTAACTGACCAGATTCAGTCTCCCCAGAAAAGGAATGAGAATTTAGTACATATGGTGGCTTGGAGCGTTTTTCCCTTAAATCCAATTTAAAGTTTGAAGGACATATAGTCAGTTTTTACATCTCTTGCTGTTTGAACACAGAAGCCACAGATCTTTCTCAGGAACCTTTAATTATTATTTTAGGTCAAATATCATCTTCCCTACCACCTCAGAGATGGGCATAGAGTCTCAATTTCTCTCTGAAGCCTTTCCAGCCATCAAGCCCCCAGCCAGCAGACAACTGCAGATACTTGTATAGTTATGATTCCAGTCTCAGAGTAGCGTGGAGTCTTTAATTTTCTTCACATCTCTTCTGTAGGACAACCAAGTTTTATGTTTTGCATTTTGCAGAGGAAAATGAGACAATAATGTGTGATTCATCTGAGTTAATTTTAAACATCTGCAGCTCTGACAGCTGCACTGGCTGAGCAACCACTGGAGCACCTTTCTGGAGGTACAATTTTAAAATAAGAGGTATGAATCTGCAGTATGAATAAAGCATGAGAACAGTAATAAAGCCATAAACACCACAAAGAACAGACAATTAAATATTATGTGGCCAAGTGAGAGGCAGCAGCCCAGCCCATGGTCCCTGGGACACAGCCGGCTCCTGCCTCTGATCCAGGCTCCAGTTGTCTGAATTTCTCCATTATTTGTTCATGACCTATGCAAGGTCCAGTGACAATTTCTGCACTCAGGGAAGATAAAGTCTGTGTTTAATTTGCCACCTGAGGTGCAAATATGACATAAGAAAAGAGTTGGGTCACCATCCAGTTCTCACCACTGGCTGATGTAACTCTTGGGAGTCCAATGATTTTAACCAAAATAAAAAATGCCTTTCAGTCATTTAATGTTAGAATATTTTTTTCTGCAATTTGCCCTCCACTTCCCCTTCACTTCCATTTTTTCACAGAGAAGCATGACATTGGAGAAAACTTGGCAAAAATGCTCAGCATGAAAGATTTTAAAAAAGGAAAAAAAATAAGAATTCTATATTTTGCCCCAAATATATTTTCCCATGATTGGATTTCCTTCTTTTGTACACTGAAAGATATCCCAATTCTGTGGAAAATTTCTGACTTCTTTTCATTCTGAAAGAAAAATGACCCTGGCATATCTCCACTTTATTCTCAGCTTTATTAATTGTACTAAACCACTTTGCTCCAGATAAAAAGAACACCAAGAAGTACTGCTCTGTCCATTCATCATCTGCACGAACAGATTGAAGAACTGCTTGAAGATCCTCATCACCAGCTCCCCCTGCTCCTTTGAAGCTCCCTTCTGCAACTAACTGTACGGTACATCCCTCTTGTCTTTCGTAATGAAATTTTATCACACTTGTCCTCTCATTTCAGAAAACATATGCATAATGAAAATGTACCCCTATTGCTCTAGCAGCACTACTTATATCATGCCCTAGGGATGGAAATTGCCATGGTTTTGATGAAATATACAGAGACTAATTAATTATGAGATATTTTGAATCATTTTACAATATTGATTGCAACCAAATAAATTACAGCCACCCGTAACCACACAGGACAAATTTATTAACAACACTTGGATCTTACAGTCTAAAGTTATTACTATAATGAAAATGTTTCTGAATCTCTCTGTTTACAGAGTAAGCTAGCAATAGAAAAGTGATACTATCCAGGAGCTGCAGTTCTAATACTGTGATGGAGATACTGTGATGATGAATTGCTGCCTGCTGTACACAGATCTGAAGTCGTGTTTTTGAAAGACAAGTGAAGTTATGCCCATTTGGTTTGGCCACAGGTCATACATATTTTATTGCATAAATGGTTTTGGAGTATTTTAGAGTTATTCAGTGAAAACCTATTCTGAGGCTGACGCTAGCTTTCCTAGCAAAGAAAGGCAACTGCCACCATTAATAATCCCACTTTTTTAAGTATCCTCTCATCAGGTGACTACACAGCCTATCCACAGGCCTTATATATTTACCATGCGTAATGCAGATCACCCCTGCACCCTCCCCTGCCCTCCAAGCCATCCTGTTTCATTAGCTCTGTGCTCTATCTTTATCTTTATTGGCACTAGAATTGCAGATCCAATAATCTAATTTAGCATTCAGTAAAAAGAGGTGAGCATGCATGTTGGTTGGGTGCTCCGACACGAATAAGGGATGTGCCTGGGAAGGATAATCTTGCAGCATTACATTTAGAGAGGTCACTATGGATACTTTAGATGTAGGAGCAGAGTCTGATTTCTCTTGGCCTGCTGTAAAGTTATTTCAAGTTTAAATCAAAGTTACTGAAATCTGGATTTGGATTCTAATCTCCGAGCTTTGCAGGGAGGAGTGCCATGCCTTACCTAAAGCTGCTTCTCTCCTGAACAATGTGATCTTCCTTTTAAGTGTTCACAGATCCATAAACGTCGCTCAAGCTTTGACCACATGCTGAAGTCCAAGCCAAACTTTTAAACTGTTGCTGAATGCGGACTTAAGCACTTACTTAATTAGAAATGGGTACCTAAGTAGTTGGCTGAATTGCAGGCCAACTTCTAAAATACACTTGCCCTAAAAACAGCAAAAAGCTTTCCTTTTTATTTTTAATGAAGACTGGGTAATGTATTTGCAGAATGTCTGCCTGGTTTCATTCCTGATGTGAGGAAGCAGCGAGCTCGTGTTTGCTGTGTTATAGGGCTGCCCTGTTTCTGCTCCGTGTCCTTCATACAGGCTGCAGACAATAGCCCCTTTACAATGCCTGTGATTACATGTGACGGGGATGTGTTACGGATTTTGGAACATTTTGCCAAGTTCTCTAAAAATAACTTTACACAGAAGTTAGTCTGTGTCACAGTGATTTCAAGTAAAAACTAATAAAGTTCTATAAAAATACATGTAAGAAGAAAAAATAATTTGAAAAATTTTAAGCAGATTTGCACAAAATGAAAATCCTTGATAGTGGCAGAGAAAGGCACTGTAAAATGATCTTGAAAAAAGTTAAGGACTGATTTAAATCCCTGACAGGAAGGTATCCATCCTCTCAGGGCAAGAAAGCACCTACCTCATTCTCTGATCGTCTGGAGGAGTCATTTCCAGGTCATGGGTAGGTCCGTTCAGACCAATCACATGCAAAGAAATGGTTGGATTTTCCATTCCAGCCTGGATTTTAAAACAAGAATAAATTACCATATTTTATACAATGCAGAATGGTTTTGATTTATCATTTTATAATCCCCATGGATTATCAAATGCGCTCCCATTGTGCAAGGGCAGGGACTGGACTGTTGCAGCCGTTCACAGGAAAACTGCAGCTGTAGTGATTTGGCGCAGGGGTATGGATAGGTTGGTAGGCACAACCAAGGGGTAATTATACTTAGGACACTTTTAGCCTTGGTAAAAGATGCTAATTTTCAAGGTGACTAGAAATACTGCTGGTTTATGTATCTATTCATAGAAGGTTGTCTAACAGGATGATGGTAGACATAGTAAAATACTGATTTGTTTTGTGTCGTAGGAAACGGCATCCCCTGCCAAATCACTGTTACTTTCCACAAAACCTGATATGTATGGAGACCTCTCCTGTTAAATAATGATTCAATTTGGAACAAAGTGTGAGGTCTTAGGTAATCAGCGCATAAAGCGAGAGACCCGGAAGAAATTACTGCAGCGCACTACACTTCTGTACTGTCTTATAGCACAAATTACAGCAGTAACAGCAGCAGTGCATCGATACCAGCCCAGAGCTGTGCTGGTGCTGTACCATCGCTGCAGGACTGCCATGCAGGTCTCTGCAGTCAGGGAGAGATTGGCTTTTAAGTCTTCTTTGTCTTTCACGGTGTTCTTCGTAATGCTCAGGCACAACACATCTACAAATCCAGGCTGTCTCCTCTGATATTTGGCCATCTTAGGCATTCTAAGGAAGCCCAAATACTACTTCTGTTTAAAAGGAAATCTATCTAAATGTAGTAACGCTGGCTTCCAAACTCTCAGACACCTATCCAGCATGCAAGCACAGTTGCCTTTGCATGAATTCAAAGCAAGAATTTTTAAATTTTATTTTCTTTATGTTTAGAATGACTAATACTTGAATCGGAAAACTGCAATTTTATAAATGCACCTGAAGAGTAGTGAAGATCACATCCACTGGGGAACAGCTGATCTTCCCTTAGATCTGTTTATTTTCATTGCTTATGAGTGTGCATTATTATACAGTCTCCTGTCTGAGCCTACCGGAAAAAAAAAAAGATTTTTTTGATAGAATAACAGGACCTTTTGCTTTATTTTCCCTTACCTTTGGATAATGATACGTTTTAACAGTAGGGTAAAGGCTGCCAGTGTATACTGGGATCTCCATGGTGGGCACTCTGGACGCATTAATTGTTGCATATGCTAACCTCGTGCCATCCGGAGACCACCAATGAGCAATATGAGTCTTCAAGATCTCTTCTAATTGAAAAAAAAAAAAAAAAAAGGCGAGAAAAAAAAAAAAAGCTATTAGATGTAAATTACTAGTTAGCAATAAATGAAACAGCATAGATATGAAAGTTCCAGTCTAATCACAGCACAGGGAAGATACCACAGGAATATCAATTAAAAATACTCATTAAATTATGCCATATATACAAATGACCACAACGGATAACAATTACTCTGAATATATAGGTTATTAAGTGTAATTATCTTGCTCAAGAAACATGAAATTATTCATATTAGTACACATATTCATGACAGCATGAAAGGCCCTTCTGCTCCTACTATGTGCCCTGTACACGGATATGTGAACATATGTAATGCACGTGTTGGCAGAGCTTGGGTTCCAACCTGCCCGATGGTAACATAATCAAGGCTCCCCCAGGGCCAACAGAGAACTGCAATGACTGAGATTTAGTTCTCTGCCATAAAGAGTTCACAAAATCATACTAGATACATATCAATGGATTCAGGCAGTGTTCATACTTAGATACAAGTGCTTCAGCTACAATTTAAATCCTCCTAAGCTCTGTTGCCACCTGGGAATAAACAAAAATAGCAATTTTCGAAAAGTTCTGTAGTGCTGGATCTTTGTAACTCTTTACAAGATACCGTGCTTTAGAGTCTGTGGCCTGGATACCATCTTGACTTTTATCCCTATTTCATTTTTTAAATCACTTTTACAAAGCAATATTCCATAAACAACCAGGATCAGAAACTGATTCTTTTCACCATTGAATTTGGGAATTCTAGATTTTTTTTGTGATTTGAATAGTGTAGTTGCTATTGAAATTGTGCTCAGAAAGATGCCAATCCAAACATATCAGAGTTCAAGTATGTAAAGAGAAAACAAGATTGCCATCACAACAAATCATTTTGAAGATCGACGAAACCTAGTTCTCATAAAAAATAAATTAAAACTTTTTCTTATCATTTCATATCCTTCATTGCAAAGATGACTTCAGCTCATAGATATCCAGTAAAGCTATAAAATTCACTCTTTGTCCAAAGTGTCTCCAGTTATTGACATTTGGAAGACACTAACTTGGCTTTTTAAACCTCCCATTTTGCAAAAGGCAATAATATAATCCATTTTCATTAAGAGGCTTAATATCATATGAGTCATTCCTATTTAAACCATAGCAGAAGGGCTTGCATATGCTGTACAGATTGATGGGCAGGAAGAGAAGTCCCTTTACTTTAATATGAAAATAAGAATTAAAGAGGCTGCAGAGCGTTCCTAAGCCTTCACCAGTGAAGTCCTGCTGCACAAGTCCAAGCAGCTCCAATATCTGCTATTATCACTGGTCTTTGCAAAAATCGGTGAAGATTCTCTTAGTGCAGACCCACCATGTTCATACAACACCCTGTTACGACCTCTCAGTCCAACCAGAACATCCCTCCGGTCTGAAGAGTAGAAACTCACCAAAGACTATTTTATTTCTTTTAAAAATATCTTGGATGAGTGATCCTTAGAGAACAGTCAAACAACTATATTCATCATAGATCGAACAAACACGTTTGTCACTCCTGATTTGCAAATGGCTTGAGATAAAACTCAAGGTAACATTAGAAAGGGTGCAAGCGAAAATCACCCTCGACAGTCATGCCTTCTACAAATAATGAATTAATACTTCATGGCAAAGTCTAAGTGAGGTTTCAGAAAGATGTCTAGGAAGTTAGAGATATTACATGGGAAAGCACATCTCTAGCAAATTTGCTTTGCTGCATTGTCCCACCTGTTTTGTGCACGTTTAAGAGGTGCTGCTTTTGACTTTTATATTGGTTGCTCATTAAAAAGATATTTAATAGTATAAAGGAAAAGAAGTAAAAATGGTTGGCAGATGAATCCTTGACATTTTAACATTAATTAGGAATGACTTTATTCAGCAAACATTTTCTCCAGAATCTCAGACTTAATGAAGAAGTTCTGCTGAAGGTCACATGCCAAGAAAGATTTTAGTGCAGGTTTTCTGGTCCTCTGTTAATGAAATTCAATTGTGTGAACCTTTGCCTTGAAACAAAACCAGGACCTTGCAATTATTAGAGAGATCAGTTATTTTCAGCAAATCAGAGAACATTCTTCTGACATACAAAATACGTTAATACCAGAAAGTTTCACCTGAAAGTAAAATACAAGTTTGTTCCTGGGGACACTTCATTCGTTGTGCTTGTATTTACCACATGCTCAAAAAATCACTTGCATTCAGTACTCCTAGGTCATTCTAAAGTCAGTTCAGAACTCACTTCTCATATGTCAGAAAACAGGTTCTCCCTAACACCAACCCCCCCCTCCACATATAGCTTATGACCTCCTAGCTAAGAGTATAAAGTGGTAATTGATGGACACTTTTGCTCTGTTCCTCAAAGCTTGCCGTTGCTGGGTGCTACGTGATGTAGGGATGCTGTGAGCGAGCTGCTGGTGGCTCTGTGCTGCTTCTTTCTCTACAGCTTTGTCTGCCAGCCGTCACACTGGGCATGCAAGCCCTAACAGCAGTGAGAATGCAGAGTGCAGTTGCCTTAACTGAAGAAGGACCGTGATACTGCCTGTTCAGACGTGGTGGCTGGGTTCAAGCACAGAGACTGAGGCCAGTCAATGCTTATTCCACGTTACCCCATTCAATATCGAACTACTCTGAAACAGCTGGATGACCTTGCTAATAAGCAGTGACTCTTTGGTGGGGACACATATTAGCCAGCTGGTAATCCAGTGAAATGCTCCTGCTCGAGGAGTGTTACAGTGTGTGCATTGTAATCACTCTTCTAGCTGAGTAAGAGACAGTTGAACAGCCATTTCAAAGCTGCATGAAACAAAGAGCCTTCCAAATTAACAGACCCTCAGGAGATGCATTCAAAGTCCTAGGTCAGAGCATATTCAGTGACAGCTGGGCATATATCCATTTTAGAGACTTTAATATCACTGGATGAGAAAAGAAACTGGAGGCAATAACAGGTGTGACAAGAGGAATCTTCCCTGAGCTGAATGCGAGGTTGCTGCATTCAGCGCATTACAGAGGTGGTAATCTTCAGTATCAAGACATGAATAGGATGCAGAGTGAATCAGGCTGCCCTCAGCAGGAACGCCGCCTCTTCAGAAGAATGTGTTTCCTGATAGACACTTTCCTGCCCACTGTCAGGAAACAGAAAGAAGAAGCCCCTTGCTGCAATTCTCAGCTACCAAGCAACCAGATGTGACGAATCTGGGTTTGGATGTAGCATTTGTCCGTGATACCATAAGGGCAATCCCTGGATGGACTGCACCACGACTCAGCGATTGGATGGACATTTCTACTAGGTGTGTTATCCAAAACTAGCCGAGCATGTGTATAAAAGGAAAGGAAGCATCTGCTTGTTTCAGACTTTGAGTTTATGCCAGCAGTACTTGCAAGAGCAATGAAATGGGGACTTGTATCTTACTTCACGTAACAAACTTCTCAAGGAACCATAGGGAACAGGGCTGGAAGGGATTTCAAAAAATGATCTGGCCCCTTCCTCCATGGACAATATCCGCCCCAGTCCTGTAAGAATCTTCACAATTGGATTTTGCTATTCTTTCTGATACCTGTATAGCACGTTTAACAAATGTTTGGCCATAGAAATCAAACACTTTTAATTTTCATGTCCGTGTCTTTCTAAGCACTGAACAGTCCAACCGAAGTCCATCCAGACTTCTGCCTTCCCTTATAGAATCAATGCAGGGAAAAGCATCAGGGATTGATCTTCTGCAACCTCAGCAGCAATCAGCAGATTCTGGGTAAAACCTGTCATGCGAACCACATTTAGAACACATGGTTTTAATGCTGTGAACCATAATCTACCATTGTGGTATTTCTACAGACATTTCCATGATAACTCTATTTCCAAGGATTGCACAGAGTTCTAGACTGACAAAGCTCCTCTTTGTTAATAAGTACATGTAAACACCACGGCCATGGGGGTTTCTTCATGCATTTCTAAAAATCTAACTGTTGCCTGAAAAGCGGATTCTTTACCCAGTGTGCAATAAGCCAAGTCTCACACACTCAGGAGAGGTATTGTTTTATTCAGGCCTGGGTGCTCAGTGGATTTTCCACAGATCAAGCACACCCAAGGCCGGCTTCTTCATTACATTTGTACATTAAATTAATGCATATTCTACCTATCTAATACATATTCATTCCAATCTACATGAGTTGTGTAAAGATGTGTCATCATTCTTCTTAGCTCCTTTTCAGAACCTTCTGTGCATCTCTTCCTCCTTTTGGGGCTCTCTAGTGGTCCTCGGTGGTCTTCTTGGAGATGAAGTACCCTAACTCCTTTTGTCCATATATGGTCACATCACCTAAGGACAACTTAAGGCT
>Ga0181612_183781_pt1 | contig 12577 bp, 3 predicted proteins | sample HoacroProtozoa21_FD_119630 | JGI IMG/M metagenome (GOLD analysis project Ga0181612, IMG submission 119630) | Hoatzin crop microbial communities from Cojedes, Venezuel. Combined Assembly of Gp0051906, Gp0051904, Gp0051908 | reverse complement strand
CATGCAGAACCTATGGTTTCATCATCATTAGCAGTAGTAGTAGTAGTAGTAGTAGTAGTAGTAGTATTTTAACCCTTTAAGTGCCTACAAGTTCAGTTGTAATGACAGTAAGGACTGCATGGCCCCCAGAAGAGTGGCCGGTATGGGACTGAGTGTACTGAAGACGTGGCATGCTTTACAGTGGTTATGGAGTTGTGCAAAGATGATTAAAAACACAACACATGATATCTCAGCTAGACAGCTGAGAAGTAGCTATGAATTTGTTCATGTTTTGTACTGAATTTCGTCTAAGAATATGTTAAACTTGTGGTACATTACCGTAGACCCTGTTGTGGACCTACACTCACAGTCCCAGTTAAAATGTTATTGCTTCTGAGATATCCAGATCATTCAGAACAGGTGTTTTTTTAGTCTTTCTTCTTGTTTTTTTTTTTTTATTTTTTGGTTAGGTTATTTGTGAACTTATTTTTGTTCACTCGTTTTTGGTGCTTGAAATAGGAGTAGTGACCTAGTCTGTATGTGATCTTGATCCAGCTTTAAATTTCTATGCCTTCTTAAAACCATCTTTTTCTTTGTGGTGGTCTGCTTTCCTCCAATTAGTGTGAGAAAAAGAATAAAAGGGGCTCCCTGTGAGCGCTTCATTTTGTTTGTGCTGTGATTAGCAAGGAAGTCTTTTCAGAAGAAGATTATACTTTTTTGATTCAAAACAGATTTTTAAAGAAAAAACCTCAGCAACATATTAAAATGACACTCTTACACAGTTCATTGTACACTATTACAATATCTTGCACTACTGGTTTACAGAACCTCAGATAGTAAATACATATTCAAAAGGGGATGATGTAGATTAGATTGTTGATTCTTGTCAACAAGGCAAGACATAAGAAAACGTACATAAGAAATGACACATACTGCTAATAGCATTCATTTCTCTAGGCAAATTACCAGTATCACAGTTTTATTTACATCCCATGAAACTCCCACTCTGTTTAATATTCCACAATAAATTACAACATGTTCTTCTGTAGGATTATTATAGTGAATTTGAATTAGAGGAATGGGGAGGCTTTTCACTATTTTCTGCATACTGGCAGTAGAGAATTTCTTCAGTTATGCCCTGCTGTCAGGAAAGAAGATATTTCTTTTTTTCTTTTGTTTTTTTCTGAGGAGGAGGGCAAAGAGAGAGGTGATGTACTACTTACTGTACATTTTTCTCAACAATTCAAAAAAAAAAATATTGTTGATGAAAGTGAAAACCAGAATTTCTTCTAAAGGCTATGAAGTGTTAATTGCTCAGAGGAAAATATATAATTAAATACATAAATTGAGAACAAAATGTAGTATGGAAATTTATTGCATACTTGAAACAACAAAAGTGGTAAATGCACAGTGCACTTTAAAATATTCTGTGTATACATGCCTATAGGCTACATGCTGTATGCAGAGTATGTTACAAATACATAGTGTTTTTTTCCAGCATTCTGTAACAGTGTGTGTATATATACTTATAAAAATTATATTATAGCATTTACTCAGATAGTAACGAGAAGACTGTTTAAAGATGACATCCAAAGTATGAAGAAGTGTATAGAATATTTCTGATTGAAACAAAGCCAGCAATATGTCACTAAAACCACAAAAAGGAACAGATCTTGTTTTTTTTTTCGACAGTGGAAATATGGATTTTCAAATACCATTAGTCCAGATACATTAAGCTGAATGGTCAGTTTCTTTTCCTGTGTTTGCAGCTTTTGATAGTTGAAGTGCAAAAAATCTTTTCTGAAAGGGCTGTAGCTATTGAGTTTTTTACTTAGATGACTACCTGCAAAATTTATAATAAAATGTTATCTTAAAACTTGTTTTTGTAAACTGAAATACATTTTCAGTTAATTTATTCTCTGTGTCCTTCAACAAATTAGGGTGTTAGAGTAGTGCAGTAGGAAACAGTAGATGAGACACTGGGTCTGCCTTTTTGTTGCATTTTTAAAGCAATCATTTTCTATATATTCTGAGTTACTTTTGATTCTTCGTGAAATAATACATTCTCAAATTCAGGTTCCTTTATGAGGTCGAAATCTGGAACAAGAAAGAATTCAGGAACTGCACCTGTGGACTTCAGGAGGTTCCAAGACTTGTGGAAGAAATCACATTTGGTCATCACAGTAGTCCTTTTAGTCTTCTAATGTCTTCATTTTCTGAAAAAAAACCAGAGACAATAGAAGTGGTTTTAACCTCACCTAAAATTGGTATCTATTGTAGAGGACTGGGACAAAAGCAGAAAGGCAAGAGAAAAATGCTGAAGTAAACAGGACTTCTGGATGTGCTGAAGAAGCCAAGTACAAGATAAGGAGTTAAAAAAAAGCAGTTGTGTACTGTCAGCCAGCGCATGAACAGCGTGTGATCAGCAACCTTATTAGCTGACCTGACGTGTGTTATGGCTATGGATCGGACAGCAGTAGAACAGAGAACCTCATACAAATAGCTGCCTATTGGGATAGAAAGTTCCCAGGGAACAAACGTCCGGGTAAAGACATATAAAGCACTGCTTGCAAAATAAACTTTGTCTCACTTGAACCACAAGCTGAGTCCATGTCGTCATATGCCACAATCTATGTCTAAGCGAGGCATCCTTGGTCCTTCTATAGCCAATGGAGAAAAAAAGGTTGGTTTCAGGACTTTTTATTTTACCTTGTTTAGAAATGCCTCCTTCTCTACATTGACTGCCAAGAATTGTAGGATCACTGATTCAAATATAAGCATCCATGTTGTAGAGATTCAGATTTCCATTTGCTCACTTTAATCCCTGTAAAACAACAAAGAAATAATTGCAGTATTATAATCAGAATTTCTGGAATGCTCTTTTTCTTTCATCTTATGAATTATTTTCAGAGATACACATGGACATACACAGTAGGCTGTATCACAGACCTTTACTTACCTTTCAGCCGTTATTCCAGCTATCTGAAATTGAGGAATTCATACTGACAAAAGTAATAATTATTCAGACTAATTTAAGAACTCTCAACATATATACAAAAAAATCAAAAACCTTTACTGTATCTATACTCGTGCTCATTTTTTTCAAGGAGTAGAAAATTTGACACTACATATTTGCCTAAGCCGTTATCTCATTTTCATTCACAGATAACATACATGACATTTGCCTGGGTTTAATGTCTTACCTTTATTCCTTAGGTCTACATCCTCAAGAATATTGTTCTGGATTTTTTTACTCAGATCTTCATTTGCCTTCATGCCATGTATGAGTGTAAAGGATTTTTTTTCAGGAAACCTGATTAAATTAACAAACACCTAATCTGTTAGGTGAATTTTAAGGAACTGCCTTCCTCTTGCAGTACTATGAGTGATTAAAGTAGTCAGAGAACAATTTGTTATCCACATATTTTATCATTGAGTAGGTCAGTTTCAGAGAGCTTGGCAATATCCACTGAAATTATATACACACTATGCTGATGCAAGACTCATTTTTAATTGTAAGTAACACAATACCCATTATTTTACCTTGTGGCACTGGAATGTTTGATGTTCTTCCATTTTTTTCCACTCTTTCATTTTATAGTAATTACAAACTTAATTTTTACTATCTGTCAGTCATTCCGGAAAAGACTATAGAAAAAAATATCAACAGTTCGTAACGGTTATGACTTCTAAAAGGTATGTTAACCTTGGTCTTACAGTATTATTTTCACCCTGTAATTATCATTGTTCAGAATGACATGGGAATACTCTAGATAGTTGTTAAATTACAGTCAGACATTTCACAAATGTAGTAAAGTGTCTGCTGAATCAGTATTACAAATATTATTCAAACAGGGAAAGAAATATTACCGATTTTCTCTATGACAAACAATAAAGGTTCTTGTATCATCAGAAAAGAACTATTTTTTTGTTTTGTTTTTAAATATCATAGTTCTGGCAGGAAATCAAGAGAAACAAAAAGCCCAAGAACTTCCAGGACGTAAATGGAAGCAAAATCTAGCACCCCCAATATGTAGAACTGTTTTAAATATATACTTGTGCATACCTATTGAATAGAAGTTGCTAATATTGTCTTGTCATTTTTCAGACATGTATCTTTGAAATGCAGTGAATGACACAGATGTTACTTAAACCTCATTTCATTGGAGCAAATAGCAAGGTTCAAGTTGAAGCATATCTAAATCATCAGTATGTATGATTTAGTGAAAAGATAGATATTAATAACACACATCATATCATGAATATAACTGCAGGTATTCTCAGGTAGTCTGAAGCAGCAACTAACGTTTGAAGACATTCAGCTACTATCACCAGTTTAGGTTCTGTCCAGTTACACTCAACGTGTGTCGCAACTCTCTCTCTCGCCTCCTGGCCCCCTCTCTGCCTAACCCCCTCCCATCATCCTGGAGGGCAAGCAGGAAAGAAGTCATCTTTTACTAAAGAAATTTCCTTGATTCAGACAACATATAAGATGAAAGAACACTTTTAAAACAGTTTTTTACATTAGACATGCAACATTTGGTATAAGAAATAAAATGAGAAAGAATTAAAAAGCAGAAGATAGCTTTGAGATTGGAGTTTTCTTTTCCAGTCTGGAACCTGGACATCTTCATTGTCTGCTCTTGTGTACGGTGAAATACTCATGGGTCAGTCATGGAGGAAAAATCTTCAACACACACATAACTGAATGTCATTTGAGGATTCTTTTTCCTTTTTTATTTTATTTCATTAATAACTCTGAAAATGAAAGCTTTCTTGGTGGGGAAGTGAGGCATTTGTGGAGAGGAGCTTCTATGTTCTGGAGTACTTTCTTCCCAAAGAGTTAGTGAATTAAAAGTGGGTTTGAAGAAGTCAGTTCAGGTCTGGATTATTTACTATTTTCCATCTCATAATTAAATAATGTATAGGACTATAACTGAAGTGATGCCATGTGCTCGTCACCTTTCACTAGCAAACTTACTCCCCTATTTACCTTTAATTGCTCTCTGAAACCTATTATTTTCAACATTCTAAACCAGGTCTTCTCTGCCCAAGGTAGCTAATTAGAGTATCTGGATACTACATATGCACAGAAGACTATTGAATAATACATGAAGATTGACTGAAGTCAATTTCTTTGCATTTTTTATCTTTTATTCATTAGGAATTTTCAGAAAAACAGGGTTTGCTATGGCAAAAATAAAACACAGCCATACCTGGAGTGTTTCATAATAGAGTTTAAAATATTCTGAAGTAGCAGTGGCTAGATCTGAACATCTGGAAAGCTGAAAACCACACACTATTAAACATTTGTATTAGCTGTATCAGCTACCGGACATACACTCTCTGCATTCTGGTACACTGATCATATACCAATATTAAATGTCTTTGTGATATATTCCTTCACTATGCAGATCACGTGTCTATAAGAAGAAAATTTGGGAAGTATAACAGAGGTGATTTGGGCTTAATTTTAAGAACTATCTTTTATTCTTTCTAAGTTTGTTTTTTTCGGCAAAAGGAACCTTAGGTTTTTGAAGTGTCGCTCAACTAATTTTGCAGGATTTTATGTTTTTGGCCTGTTAGTATTTTTAACATAGTTTGTTTACATCAAGCTTCTTTGTTAGTTGCCTCTAACCGACAGAGTTTTCCTTGTTTGAAAACGCATTGTGAATGACTTAGAGTTTAAGCACAACTACTTCTCCCATAACATAAACCCAAAGTTCTCACCTTTCAGAGGGCCAACTTTTGCTTCCAAGTCTGCACCCACAGAGAACTCACCCTCTCCTGCATTTAAGAGAGTTAAGCCACAGCAATGTGGATTAGGATTAAGCAGCAAACATTAAATACACTTTTTTCAATATGTTCAGTGTCTTCTGAGCTGGGTCACAGGATTGTTGAAGGAGATTGCATGTTACATTTCAAGCAGAGTTTTTAAGTTAACTATCTGACTGTTTCAGACTGCTGAAGAGAGATTGTGCTTACAACAGTATGTTTACCCACAAGTAGAGGTTCTGGATTGATCAATATCTGTAATGAATATGGAACTGACTTCTTGTCCTCTGCAATTTCCAGGAATTTTTCATACAGAGTGGTATGAGAGGGAAGGCAGGAGATAGACTGTTAGTGTACCCTCTAGGATTGGACTCAGCCTTGGAAATGAAACGCACTGTTTCACTGTTTTCAAAATGTGGTTTCAAAACTACACACTCTGTTAGATGTTGATGGTGCACTGTCCACTACATGGAATTTTCTGTGCGACATGTCAGAGCTAAAGAATACAGGAGAAACTAATAGACACAAAGAGTGCCTCTCTACTGTTTGTAATGGACTGGCATAAACTTTTATGTGGGAAACTTTGTAATGATGCTCTTCTCCAAATACAATTATTGTATTCTGTTGATGCAAGCATCCCTCTAACCAGTAGTTTCACATCACACCATCAAAATTTAGGGGCCTTATAGCAATGAATTCATAATTCATTAAAACCAGCTATATTAATTACCAAATAAAATTGAGACATATTTCAAAAACTAATGACATACTGAGGCCTGTATTGCAGAAAATTGTTATGTAACAGATTTATATTGCTGAGTACAGATGTGTTTTCAATATCTTATAATGCTTCTCTAACAGACATGGTAATGTAAGAGGTTGAACAGACAATCCTAATTTTCATTTATATTCAAGGAATCTCTCTAAAGTTATGGACTTCCAGTTTGTGCCTGAGACTCAGAGTTTTGAAATATAAAGTTGACAAATCTACAGTGGTGTGAAATATATGACACCTACTGGATTTTTACACACCTAAATGCATCACATAGTAACTAAAGCCAAACAGCCAATCAACAAAAACTGTACAGAACAAATATGCATATTTTATGAGATAAAATCACAGTTTATTAGAGCTTTATTGTCAAAATTTCAAAGGCAAAGCAGGTGCCTTAGGAGGTAATTTGTTGTATGTGAGAACAAGGACAGAAAGCCAAGTCTCTTTCACCAAATTTCTTAACCATAGGAATAATTCCTTTTTGATATGCTTTGCATGAAACAAGGACTGTAACTGTTCAGTAAAATTTTTCTTCACATGCCTTCAAAGTATTTTTTAATATTAATTTGATTTTTTCCTCCTACTTCTTTGTATTTTAATCAATCAGTTTTAAGTAAGTCATTCTGTACTCTTACACTTCTTAAGGTGTTTAAGATTTTTCTGCTGGTACACATGATACAGTACATTGACCAAGATTAACAGCTAAAAAGTGCTTTTTGTTCGTTTGTTTTCTTGGGCTTCAGATAGGAAAGCTCATTTGCAAAAATTATATGCTGTTTGCAAAATACAGATTTTTTTCCATTAAATAAATATTTTTCTAGAGGTAACAAATGGAAAAGATCTGTTAGATCAAGTCATCAGTCTCATTCCCAGGGCAATATTGATCTTTAGCACAGATTTTCCTCTATTTTCAATGTTTAATTTTAAAAGTGAAAAATTATGACAAATTCAGTCTTTTCCACAAAACACAGGTTCATGCATCTCTTTGTCAAGAAGTAGTGTTGTTTTTGGAGCTCAGTCTAAGTTTCCAGAAACTTTATTTCGAACTTGACTTACAGAGATATGCCTATATTTGACATGATTCTATCCCTTCAAACATTAATACAGAGGTATAGCATTCTCCACTTTATATCTATTCCTTTTTCTTTAAAGTTAGTGGAAGGGGTTTTTTTACCGTTAACATGAGGAGGAATGAAACACTTGCTAGTCTTTACTCTCACTGTCATAACCAGGTCTTATATTTTCACAGTAGGCAGAAATTGCTAGTCATCTAGATATTTTGTTGATGTTACTGATGTTCTTTTGGTTTTCACCTCTGATGTTCACCCCTAGAAGGTTCCCCAGCACTAAACTTTTGAAATGTGGCTTTCCATCCTTTACCTTCTGCTGTGCTACTTCAGCATTTGTAATGGAACCTTGTGATCCTGCAGCTTCCTTTGCTTTTGCACATTTCTGTCAAAGCAAAAAAAACTCTAAAGATTTCCATTAGTCATTTCCTACAGCTAACTCATGCTTAATCTAATGTCAAAATTTCTAGTATCTCTTTCATAATTTCTCTTTTACAAAATTCCTGACATAAAATGTACATATTTTTAACTTTGAGATTGTTTCCATCTGAATCCTGTTCTGTAACCTTCTTCAAATGTTTGCATATCTTGTTTATTCTCACTTGGAATACCTCTCCAAGTATTTGTCATTATTTGTCTTAAAAAGAATTGTGCAAAAACTGCAGTGAACTGGCAAAAAATCCATAAATGTGACCATGTGGGGTGATTCATTCATGTTTTACTGTGAATTTATTATTATCTATAGGGTATAATTCATGCAGTCTAATTGAGTGTGTACAAAATTGATGTACATCTCACTAGCTACCTGGATAAGCTGGTCATCTGTTCTGCCTGTACAGTCAACTGAGAGAAGCATCTCAGAAAGAGAACTGAATCAGTTTTAAGGTAGGTGTCTGATGATAGTTGTTACCTAGAAGTATCAGTCTTTCTCCATTCATTTACACAGGAAGTGTATTTAACTAGTTTAGGTGAAAGACTTGAATTTTAAATTATAAAGCTAAGTGAATCGAATCTCACACATAGTTCGTATGAAGTGACATTTTTAGGCTATTGTAGAGCAAGTTTCTGCACCAGTTTTTATATAATTGTATTAAAAATCAATAGGAGGAACAATAAACAGTAAAATTCTGTTATATCTCTAGAAAAAAGTGGAATGAAATAATTTGCTTATCCTGTCACATTTTATGCCCTGAAAGATGTAAATATTTTTATAAAAATATTAACCTTTTTATAAAAATATTTAAGCTTCTACATCACAAGTCAACTTTTCTTGATACTTTTTAATTTAAGAAATATTTGAAACAGCAAGTCTGGTTGATAAATAAAAGCTACATCTACATTGGCCCACCTGGAACACTGCTGGGAAATATCTAGCTTTGATCATGCCCCAGGTTTCGATACATGTTTTTAATATTGTGCCCCTTTGGAAATATATACATCGATTGACTTTAGTTTACATGCAAATACTGTCTATCTCTGTGTTGGGAATGAACAGATCACTACGTAGACATCTTTCCTGCCAAGCCCATGAATGTCAGTAAGATACTCCAGTTACATGTCCTGCACTACATGTCAGAACAGAAGAACCGGTATTGACTCTGTTTTTTAGAGAACACGTCTATTTTAATTCAAATCTGTAGTCCACCTTGTATCAGTAGATTAAGCATTCAACAGAGCTTTGTGATGATGACTGATATAGTTAGTTACTGTTTAGGTTCAAATTTCTGAAATTCTGAAGAAGGAAATGTCACTGATTAGCAGAATCCTAACCATGAGCAACTATGATGATCACTACAATGGAAGCAGTGCTAAAAGTATGTAAGTAGCAGACTATATTTTTAAATACTGTTGTTAGTCACCATTTAGATCGTCAAGGTATATGATAAATTTTGCATTCTTTGAAGTCTCTGAATCAAGTTATGACATCTTTCTAAAAGATACTCAAAAATCACCAATTTGCTGATAGAATAAAGTCCAATGAAACATACTATACAACTGGACAGATTACCTTGCCATAATGGTGCTTTTGGCCTGAAAACATGGAATTCTGAGGACAGACTTTAGGTTAAAAAAAAAACCAAAACCCACACTTCCCTGACCCCCAAGAAAAAAAACCCCACTATTATTTCAGAAGAGTTCTATTTAGAGAGAAATTAATGTTTTTCTACTTCAATTCATAACCTAAAGAATGAATGAAACAACAGAAGCAAAAAACAATCTGAAGAGGAGTCAATTGTCTTGGATTCCAGTCTCACTTCTGACACATAGCATAGGATTTGTATTATCTTACTTTAGACATTAAAGTATAGATATCTGATTGTGAACTTGGTCTTCCTTTACAGCTGATGGATAAATACAGAACTCATTAATGGAAATAATTTCAACCCACATCTATAATTATTCAGATGAGCAACACCTTAACAAGCACCTATTTCTCTACAAAATGGAGAGGGAGTCATAGGCAGCTAGCTGAGATATACACACTGGCTGTGTAGATATCTAAAATTAAATAAGGTTTATCCCACCTAATATGATTTGTATGAAGAGATAAAAAAATATTTTTTTCATGTGAAAATATCTGTAAAATGAGTATTCAAGTATGTGCTTAGTGATGACATTGTGGGGATTCATGAATGTATGTTGTGAGGAGGTTTACAGTCATTTAAGGATATGAGATCTGCATCTTCACACTGAATATACTAAAACATTAAAGTTTTCCAGAAGTCACTATTATGCAAGACAATTCTAGGCTTGAAGGCATACACTAAATTTTGCATTTTTTACATATTTTTTTGCATTTCTTATTTTAATGACCGAATTACACTTGGAGTTACAACTAAGCTTACCAATGCTTTGAACACATGATTAGTTTCATCATCTGACTTAGGAAAGTCATGCAAATGTTCTTTGTTTTCTCTGCTGGCTTAAATAAAAAGTTAAAGTGAGAAAGTTGATAGTAACATTTGCATATTTTTGTAAATTTATTTGTATGCACTTTTATTTAAAAATGAATTTTGCATTGTAGATGGATTTTATCTAGAAATGACGCACAGTGTTCAGTTCTCAACGTAATTACATTTTAAGAAATATTGATGCATTAATGTATACAGATAATATTCTAGGCAAACAAGAAAAAAGCTTAATTAAGCACTAAATATATTTTGAAATAATACCTGTTTACTTTCAGATTTTATTTACAGACATGATAATTATATTTTTGTTCATACAGTAGTAAAAATATTATCCAATAAATTATAGTGCAATACTAAAGCAAAGGTAGGCTATAAGGTGTATCTAATTTATTCACATTGCTAACATCTATGAAACCTAATGATTCCAGTGATCTCTCTGGTTTTCAGCAAGTTTCTCTGTTCACCAGTCTTTGCAGCAGCACCATAATCTCACATTTACGAATCTAGAAAGGAATAATAAATCACGTTCAAAACGAGGCCAAAATGCAAATGACAAGTGTAACTAATACAATAGGAGAAAGAAGGGGTCTGCAGTTCAAAGAAGTTTTCTTAATCTTTCTATGACTTTCATAAGAGTAATCATGTATAAAACATACTGTTAGTAATTAAATGAGTTGTGTTCAATCTGATTAAAAAATATGGTGTATGTAGTGCTGTAAGTTTTGTGAGGCTCTGTAGATTTTTATTCACAAGCATTTGATCTTGATCTGAAATGTACCTTGTATTACCAAATAAAGCTGTTGCATATGACTATATAGCTGTGCAGACTGACAGACAGACAGACAGACACAGGTGTGTGTGTGTGTTTGTGTGTATGCATGTGTGTATACTTACGTACATGTGTATAAATATCCCAATATCTTGATATACCAACTAGCATTCTACTGGTTAAAAATCTAGTGAGAATGTGAAATTTGACTGAAGTCAAACAGCTAGAGTCCAGCATCTATGCAATAATGTAACTTGTGTATGTACTGGTAATGCCCAATGGGTACATAAAATGTTTTTTTTATATATTTAGTTCAAAACATATTCTGAAAGCATCTAACAGTGCTCCCAAAGGTGCTCAAAGAGATTCTTCTCAGCCACTGTATTTGATTTCTGTTGGTCAACCAAAGGCACATTCTGATATTACACACTTATTTCCTTATTTAAAATTGAGTTCTGACGAGATGTGTGGCACCTGCAATACCAGTATTTTCCCTAATGACCTGGAAATTTGTGAGGCTTCTAACAGTTAGATAAAAATACCTCTACTTCACTTTCAAGAATGAAAACTACCACAGAAAATATACAGGAACTAAATTAATTCAAAACTGATGTATTTTAGTTAGCTCTTACTGAGGGAATTTCTCATGTTTGAGTGCCCCAGAATTAGCTTTGAGCACACTAAAATTTTTCAGGCTTTTTTTTAAGTAAGAATCCATATCCGTTTCATAATTTATCCATATTTTTTCCTAGTTCATGAAGCTACACAGCCTTTTACTATTCATCATCCACTTTCCCTCCTGTTTCACACCTTCAGATTTTGTTCTTGCAGACACATACTGCTCCTGAATTTAAGAGGTATATTGCATACATATTACTCTGTATTGACAGCTTGTGTAGGATACAGGCTGTTCAGGAGGGATAGGCAGGGCAGGCGAGGTGGAGGTGTTGCACGATACATAAGGGAGAGGTTTGATTGCATAGCCCTTACTGTCAGTGACAACGTGGTTGAGAGCCTCTGGGTGAGGATTAGAGGGGCTGGAAAACAGAAGAGATGTTGTAGTGGATGTCTACTACCAATCATTTAGCCAGGATGTAAGTGTGAATGAGTTCTTCTATAGGGGAAATTGAGTTCTTGTATAGGAGAAATTTATTTCTTGTCGTTATGGGAGATTTCAACTGGGAATATCATACATACAGCTGTGATGAGCAAGTCTTGGAAATTCTTGAAGTTTGTAGGAGGCAACTTCTTCTCACAGGTACTCAGTGAGCAGTGAGCCAAATAGGAAAGATGCCCTCCT
>Ga0181612_124257_pt1 | contig 12577 bp, 7 predicted proteins | sample HoacroProtozoa21_FD_119630 | JGI IMG/M metagenome (GOLD analysis project Ga0181612, IMG submission 119630) | Hoatzin crop microbial communities from Cojedes, Venezuel. Combined Assembly of Gp0051906, Gp0051904, Gp0051908 | reverse complement strand
AGCTGGTGCTGTAGCCACACCTTGGCCTTATTTGATTTAAGTGGTCTCTTTGCAGAGCAATGAATATCAGAGAGTGGGGGACAAGGAAAGTCAGCATTTGCAAGTCAAGAAGGAATTATTATAATCTTGTGTCTGAGCTCCAGTGGACAGGGATGGCAAGCTCATCCTACAATGACTGCATGGATGCTGTGACTTGTGGTAGGAATCAAGTGAACCTGTCAGAGAGATGCTGTGCCTTGATTTAGAGGCTTTCAAGTGGTGACGAATGGAGAGTATTATACAAGTGAGGGAGCCTTGAGACAGGGCTCTGAAAGGAATAGGGAGCCTGATTCCTCCTTGGAGCATCTCTGTGTCATTGTCCACCTGCCCGGAGGGCAGTGAAGGGGGGATCTGCCTCCCTTTCTTGCAGCTGTGTTTCTCGATCAGCTGTTTTCCATCTCTGTGATTAAGCTGTGCCCATAAAATTCATAGCAAACACTCTGGACAAGCCATTAGCTGCCCTTTAAAGTTGACAAGGGGAGAAGTGAACCGCATTTGCCTATATACAGTCCTGGCCTTGCTTGACTGAGCGACTGCAGTAAAATTAGAGCTATAAATAAAACACATGTGCCTGTGTCCACTGTAGTAATCTCCTGAGAAGATGTCATTTGCTTCAGAACTTCAGTGAAATATCCATATTTTCAGCCTCCATTTATAATAATTAGAGGTTTTTTATTTGGGTTTTTTTTTGTGTTGTTTTTTGTTTGGGTTTTTTTGCTTTAGTGCAGTGAGAACAAGGTAGTACAGGACACCCAGTCTAAAACAGCAACGTGAACAAGGTGTTAAGGGACACTTGGACCAAAATAGCAGGCAGTGATGAGGAACAAGCATGGTACCAGGCAGGGGTGAGGAGGGACTTCATGTTCCTTGAATGGGGTCACACAGTGGCAGCAGCGGCTGCTCCTCCCATGGGCTGCAGGCACTCTTCTGTGAACACTGCGTCCAGGCTGGGTTTAACTGTGAATTGCACAATCTTGTTTTGAGTGTTACGTGGGCTCGCAAGGAGGGATCTGTGGCCTGTGGTGTTCACCTTTGATGACCTACTTACGAAACATGGCCAAAATAAAAAATTCAGAAATTTGTGAAATTGGATCCCTTCAAATTTTGAGTTGCTTAGAAATAGTTTGTTTTTTTTAATTGGGAATTTGAACTGTGGTCAGCCTTTCCAGCTTGTTTCAACAATGACAGCAGGGATTTTTTTTTAATTGCTACTTGTACTTATTTTTTAATGTTATCTGTCTTTTATAATTGCATAACTTGAGGAATTCTGATTTCACAGAAGAATACCAGGTATTACAAGAGCTGCTGCAGAAGTGTCAGAATCTGAGGCCAGAGGTATGTCCGATAGGACCAGGAGATTACCAAACAGTAATAAGGACAAAATACAGTCTCCATGGCGAGTGAAATGTTTGCCTCTGCATCTTTTCTTTCGGTCTCCAAGGAGCTCTGTCTCTGTAACAGCAGCATCTTAGAAACTGAAAGGAGCAGTTCACAGGGAATGAAGGTCTCTCTGGCACTGTAGCCACATTTATCAGCATCCTGGCCGGAAAGGGCATGTCCTTTATGTTCATTGTACATGTGGAGATGAAGTGTCTTATTTTTAGAAGCCTAAACTTAAATTTGCCTAAGATTAGACAACTGAAATGCACCAACAGGAACTTTGGACTTGAAGGTGAGAATTAAACCTAGGATAGATGCTGAGAGTCACACCTATGTGGAGAAAGATCAAAGAACCTTGCCCCTCTGTAGCAAATATTTGTGTGGTACCTGTGCTGGAGAGGGTAATGACTGCAGGTGGCATGTGAAGGCATGACTGAGGGGAAGAGGCACCATGGGTTAATATAGATGGGACAGGATTAATGGTCACTGTGTTGAGTGTGACTATTACTCTGGATTCAGATTTGCTCATGTGCAGTGATTCTTGCCATGTTAAAAGGGGGCAGGAGGAGGTTCAGCAAGTTTCTTTCATCTCTTCTGGCTACCTTCACCATGACATCAAGAGAAAAGTAAGGCGGGGGGAAGTAAGTGCATGAAGAAGAGGTTTATGCTCCCAGTACCATGGTGCTCAGCAACCCTCAGAGGTTTACCAAGAGTCTGAGGCTGAGAAAAGGAGGAGGAAAGCTCAGTAAGGATAGAGTAGGGCTCCTGGCATTGGACCCACTGGTTTGAATGTGAGCTGGCTTGGTAATATCATACTATATCTTATCAGGATGAGGTTGCTCTCTGGAATTTGTCCTGGACCACTAAAACATCTGTATCCTTGAGGCTAAGGTATTAGAGATGGAGGACCTTGAAGTAACAATGAGTAGGAAGTGGAAGGAGTCTCTCCTGCCTGAAGAAAGTAGCTGTCAGGTCTGTAGGCTGTCACAGGAGTCCTTGAGCTATTAGGGACTTTGGTGTAAGGTTAGATCAGAAAACTTTCACCTTGTTGCTGATGACTCACCAAACACCTGAGAGAAAACAGCAAGGAGGCATCTCACGTGATACAGAAATACATTGATGCGAAGGCCCCCTGTTGTGCTCAGCTCTATAGATGGAAGCTACGGAGGTGTCAAGGTGTTTCCATCTCTCTGCATTAAATATAGAAGGACAGAACTAGATGGCCACTTCCCAAAGCCAGCTGCCTTCCTAGTGAACTCCAGCTCAACAGTAGCAGGGAGATTGCCTTGTTACTCATATGCGATTGACTGTGCAGAACAATAATTTTTTTGGTGACTAGAAACCTAAACCCGGGTATATTTTTTTGCCAAATCAAGACTGTTTATTCTCATGGCATCACTGCCCTTTAGTTTAAAGAGTCTTTCTTCCCCTGGTGCTTCCTTCTCAGCATTGAAGTACAGCATTTTATTTTTCTGTTCACTTTCCTTTTGCAAGGCCAAATATGCCAGCATCTTCTGGTAAGTCTTATGTTCTCCTGGTCATGTTGGTGATCTTTCTCTGCAACCCGGTCTTACTGTGAATTCATCTTTCTTGAAGCTGAGCACAAAAAATTGATACAATAATTAGATATGGCCAAAGATAGTATCTTTCCTATATTTGGAAATCTGGAAATATCTCCCCCAATGCATCCTAGATTAACATGTTGCCTTTTTCACAGCTGTGTTGTTTGTTTGTACCCATCCTGTATCTATGTTCTGCTTTTTTTTGCTCCACAGGAGTCACTTTACTCTTACAGCTTTCAGCTTAGGAATGTCCCCATTATCTAAATATGACAGTATTATGTTACACCTGGGAAAACTGAGGCAGGGGGAAAAAAGTGACTTGGCCTTAACAAAGGAGGCTGTCAGCCTTGCCAAAAACCCTGCTAAGGGGAGAGGCTTCTTCAATGCCAGGCTGCTGTGGGCATCAAGGCTTTGTCCTGCCATGATTTCTTTGCTACCCTGATGAAGTCCAGCTTCAGATGCCTCCTTTTGGGCAGAGGCAGGCTCTACTAGGCGGGCATTATTATAAGGAGACTGGTTGTTTTTCCTGCTCCTCTGCCTACATCCCCCCCTCCCTTCTTTGCGGGACTGAGGATGAATGGGAAGAGAGAGGCTCTGAGTGGACTCTGTTCTCCAAAGCCAGTTGCTGCTGAATTTCAAATAACTCCCCAAACAAAACCTAAACAAGCAGGCCCTTGTGTTCCTCTATCTCCTCTCTCTTTGGCCTTAGTCACCAGGCTTGGCAGCACTGCTGCTCTTCTGTGGCTCGTCACATGCTAAGCTGGGAGGATAGGCTGCTTTTTCGTTCTTCTTTTCCCTCAGGGGTCTGAAACAACAGAGCCCTTTGCCTTGTTTGCTTTGCTGGGGCAGGAGGGAGAAGGGCTAGAGGAAGGGGGAGGATGGTGTAACCCTGCCTTGGCAGGGTTTTTGGTCAGCAACAAGGTGAAGGTTGCTATCTTCAGCAGAGTGACTGTCACCCTCTATCCTTGTCCACTGACTCCCTCGTGCTGGTGGTGTCTGTTCACCTCCTTGTAGAGGGCAATAGAAGGTACCGGCTGCTCAGAGTTGGAGGGAGAGGAGAAGATGCTGTCCGATGCCTTGCATCCTGGGGGGATTCACTAGCCAGCTGTCGTGTCCTGGCTGCAGAAAGCCATTAGTGCAACTGGCTCAGCTTTTGTCCTAAATGCAGGTAGCAGTGAAAGGAACAGCAGGACAAACCTAGCTGGGACCCACGGCTTGGCTAATGTGCTCTCCTTGAGATATTTGGGGCAGGCACCATTCTCCTGGCACTGGTGTGCATGGTGGAGTGGAGAGGACAGGACAGGAGAGGAGAAAAAGAGAGCACTCAGCTCCTCTGAACACCTCTGCACTGCTGCTCTCTGAAGCAGTCTGGGTCATGGCAGTCATGGAGACAAGGCCAGGCCAATTCATGTGATCTGAGCAGAAGGGGTTTTAGGGGTCTTGCAACCTCTAAATTCACTCTACTCGTGATCCAAGACAGGACTTGAACTCCGACCTTCAAGGAGGAGAGTTTCTCCAGATGGCATGGTGTGGTCAAAGCTATTGCAGACTGAGGCAGCTCTTTATGACCTATTAATTTTCAGCAAGCCAAGCCTGATAGACTGGGACAGTGTAGTCTGTTTTCTGGAAGAAGAAAATAAAAAGGGGATTTAGCACCATTTCTTTATCTTGTGTCTTAGACCAGAAAAGCCCTCTGTGCAAAAGTCATTCAAGATGCACTGTGAGTATTTGGCAGCATATTGCAGTGCTGTTCACTCTGCTGTGCTCAGGCACAGGTCTCAATTCAGCCCAGCTTTAACTGGATGAAGGGGGAAGCTCATCCTGGCAGCCTGCTTGGTGTGCACTGGCTTTAAACAACAGGACATGACCTCTTGCTTGTGATAAGGACGATTAACTCCTGACCTAAATAGGGCAAAAGAAACTTTAAGTTTATACAAAACCCATTCCACTCGTCCAAGTAAAAGCCAGCTGGCTTCTGCCTGTGATCTATTGACCAGAAAGAGGAAATCATTAATAGCCTTTCTGATTGTCTGTATGGAAGACCTTACGTGATAGTTAGTGCCTTTGCAAAATCATAGGATGGGTCAGGAGAAACAAAGCTGATTCTGTCTTGTGGATAAATATGTCTTCCTTCTGCAAGGCTCATCACTACTCCTTTTTTATGGGAAAAACAACATCCAAGATATTGTTGTTGTTGCTAGTCACCACTGCTGAATGGCTCGTGGGGCTGTCAGAAAACACACAAGTAAGGTATAATTGCGAGGTCTGTGCAAAACCCATGTTTCTGGGCTTAAGGTAAACACATATTTAAAAAAAAAAAACATATTGCAAGATGTTTTATGAAGAATGACCTAGACTTAGTACCATCCTCATGTTTCCCTCAAGCTGAAGAAATGATCCTGAAGAACTCCTTGAGAATGGTGCTTTGCACCAGTTGATTTTTGTGTCTGTTGCTATGTATCCAACATTGATTTGCTGGGCTGAGCTGATGCCTCTGACTGTGTGATGCTCCATTGCTTTAGAAAGGGTTTGGCTTTTTCCAGTTACACTCAATATTCTGATTTTGAGAGGGAGATTCTATTAATATATCTTCTTATATATTCCTACATATGATCTTTATAGCTAACCATATATATGAAATAGGGAACACCTCCAACTGGGAGTGGTGTGTAAGGAGTCTTTTACTGCTAGGCAACCATTTCAAATCCAAGGCTGCAAATTGTTACTCAGTCTATGACAGCTCTCTTAACCCCTGAGCTCTTCTGCTGAAAATGGGAAACGAGGCATTCTGAATGAAGGTGAATCTAACTTCTTTCAGAGACAAAGTTCAAATCTTTTCAACGTGGGTGCTCTCTAAAATGATTGGGGAAAAATAACAGATCAGGGTAATCAGACTTACTAAATAAGATTAATAATGATTATAATATTAATAATGATAATAATAACAATATTAATAATAATAACAACAACATTTAGGTTAATCTCTTTCTTTCTCCTAAATCTATTGGGAAAAGATTTTGAATTTCTGTGAACAAATTTGTTTGTTCATAGCAGCCTATCTCAGAACTAATTTTTAGTGAGAGATTTTTGCCAGACTCTCTTTGACTGCTAAATATTCATGATCCCTTCAGGTGAATTCTATATTAAATTATATTTGATAAAATATAGCTCATGAATCATGGTCATTTCACCCATAGAGTGGTTTAAGTGAATCCATATATAACATCTACAAGTAGTTTTCCAAGTTGGTTTTTTTAAAAGTACACTTGTTATATACTAACACTTCCAGATACAGATGTTGGGATATCTGAAGTCTTGTTTCATCCTTAGGTTCATGTGTGTGTCTGTCTTTCTCCACCTATGTGCTGTACACATATACATACATTTAATTCTGTTCCTTTTGTGAGTAGCTGATCAGAACAGAAAGATCACAAGTGCTGAAGAGTTGATAAAAAATAAAGTATTTTTTCACAATGTCCCAAGCCCAATGGTCCTGGAGAAGCTCTCTTTGGAGAACTAAACCTTTAATTGCTGTCTTTGAGGGACTTGCTCCTCCATCATGATGTCCTGGGCTGCTGAGATGTTGACATGCCTCAACCTCTGTCCAAGTCCTTGTCACCAGAGGCAGGCAAACGAATGCCTTGTGAAATGAGATAGTTGACCTACAGTTCCTTTGATCATGATTATTTTTCCAAAAGTTTCACTAATCATCAAAGTATTAATGAGCAATCAACAGTACAAGCTACTATCAGCAAAGAAGGAAAACAAGAGACAGTATATTACTCTTACAGCTACAAATCTGTTGCCTGCTCCTCCTCCTAGCCCCAGCCCAGGCTCACCAGATTTATGAAATCTGGAGATTGTCTGTCTGTAGGAAGAGACTGATATGAGAAAATATCAGATGGTGGTCAGAGGTGAATGGCTGAGATAATAAAGAATTAGGAAGATTTACAGAACATGTTGAAGACTGCATGAGAATCAATTTCTGAAAATGGGATATGAGAAAAGCGTCTTGGATTTAAAAAAAATAATATACGTGTAGCAAAGCACAAGCTGCAGAGCTGAAGGAACAGCAACAGCATTTGCCATGCAAATCACTGCACTTTTGTTTTTTCCTGTACCTGGGAAAGGATATTCTCTTTCATTACAGTGACTTTTCCATTATTCTCAAAGATTAAGAAGTAGATGCTTTTGTCCTAAATAGTCTTACTGCTGTCCTCACTACTAAAGCTGAATGTGTGAAGAATAAAAGCACTGCTTAAAGGTTACTTACATTACTAATTACTCTTTGTCATTAATGGCCAATGATAGTGTGAAGAATGGCTTTGTATATTTTCCTCCCATGACCTGTACTAGTCAGTCCCACTGGCTTCTTGCTCTTACAAAGGATATTCCTTCTATCCATCTTAAATCACTACCCTTCTAATTTCCTGGAGTATCAGCCAGCGAGGTTGAAGTTCTGTGTGATCCTTTTCTTCCTGGTGTATATTTGTGATACTTAGCATTTGTCTGCTGGGTTAGGAAATAAATATAAAAAATCATGTTAGATTTTGATGTTGTTCCCTTGGATGATAAGGCACCATCTCTTCCCTGCTCCCCTAAATAGAGATTTCCACACACCACATAAGTAAAATCACAAGCGTTCCATATAAAGCATCTGTGGTCAGGAAAAAATCCAAATGGAGAAGATTAGTTACCTCATCTTTCATCAGATGATAATGTGCTCTTGATCCAAGGCTTCCAACTCCCACACTTGTGAAAGGTGTCTTATATCTAGCATCAAAGCTGAGCCAGGAAATACGAGAACCAAGTTTTGATCTGTAAACAGTTTCCTCTTGCACAAGCTAAGATGCTCTATGGACCCAAGCTGTCTGGAAGGACAACTCAAGGTTGTCACTGGCCAACTCCAGTTTTGTCTGTGTGTTTCTCTTTACGAACAGTGTTGACCCCTGTCTGAAAGGCTGATGAGAAGAAATGACTTGGGAATTTATAACAACTAATTGTTGTCCATTTGCATATGCCTTGGCACTTCTGCTTTCACCTAACCATTTCCCTACAGATGGCCAAAAGCAGTTAAAGCCACAGCTGGAGTTCCAGTATCCCCAAGTTGTTATTAATGTTGGTGGCCTCCATAGTTGTAAGTGGTCAGGAAATCCTGCAGGAGAAGTATAGGCCATACTTTGTCTACCTGTTGTGTGAAGGTAGATTAATACACCCTCTCGATGGAGATATGGCTTTAAATGGCTTTAAACAAAAAGAGGGCAGATTTAGTTCAGATATTAGGAAGCAATTCTTCACCATAAGGGTGGTGAAACACTGGAAGTGCCCAGAGAAGCTGTGGCTGCCCGCTCCCTGGAAGTATTGAAGGTCAGGTTGGATGGAGCTCTGAGCAATCTGGTCTAGTGGAAGATGTCCCTGTTCATGGCATGGGGGTTGGAACCAGATGATCTTGAAGGTCCTTTCCAACCCTTACCATTCTATGCTTCTCTGATTCTCTGATTCTATGATACAGCAATTTTTATTCACATTTCTGAACACACTTCCTTTTGAAACAAGTGTCAGTCACTTCCTTCTTCAAATGACTACATTTTTAGAATATGCAGAAACTGTATCTGTGTATCTTCTGCCAGAAAGGCATGGTGAGTACATTTATTTAAAAGTGTAGGCCTCTTACTTTCTTTTTTTGTATTCATGTAGATCATCAGCTACAATCTGCATAATTTTTCCCCAGTAGATCTCAGTGAATTGTAGTAAATAGCCTTGTACTAAACACGAGCATGAAGATTTGTGAGCAAAACTGTGGGTTTTCTTAAATTTTACATCTGTTCCAATGTCTGTAGTCCAAGTATTATATGCATAATATCTGGGTTCTTAATTTATTCCCTGTCTCTCCTTTCAGCAGAGGCCTCATTGTCATCTCTAGTGACAACGCTCACTCTCTTCCATCTCTCCAGCAAGGCTGTGCTGTATTGAGTCATCTTCCAGTGTCAGCAGCCATTGTGCATCACAGCACACCTCCAGTCTTAGGAGGAACAGCCCATATAGTCCTCATAAGGGACACATTTTGTAAAATTTTACCATCCAGCTTGGTGAAAGAGTAGCCCCAGTGATGTCCATTTAAGGATTTCCCAAACTAAATATTGTAAAATACTTTATGAGCAGAAAATAGTATTTTCAGAGACCTGAGGGCAGTGTTAGGCCTGACTGTCCCTGTCAGACACCCACTGGGAACTCCCCACCCTCCTATGCCCCAGGATGCCATCTCAGCCCAGTTTGGGGCCATCAGCCCATGCCCCAGTGATGCCGTAGCAGGGCCAGTCTGCAGCTGTTGAAAAGGTTACTTATGCAGTGATGTCTTGCTAGACACACACAGAGCGCTCATCCTTTTCCTCATGACAGGCAACATGAGACAAGTTTGGTTAATCTAATATGCCGATCTTCCAAGTCTAGAGGTCACTCTTGCATATGCAGATCCCCAAGTTCAGGTTCTCATATTGCACCACCTGGATGCACTTCTAGAGATTTCCTAAGGAACATGCGCCTTTCTATGATTTTACAGGAAACTCTGATGCTTATTTTAGAGTGTGATGCTAGAAAACTGAAATTTTAGTTCACAGGCTAAAAGATGAAGTGCTTAATAAAATGGGTTATGTCCCATTGAGGTTTTTGTCTGTTAGCATGTAAACTGATCAGACGAGCAACAGCATAACTTGTGCTCTACTTTTGGGACAAAAGAAGGAGCAGTCAGAAAACCACCCTTCATAAAATATTCTTTTGGTCAAGAGCAATGATGGTCCTTATGAAATTGAGCAAATTACCTTGATTTCTGGGATGATGTCAAGTAGATGGAGTTTGAATGAAGACACCTACTGCACAAGAGGTCCTTACATCGTTCTCTATCAAAGGAAGAACAGCAAGTCACATTTCTCCCTTCTCTTTCCCTCCTCATTAAAGAGTAAGCTTTCTTCCACTCTTGAAGACTAGCCTTTCCTCCCAGACTACTCTAGGACAAAACGCAGCCAGCAAACTCCATCAGCTGGTGACTGCAATTGGATGTTACTCTGTGCATTTTCCCCTTTACTCCTTCACTTTTGATCTTTGGTTCAGTTCCTTATTCTAAACCTTTCAGGTTCACAGATACATGTGCCTTTCCAGTATCCACACTGAGACAGTGGTTAGAAATTTGTTGGACTGGGGCATTGAGAGTCATAGCTTGCAAATTCTTCCTTCTCTCTATGACACCATCTACCTGAGCAAGAAGAAATTAGGAATTTTCTCCCACCTCAGCTGCAGAAAGAGGTTGTGATTTAAAGGAATTAAATAAAGACAAGGCTAGTTAATACTGATATGGCCTTTAGGGAGTATCTTTTTCTTGAAATTCCTTATCGTCGTGGCTCACTGATAAAGCATTCTGTGCACTGATGATAGCTCAGTGTTTGGGCCCATGCTAACTAGTCTATTGCACTGAGGAAACTGTTGGAAATCTCATTAGCGCTACTTTCCCCTTCCTGTCATTTTAATCACCTCTAATACCTCAGATTCGGGAAGAAACGGGAGCAACCTGTGACCCGGTGGTAGTACATAATTCTTGTGCAAGATGGTCTACCTACCTGGTTTTATTCACCTATGGGTAGGAACTTAGTTTGGGCTAGCACTGTTCTGAATCACTGAAAAACTAATTTTATGCCACTGTCTAAAGTAAAGCTTTTAATCTTTCCTAAACTTTTCAAATCTTTTCTCTTCAAATTTCTGAAAACTTCACCTATTTCACTAGCAATTTCCTGGATCATTTTTGGGGAAGCAAGTGCTGTAGAGGGAAAACACATCTTTCAGTCATGTCTTTGAGAAATGGGACAGATATATGAAATGTTTGGTGCTGTTTTGACTTCTGTTGCTACTGAAAAGAGATCAGCTAGGGAGACTGAGAAATATAACCTCAGGATACTACCTTGGAGGATGCGCTGGCTGGGATTTTACAGTCTACAGGCGTTTTCTGTCAGATATACTGTACACAAGGGCATTGCCAAATAGCTACACAGAGTATTCATGGTATTCTGAGGAACTGCCAAAGAAAACAAGTCTGCAGATTATCCTTTATTTGATGTTATGCTGACATTTCTCACATCAACAGAGTTTCTAGAACTGAAAACTTAAGGATAAACATCTAAGGATGGACATTGGGCCAGGATGCCTTTTGGCTTTTTAGGGGAAAATCCTAAATACATTGAAATCAGCCAAAATTCAGTAATTACAGAAAAAAATTGGACTTCAAATAAAAAAAGCTTTCCTTATCTGTAAGTGGGTGTGTATACATGAAATATTTCTATATTTTTTACATTGATTTTCTTTCTATTTCAAACCTTGGCTATGGTTTTGTATCTTTGGTTATTTACCCATAAAGTAAATCACAGTTAAAATTAAAAGCCATTGCAGTTGAGAGTATTTTTTTTCACTGTCTTCCAGTGCACAAAAAGTACTTGCAGTGTTTCTTGTAATTACGTAGAATAAATAGATTTGGGATAAATACATGTCTTGAATCATCTCATCTGGTAGTTGACACCTGTATCTACACATAGGAAAAATAATAAACTCTGCCCAGAAGACTTCCGGCTTGTTTATCTGTTACAACAGTAGTATAAAAGCATGAAGAGGACTAGCAGTTCAAAAAGAAACATGGAGACTTGAGAAGGCCAATACTTCTACAAGTATCAACAACAAGAACAATAAAACTGTTCCTAAAACCCTGCTTTACAGTTCTGGATGCAATAGAAGCAACAGCAAACTGCAAGACACATAGAGTGCATGATCCAGGAATCCCAGGAACTTAGTTAATCTTTTGTTCATATAGTGCCATCAAAATAAAAAGAAAACAAGTTTTTTGGAATAGCAGGAAGGCAAAGGGAGTTGAAGACAGCAGAGGGATCCCTCCCTGTCAGACTTTTCTTTGCCAGGCTAAAAAGCCCGACTCTTGCGATCACCATAACTGATAAAGAGAAAACTGTTACTGTACAGTGTACAGTAACTTCAATTACTTTGTTCTGCTTATTATCATGAACAGAGACCAAAGCTGCAAACATTGTATAATGTGTTGCAATTTTCCAGTGGTGGTTGCCGTGAGACACAAACTGCAGGCCACTATAACTCATAAACGTCTCACATTTGCTTCAGTTTGGTAGCTGTGAAAACAACATTACTCAAGGTATTTATCAATTTTATATGCTTCTGTTTATCCCAGACAGGAACACTTTTTTCATGATCAATACTGGAGTTCTGGTAACTTATAAATGTTTTTATTTTTCTCAGAGACCTGCAATTCTGCCAAAGTTTATGGCAGAAGTCTCTGGATAGATGCCCTTTCTAATAGAAAAAGATATAACTTTTGTTTTCTGCTTTCTGGTATTTCCTGAGTATCTGAAGCTTTTCTGCTTTCATGATAGCTGAAGGAAAAAATTTGTCTCCTTCAGTATTTTTAGCCTAAGAACTTTGCAGGGATATTGTGCTATGAAAATGAGAGCTAGAAGGTATCTTATTTCTTCTCTGTGCTATTATGGTGTGTTGATCCTGGCTGGATGCCAGGTGCCCACCAAAGCTGCTCT